>Ga0181563_10001851_pt1 | contig 20520 bp, 33 predicted proteins | sample 011ome_25_FD_133759 | JGI IMG/M metagenome (GOLD analysis project Ga0181563, IMG submission 133759) | Coastal salt marsh microbial communities from the Groves Creek Marsh, Skidaway Island, Georgia - 011512CT metaG (megahit assembly) | ecosystem: Environmental > Aquatic > Marine > Intertidal...
CACGAATTGCACTACGTGAAGAATACTTCACTCATCGAGAAGAAGTTACCATCCGCCGACGAAATGTACGGGCGCCCAAATATCCTCGAAAATAATTAATTCGTGTAATTTAATGATCAGTGTAGATGAAATAAATAAAATAACTGACAAGCGTAACAAATTACGCAAAGAGACATACATGAATATATACGAACAGGTATCTAAAAAGATACGACAAACTGTTACATTTGGTAATAAATATTTATTCGTCACGATTCCGTCTTTTGTAGTTGGGTACCCAGCGTTTGACAGGCTCAAAGCAGCGCATTACATAAAACGTCAGCTCGATCTCGGTGGGTTTCAAACGAAGTTTGTGGGCGACCACGAAATATACATTACGTGGTCAAATAAAAAGAAAACAAAACCAAAAGAACGAGAACACACGGAAGAGTTTGGAGACTTTCCATCTTTCGTTAATTTGAAGAAGGTGGCTAATAAATACAGGGGGGATGCGGGAAAAGGCTAGTAAAAAAATTTCACTCTATCATAAATGGATAACTTGAGTGTACTCACAGAAGCGAAGCGCGAGTACATTGGGCAATTGTGCCATTTGATGTGTCCAGTTATGATCGAGACGTTTGATAAATTGTATGAAGAGTCATACACCATGTCTAATGGTCGTAAAGTACTCATCATGTTTCAAAAACTTTTGAAAGAAGTACCCAATTGGTCGGATGCCATGTCGAAGCAGCACACGGATAATATCGCAAACAGGTGCGCGTGGTTTAACGATTTGCTCGCCGCGGTATTCGTGAGTTGTGTTAAGATTCTCTCTTCGGTGCGTCTCGGTAAAGACAATAAGAAGATATCTTTGAAACTACCATCGAATGAAGTGTTCATTCAGACGTGTTACAACAACGTCGCGAAAGACTTATACAAAGACCCATACATTTTCAGTGAGAGTCAAAACGAACACGCGAGAAATGATAAACTATTCGACCGTTTTACGATGGTAATCGAAGCGTCCGTGCGAGAACTCATCCCAGTTCAACAAATTCTCCAAACCTACATGAACAACGAAAAGGAAGACATAGATGTAGGCGGAGAAGCAGACGAAGACACCGAAGACCCAGAATTCGTCGACGAATATCCACCGGAACCAGAATCAGAAACACATCCAGAACCAGAACTCACTGAAGGTGGATCAATGGAAGAACCCATGGCTGAGATGCAGCCTCCAGAACAAGAGTCTTCGCCATTTGATAATGAATTTAAAACAGTCAACACGAGTGAAGGTGTTCCACAACAAATGATGGAGGAAGAAGAGGACGAAGAGCCCGTGTTGTTTCCAGACGCATCAGATGCTCCCGTAAAAAAAGTTGGCTATAGTTAAATGGAGTTTGAAGATTATCTCAGAGATCCAGCTTGGGCGGCGATCGTCGCTGGTATCATCACTGCTGGATATATCCACGCGAAAGCAAAACTTAACAACGAGGGTAATCTCCCCACAAGTGCTTATTCTAAACCAGCATTCTTAAACGCGATTCTCGTATTTTTTATTGTATCTAACGGAATAGGAGGTAAGGAATCCATATCTACTGAACCATTTGCTTAAAGATAACAGTGTTATCTATCACAGTAAACATGACGTCTGTGACTGCTTTCAATGATATGATGGGCCAATTTCTTGCGGAACTTCACAAGACGTTTCCAGAAGAAAAGGGTATCAAAAAGTGTATGTCCGGGTTCGAAATCATGCGAACGTCTAACCCACGTCTCGTGATCGACGGATTCATGAGCAGTGTTACGCCATTCGCGGATAAGATTTCGGCAAAGGATGACACGTTTTTCATCAACGAGGCAAAGAACCTCGAGTTTTTGAAGGACGTGAAGCTCGAAGAAAAGTGGGCGTCTGTCTCCACACAAACAAAAGATGCCATTTGGCAATATGTGCAAACACTATACATGCTCGGCACGACTATTAGTTCGATCCCAGCAGACACACTCTCTATGATTGAAAAGGTTGCGAAGGAATGCGCGGACAAATTGGAGGGTGATGGTGGTGGTATTGACGAAGCTGCTCTCATGAAAACCATGCAGGGTATGCTAGGTGGTATGTTGAAAAAATAAAACTAATATATATTAAATGAGCTCTTGGTTTCAAGACCCAAAACAACTCGTTGATGATAAGAAGGTCCTCGAATTTTGGCCTACAAATATTCAATCCTCAGCAGACCGTGTAAACGCCGGTTCGCGATTCATCATATATGCAGCGTCGATACACTATCTTATTAAGCGTGACGTTCGTATATTTGTACTCGCCGCGACCGCGTTGGGTGTTCTTTATGTAATGGAAAGAGCCGGTATGGTTAAGGAAGGTGTATCACGAGGTGTTGAATATTATGAAAATATAGGAGATGCATGCCAGCGACCAACCCGTGATAACCCAATGGCAAATGTACTCATAGGTGATGATCCAAATCGTAACCAAGCGTGTTCGTATCCAAGTGTTCGCACCGAGGCGGATGCGTTTGTCGTGGGAGAAACCCCATTTGGACCAGCACGATCTCGTTCCACTCTCCCCAAATACCAACAAAATGCATTGTCTCGACAATTCGTGAGTGTACCAGTAACGACGGTCGGCAGTGACCAGACGGGATTTGCTGAATGGCTCTATGGTAAGAAAGGTGCACCCATGTGCAAATCAGATGGAAGTATGTGTGATCCAAATGCACGAGGTATACAACTCGAGGCGTTCGCTGGACTTCAGCCAAACGGTGATAGGCGGTAAATAAATCTTTTGTAATAGTAAAATGGCTTACCAATTGCAGCCAGGTCTTAAAATAGTCCAGAACCCCGCTGTTCCAGTGAACTGCGCGACTGAAGAAGTATTCGTGTACCCCCAGCCCAGTACTCTTAATTATGGTTCGCAACGACCAAACACCATGTTGTATGGTACTGCACCATTTATGGCGGGTAAGGGTGCTCCAGCTGAGTACATCGAGACGAGTGACGAACTTCGCCCACAATCGACGTCCCGCTTCAACAAGGTTCTCGCGAGAACCTATGAACAAAACTTGTTTCCACTTCAAAACATGGAATGTAAATTGCCACTTCGAACCATTTCATATGAACCATTGAGTACGCGTTCCGAAATTCAAAATGGGATGTTTAACCAAAGATACTTAAATAAAAATATCAATAAGAAATAAGAATGGCCGATCCCATATCTGTCGCAGCTATCGCGGGTCTTGTATACGCCGGACGCAAATTGAGTCAGCCTACGACGGAAAGGTACTCCTCAGAACGACAAGCGATGGAATTACCAGTGCCACCAAAGGTTGAACTCGTGAAGGAACGACCCATCGAAAACGTACACATAAATAAAATGGTCACCTCTAACTTTGGTGACATCGCACCACAAATGCGAACGAGTGGCGCCGAGGTTCTTGAGATGCGAAACCGAATGAATGATTACAACCGAATGAACAATGTATCCCCCGTAGAGAAGCGTCTCGTCGGTCCAGGTTTGGGTGTAGACCCATCTGTTGCGTCGTATGGTGGTTTCCAACAACTCTTACGTGTGAATCCAGAAAATGTCGGTGCTTACAAGCTCACGACACTTCCAGGTAGAAGTGGTCCAGCGCAAGACACTAGAGGTGGTCGCCGTGGTATAGTGGGTAAAGTCTCGCATAACAGACCAGAGAAAACATCGTATCTTCCAGAGCGTCTTCCAATGACACTCGGGCGTTCACAAGGATTTTCAGGTCGAACTCCACGGGGTGAACATGAACGAACAAAGCGTACCACTAACCGCGCCGAAACTGGTCTCAGAACAGACACGCTCAATGTGGCTCCTGCGAAGAGATTCATTTCCGCGAACACGGTGTCCCAGGATCCAACTAGAAACAAAAAAGATGGTAACATCGAACAGTACCAGTACAGGAATCAGCCACAACCAGGTATTCATAGCTACGCACATGGGTATCTCGAGTCCCCGGAAATTGCGATTGGTCAAAGAGGCTCTTATACGACCGAAGAATTACAAAAGTATGGTTTCCGACCCGACGAACGTCGTGGTAAGGCGAACCGTGCCGCGAATCCAGGTCGTATGAATGTTCGTGCGAATGCACTCAACCAAGGTGGTATGCTTACCTCTGCGCGTTCGGATACCACACGTGTGGATGGTCGTGTGAACCCAATGGGTGCTGGGTGGACACAACAATATACGAATTCATCGTACCACGACCTCAATGTGTATAAGGGCAACCAAAATCCACACGCTTCTCAGGCGGGACTCGGCATTGCGAAACGCCAATTATTGAACAACCCGTACGCACACCATTTGTGCTAAAAATAGTAAATTATAGATTAAAACACTCATTAAAATATTGTCCATATATTTTAATGAAGGTCCATACCTTAGACATAGATAGTGGTGATAGAGACCCAATATTGTACCCGGATCCAGGTGATTATGTGATACATCTTAAGAATCCCATTTACGATGTGTCTAAGATAACACTCACATCGGCTCGAATTCATAACAGTCAATTACTCATACACGAACGCAATAATACGTTCACTATTAACACGGCGTCGTACACCGAAACTATCAGCATACCAAATGGAAATTACGATGGTGATGAACTTGTGTCTAACATCATACAGGTTTCCGACATACTTGATTCTGCAACGTACAAAACATACACAAACGATATAGTGTTTTCAAATGCAACGAACGATTTTACGTTTGCATTTTACGGGGGTATACACGGGTACACATCTTCAAATACATACACAACACCACACGATGTTCTTGGGTTTTCGTCAGATAATGTTCACTCAACGAATAACAGTCTTACGACGGGGAGTATAAATCTTCAAGGTGTTGATTCGTTCATACTTAAATTAAGTAGTGGTTCTGACGAGTTTAATCAGACTGTATACGCAGATACACCCTTTTATACTGGTCGAATACTCGCGTGTGGAGACGTGATAAACCACTCTGGTTCCGAGGATGCAGTCGAACACAATTTTGATTCCGGTACACAAAAAACCATATCGAGTATACGAGTGCAATTTTATTACAGTAGTAAAGGTCGTCTCATACCTTATGATTTCAGAAATGCAAATCACGTCCTCAAACTCGCGATCACCTGTTCGACGGATAAGCTTGAAAATGTACCTAAAATTGAAAGAGATGTGTCTCTTCCGCCACCTGTGGACATCCCCGAATTTGAGGATGTACAGAGATGGGATGCGTTTGTATCCATATTTCTGATAGTATTGGCGGGTGTCGTGATGTTGATGATGACCAAGAAGCAATCTTAGCGGGTGACCGCGTAGAGTGGTTGCGCAGGCTTTTGGACGCGAGTCGACACACGGGAGACACCAAGGTACACCACGATGGACAACAACGTGGTGAAAAGAGCAGTGAGCGTGTAGTTCATGCCACCGTTCTTGTTGACCTTAACGACTTGGTTGACCAACCAACGGACGAGGTCCATCCACGACAACGCCGCGGCGAAAGAGAAGCCAGCCACGACGGCGTTCAAGGACTGAGATTCGAGTTCTTGGCTGATGAGCGTAACAGTTTCAGCGGCGGTAGACATTTTATATATTACTCATAGAAAAAATTATTCCGGAAGTAAATCTTCTACGACAAGAATTTTCTTGTACTCTTTCTTCTGGTATCCCTTCATGTCATCCCGCTCATAATCGGAATCGGAATCAGAATCAGAATCAGAATCGGATCCATCATCTACTTTGAACTCCTTATACTCTGATTCAGTCCATCCTTCTGGAGTATCATCATTGTCCATTACTATCAATAGCATTTTTTAAAAGTTCTTCTGTCGGGTTCGTGGGTACCCATGAATCCCAAGTATCAAAAGCTTCGTTTATTTTATTCATACCCGGATCTTCACCTTTATATCTCGTGAACTCTATGTCAGATTCATCTATGACTTCGATGTCGCTTGCATCATCGTCGTCATCGTACAAATCCGGGAAATATGAACCCATTCTCTGTCCAACTTCATATCTCGCACAATATTTCATCGAGTATTCCAAATCTTTCACGAGAACTGCAGTTCTTCCACATGCTTTTGAATATTCGCATGCGAGAATCATACCTTTTTCAAGTACAGGTGTGATGATATTAAACATCGCCTGTGTATACTGGTCAATTTGTGCGTTTGTATCGCCCGTGAGATCAAAACCTGTTTTCATTATGTATCAAATAATAACTTCACGGTTCCGTTCTCCAAACGGAGTATGTTATAACTTTGTGCATAAACTCTAAGTTCTTTGTCAAAGTTCGTTGCGTAATTAAACAACCCAACTTTGATATTTTGATTCTTTATGGGTGAAAAATTGAGTTGTCCTGTGGGATACCAACGTTCTGGTTCGAGTGCAAAACTATACATATAAAAGCGTCTGTATACAGGTGTTCTTGAGTGATGTTTACCGGGTTGTATAGATCTGAGATGTATCATGTTACCCGTGACGTGATCGAGTATCTCACTACCATCGAGTGTTATTTCAAGATACTTAAGTTGCTCTGAGTTTGTGAATGTAGAAGCGTCGCCTGTTATATTTGTATTTGACGAATATTCAAGTGGCGTCGCAAAATCATTTATAATATTCGTACGATTTTCATACTTGTCTTTGACGACAAAGAATAATTCTTTAACTGAATTTTTGAAATCCGTGCGCACCTCGAATTCGTCAGCTTTTAGTAAATCGTTATATTTAGCATCTGCGCTATTGAGTGTAAATCTATTTAATTGTGTCTGCGTGATGATATAATCAATGCGCCCCAATTTAGGCTTATTTTCGAGTAATATCATCTCCAAATTAAGTTTGGCGCTTTTTATGAGACCAGTTGGATTTTCACCTATGTAATACGACTCACTTATAAGGTCTGACGTGTCATTCACAGCGAATATGCATTCCTCGGCCTTTCGTAATTTAATCACGATTTCTATTTCCTGTTTTGTGATCGCATACAATGGTATAGCGAGCTCTGGGTATTCGTGAAAGTAAAAAGGGATATTTACAATATACGAAGCATCCGATTTAGACTTTGTGACGAGTTCATCTCGGATTACTTTGTATCTGTCATCGGCGACAGAAAAAATCTGATATGGTTTACCTATAAGTTTTGTAAGACACGTCTGTTTAGATTGTGTGACAAACAATTCAGAATGTATGGCTAACATATCAGTCGTAATCCTTTGTATGAGGGTTCCTCCTATGTATAAATCTGCGTATTCTATCATGGATTGAGCTATCGTTTCACAATATGTAATATGATCGTACCCACTCACTAAATTTTGATCGATTCCACCGAGTGTGAGTTTTAAACTCACACCCTTGAGAAGGTCGCCTTGATTTTGTGGTATAGTACATCGGATTTCTTCATCAAATTCAACACGACCCTCTAAATCTAAATCTGTATAAAACCTTGAAAAATTACCATGCTTTTTGAAATTTTTTATGAAATATGTGTACTCTGGGTCATCCGTGAACAATCTGTCCTGTGGACCGGTCGCACCCAATTGGACTCTACCAGCCATTACTATTATTACACCCTAAAATTTTAAACCGGCAATGCCTCCATTTATACGTAAAACATTGTAGTTTGATGCGTACACGCGAAGTGTGTGTGCACTCGATATACTTGGTTCATCAAGTTCAACCTCGAGAAGTTTGTGTATCACGCGACTCATATTTACTTGACCCGTGGGGTAGTACACTTCTGGTTTGAGTGAGAAACTGTATATACCAAACTCATAGTTTTCATCTATAGAGTTTGTGTGGTGTCTTAGTGGCTGTTCCGCGGACAATTCAAGATTATCTGCGTCTATCACCGTGTTATTGTTGAATTTCAAATTTACGTGTTTGATGGGTACATGTGCTTGTGTATCATCATTCGTCGCTATGAAAAATAATTCTTTGACGGGGTGTTTAAAATTAATCATGACGGCACGCTTGGAAACACCTGGGTCCATGCGTATTTCTGCGACTTGTGTTTGTGTGATGACGTATTCAATGGGACGAGTCATTATGAATGCCTTTTCTGTATCCGTGAGATACACGTAATTTACGAATAAACTTGCATTCCGAAGTTCTACGCCACACGCAATGGATGTGGGGCTATACGTTGATGAACTGATATCATATTCCACCGTGAGGTCATCGACAGGTCTAAACTTTAGTTTTATTTCCACTTCCTGTACGGTGAGGCCACACGTAGGTATGGCTAAACTGGGATGTCTATTGAAGTAAAATGGCAACTGTATTTTATATTTTTGGAAATCCGTGTACTGTGAGTAGGTGGCGTCGTTAATAATAGGGTAACTGTTATGTAGCGTTGTGGCGACGAGAGTAAAGTCTGCGTCGTTTTGTGTGTAGTACAGTTGATTGTACATGTATATGTACTCACCTGTGATGCGTTGAATCGTCTGTCCACCGATGAGTAGGTCAGCGTATTTAATCATTTTCGTCGGCGTGGACGTATTCCAACGAATTTGTTTGACTTTTAGGATTATATACTTTGTTGGGTCACTCACGGATGTTATTCTAACGTTGTCGTAGGTGCCTATGATATTGATCTCTATATTCAAAGTAATTCTATAATTTCCACCCCCCAAGTTCTCTTTCGTGTAATCTTTTACACTCACACCAGATATGGTAAAATCTTCCGTACTGTTAAACACGTATTCTATTCCTTGATATACGGGGAGTTCACTCGTCTCCACGGTGTCGACGTATAAGGTAAAATCTGTGATTCCGGTCGCAATGACGTATGTATCACCCTGACCAGACGTGGGTGTGGGTGGTGGTAAATCAACGTTAAGTGTCAAATCTCGAATCATGTCACCCGCTGTGTTGGGTACACGAGTGGAAATTTCATTACCATACTCCTTAAAACGTTCTATCGGAATTTCAACTTGTTCAAAAGCAAACTTTGTGTGTCTTCTAAATCTGGAAAGAAAGTGTGAATACTGTGGTTCTTCGGTGATCCACCTGTCCTGGATTCCAGTGGCTGCGAGTAACAGACGACCCGACATTCCTACTATTTGTGAGTAAAATTTTGCGAAATAAAACGATACAGTATTTTAGAATGAACATTCAGTTGCGAAAATTCAACCCAGCGGGTATGGAGGATGACCGAATATGTGTATTCATCGGAAAGCGCAACACAGGTAAATCAACACTAGTAAAGGACATCATGTATTACAAGAAACATATACCGGCGGGTATCGTTCTATCCGGTACAGAAGAAGGTAACCACTTTTACGGAAATTTTATACCCGATGTGTGTGTATACGGTGATTATGACGGTGAAGCGGTAGATCGTGTTTTAACCAGGCAAAGAAAGCTTGTGGGTACCAGGGGGAAGAATAAAACGAATGGGGCATTCATGCTACTCGACGATTGTATGTACGATTCAAAGTTTTTGAAAGAAACACGAATTCGCCAATGTTTTATGAACGGTCGTCACTTTAACATCTTCTTCATGTTGACGATGCAGTACGTGATGGATCTTCCTCCCGCACTTAGAGCAAATGTGGATTATGTATTTATTCTCAGGGAAAACATTATACAAAATAGAGAAAAACTATATAAGTCATTCTTTGGTATTTTCCCTTCGTTTGATATGTTTTGTAAAGTCATGGATCAATGCACGGAAAACTACGAGTGTCTTGTACTAGACAATACCGTTAAAAGTAATAAAATAACGGATTGTGTATTCTGGTACAAGGCAAAGATCAGAACTGGATTCAGGGTGGGAAGTCCACAACTCTGGAGCATGCACAAGAAAACATACAATCCAAAATACTTGGAACAGCAGGAGGCTGACGCAAAGAAAGCGACAAAGAAAACACATCTCACGATAACCAAACGAAAATAATGAATGCGTCACTCATCAATTTCAAAAACATCATTCTACATTAAATGTCGACCGACGTTCGAACTTTGAATCTCTCTGAAAACGATGACGGTATGGTTCCATTGACGACATCATTCATGCAAAATAATCAAGCCGAAAAAAATGTGAGTCAAAATAAAGAAATGACCATGGACTCCACGCCAATTCATGACATCATGGGTCAGCCAGAGATGCCACTCGAACCACCAATGATGGAATCCGATCCACGAGTCCAGCAACAGCAGATGATGGTTCAACAGCCCATGATGATGCAACCACAGCAGCAGCAGCAGCCAGTTGCCATGCAAACTAAAAACCCCTTCAACCTTACTGATGAGCAGATGCAAGCCGTCGTCGTCGCGGCGTGTACTGCGGCTGCCATTAGTAAGCCTGTACAGGAAAAGCTCGCCAATTACGTGCCCCAGTTCTTGAACGAACAGGGACACCGAAGCATGGTCGGACTTGCGGCGACCGGTGCTGTGGCGGCTGGTATTTTCTATGTGCTTAAGCGTTATGCCTAAAAATAATATGTATACATCGCACCACCAAATTGTGTGTTTGCGATCACCAACCCAATCATAAATGTGGGTATTAAAAGACCGAGCGTAATTCCCGTGCTTTCAATATTCTCCCCGAATTCCGTGATACTCTTTTTGAGTTTTTTGTTTTGAAGATATGCGACGAAAAGCAAGAACGTTGATAACGACGCAGTGATTATGTATCTGTAATCAACGCCAAACTTTGAAAACGCACTTGTGCCTCTAGCGATCACGTTAATGAACAATGGGGTCACCACAGTCAATAAAACTGTGTTTACCCATTGTCTAACTTTTGGTTTCGCATCTGCAGTCAAAAGTGGCGCATACAAAGCTAAGAATGTCACGACCCAAAGTAAAACCAAATTGATGATATCAGATTTCATTTATGATACGCGTAGATTATTTATCCTGGATGTGCTTACCACAAAATTTGGTCTTTTCTGGTATCTCTTGGTATACACCGATGGAAACACACATGCTTTTAATTTTGTCATAGTTTGACCAAAATTTCGCACTATGTGAATATTCATCGACCGTGCAATGTGCCAATTCGTGTATCAACACGTGCATGATTTCATTTGGTTCGCCGTCTATGCATATTCCTATCTCTCGACCCTTGTTTATATTGTAACCAACGCTTCCAGCCTGGGCGCGGTAATGCGCGGTGATTGGTATCTCTGTACAGAGTTCCTTGAATTCATTATTATCGGATTTGTGTATGTATTCTCGAAGAATTTGATATCGCTCTCTTACTATGCGCAAATTCTCTGGTTCTTTCATGTTTAAAAGTATGTATAAATTTACAATGAAGAGAATAAGTGTGAGTATCATCTCTTATATACGAAGATAAATTTCGAGTAGAGTTCGGATACAGGATTTCCATGTAATGGTTCCCACGCCTTAAGTCTAAATCCTAATTTTTCTAAACGCGTCACGAATAAGTCTCTATGTGCTATGGGTTCTGTCTTTGCTCCATCTTTATAATAGGGAGTGTCTTCCAATTGTACGAATAACTTCTCACCAAAAGCGCCATGACTCGTACCTTTCATCAAGAAAAACGTATCTTTTCCATACGTGACGGGTGTTTTGAATATGATTTGTTGTGAATCGGGGATGATACCCATGAGTGTGCCACCCGGTTTCATACGTTTGGTTATTTCTTTTGTGGTTTGCATAAACAATTCTTCGGTCTGAAAAATATAGTGAATCGAAAAATTATAACACACGACGTCATATTTTCTATTTGGTGCACTCGTGATATCCCCGAGGTAAAAATTAATGCGCATTTTATACACTTTGGAAGCTCGTGATTTAGCTTCCTCGAGTGCATCTTCGAGTGGTTCGCATGCACTTAAATTAACACCACACTGTTTGAACTTACCTATGTCTCCCCCGAAACCGCATCCCACATCTAACACGGCATCACCTTCTCGACACACGCGTGTTATGAGTTCCCTCTTCTCGTGATTGTGATATTTTCGTATCTCTTCCATCACTTAAAAGTTTAAAGCTTGCTATAAATATGAAACCTTTCCTTAAGTGGGTTGGTGGAAAAACCCAAATTTTGGGTTCAGTCTTAGGTAGTTTTCCGAAAGAAATAAATGATTATCACGAAATATTTGTGGGTGGAGGAAGTGTTTTACTTGCTGTTCTAGAGAAGTGTGATATTCGAGGTAAAGTACACGCGTATGACCTCAATGAAGCACTCATAAATGTATACAAGGACGTACAATCCAGACCAAAGGAATTACACCAAAAAGTCACGAAACTCTTGAGTGTGTACGATGGAATAACCGGTACAGAAAATAATCGAAATCCTACCAATGAACAGGAAGCAGTGACATCGAAAGAGAGTTACTATTATTGGATCAGACACCTGTATAACTCAAACATAGGTGACCGGTCTGCCATGTTCATTTTTATGAATAAGACGTGTTTCAGAGGCATGTTCAGAGAAGGTTCCAATGGTTTCAATGTGCCGTATGGTCATTACAAAACGACCCCACACTTCGTATCACTTGACGAATTTGAACAAATATCAAAAAATCTACAGCGAGTTGAGTTCAAACACTGTGATTTTAGAGAGGCTATAGCTCAAGTGAAATCGGGGGATTTCATGTATCTCGATCCACCGTATGTACCCGAAACAAAAACATCTTTTGTGGGGTACACGAAAGATGGATTTGGACTAAAAGACCACGAAGAATTATTCGAAATGGCAAAGACGAGTGGTGCGAAATTCGTCATGAGTAACGCGGGTGTAGATTTAGTTCGAACTACATTTTCTGATTATAACATATTGGATGTTAAGGCGAGACGAGCTATAAACAGCAAAAATCCTGAAGCCTTTACGACTGAAGTGATCATATGGTGACATCACATTTATATAGGGATATACACAATTTCAAACCAAAAGACGAGGATAACTGCGAAGTAACACCATGTTTTTTCATTTTTAAAAACACAAAAAACTTTTTTTATTTTTTTCGATCCTTTTCAAAGAAGAAAGCATCCAAAAAAATAATTTTTTTTATTTTTAATTTTGAAGTTAGAAAAATCTCATAAAAATATTTTCGGGTGAAATGGTACCACAAGACCAATTGTAAACGTAACAGTGATTGTGACCATTTCCCTCCATGAACTTGGACTCACGAAGTATACTGTGTTTCAAACCAACGTCGAGTGTGTTGTAAACATCGAACCCTGCATTACGCGCGAGAATAGCCGCCGAGTTGAGTTCGTTACCCGTGTCGTAAAACATATATGCCTGTTTCACGAGAATACCAGTTTTGACTGAAGTGTATGGGACACAGTAATAACTCGTGACATGTCCCGTCTCATCTATATATGAGTGTACTACATCCTTGACCGAAATCAACCATCGTGTCACATAGGCTTCGTCTATGACGGGTGCTACCGAATATTTAGATAAGTGTCTATTGAGTATACGGGCTACACGTGGTACATCTTTTTTGGTAATAAATGAATGTGAAGTGTTACCAACGAGACGATGTGGACGTTCGCGTTCTTGTGAAAATTTGGCTTTATTCAGTTTAGGTACATTGAGAAGCCTGTGCCAGTACCGCGTCTTTGTGATGGGTGTGGGTAATTCTGTGACAGCCGTATACACAGCTTGCCATATTCCGATCGCGTTAGCTCTTCTACGTATTTCGGATATGAGTAGTGGTGCGAGACGTTTATTTCGAATCGTATCGTGTACACATAGAAAGTTAATTTGTAGTACGTCGACGACTTTGTCGTGTATTCTATATTTGGATGGCACCCCTGAAATAAAACCGACGAGTTTCCCGCCATTTTTGGTTCGAAGTCCGAGGTTCCATTCTGGTTCCGTCGCCCATGCAATGAATTCTTTCGAATATTCGAGTGAGAAGTGTTCATCTCGTATGTAATGCGCACTCAGTAAACACGCAGTTTCATCAATGGAACACGTCGTCCACTCAAATCCATCTGGGAGTTCCACGGGTGTTTCATTGTATGTCCTTGATGAATCGAGTTCACCGATGTAGTCACAATGTGCACTCGGCATGGGTTGTGTGTTCCAAAACTTGTGCATTTGTATTAATACATGGCTTGTTTTTAACTTGGCTTAAAGTTTTACCACGAGTATTTCTTAGAAAATGTCGCTCGAACAAGATTATACCACCGTCCCCGGTCAACTCTATGCCTGTCTCTCCGTGGTAGGTCCGGAGTGTCCTCAAAAGAACGATAAGTTCGGTGTTAAGATTCGAGGCGCTTTTAACTCTCGAGAAGAAGCCGCGTCTCACGCGAAGCGCCTCCAAAAGGAAGACGCAACGTTTGACATTTATGTTGTCGACATGTACAAGTGGTTATTGATTCCACCCGATCCTACCGCCATTGAAGACGTGCACTACACGAATGAAAAGCTCGAGGCTTTGATGTCTGGATACAAGGAAAACCAGCAAATGGCGGCAAAGATGTTTGAAGAACGTAAGCGTGACATGATGGAGTCGGGTACGAACACATTCATCAAGCCGGGCGACGAAAACTCGAAGTATTACACGAAGCCAGACGAAAAGCCAATCAGTCACCCAGCCGAAGTATTGGAGCGATTGAAGAAGGAAAAGCCAGACGTCATGATGGAGGAACTCATCAAGGAAGCGGATGAAATCGTCGCAAAGGAAATCGAGGAACTGCGATTGAAGCGTGAGTCCGAAGAAACATCTACGGAAGCAGAAATTACAGTAGCAGAAGATAAGGGTGAAGAAGTGAACTCGAACTAAATAAAAAAAATGAGCATATAGTAATTATGTTGACCATCGCACTTAACGTGGTGACCATACTTATTGTGCTATATATATTCGGTTTAAACATGAGAGACCGTCAGGTCGAAGAGCTTAAACGGAAGATGGAAGAAGAAGATCCATACGTATCCGCAACAGAAGTCGCAGAAGCTGCATCAAAGGATCCATTGGTTGTGAGTCGAGCGTATTTTTTAGAGTCGAGAGATGAACCAACGACAGATTTCAAAGGATTCTCATCCTGGTCGAAGGATAACTGGTTGCATGGTTTTCCCCATGAAAAAGCCTAATATGAAGGCAACGAAAATGATAGTGTACGCAGTTTTATCAAGTGTAGCAAATATATCAACCTTTTCGGGTTGATACTGGTGATGCATGGGTGGTGGAGGTGGTGGTGGATAGTAATACATTGGCTCTTGTTCTTGATGTTCTTCTTGTCCGCGTTCACTCTCTTTATCCATTATATCAGGGGTGTATTCAATGGGATTTCCTATATCACTCTCCATTTATAATTTGGCGAATCATTTTTTTAAGTACATTATTCCTCATCCTCATCATCACTTTCCTCATCGTCATCTATGATGAATCCGGCTAAATTACCGTTTTCATCAGCGTCTTCTTCATCATCGAAGTCCGACACGGATTCAGATTCAGAGTCATAATCATCTTCGTCAAAGTCCTCATCTTCGCCGTCAGTGAAGTCGTCTTCCACGTCTTCAAAAACTTCGAGACGTTCTGGTTGTTTGGAAATTCGCCCTGAGCGTGTTCGTATGGTACTCATTTGTCTATATTGGCATTACATCTTTAAGTCCTTCTATACGTGTTTTCAAATTCGGCATTTATCTTCACTATTAACTCGTGTATCTCGTCAATGACTGACATATCACCAGCTGTATATTCTAACGCTAAATCTTCTAAATTCACGAGACCGCGTTCCAGAAGTTTTCTAGAAATATCCTCATGTGTGCTGTATTCTCTCGCCATATTTATGTTTGCAAGGAATTCCCTGTAGAGAACCTCGCTCATTCCAGAATACTTATGGGTCTCCTTTATGAGACTGTCGAGTATGGTTGGATTCGTACCCCTTTTTACGAGTTTAGATGACATGTATATCACCGCAAGGAGAAACGCGAGTGCTAACATCTATAACTTACTTGTTATTTTATCTATAAGAATATGTGCGCGATTTTTGCATTTACACACACGTTTAATCTCGTTTTTAGATATAGAAAACGTGGATAATTCCCCGCACTCTCGACACACGTAATCCGAATATACCGTGTATTTTCTGATACCTTTCTCCTTTTTGACGTCACGTACTGTCATATCATGTCCCTGTACTATATATTTTTGGATATAGTTCTTCAGTTCATTTTTAATCTCGTCACCTGGCTTCGGTGGTGCTGGAGCTCTTTTGGGTGGCGGTTTATGCTTCACAACTTGTAGTTTATCTACTATTGTCGGTGGTAACTGGTGTTTTCTACCTGAAAAATCCTTACAAAAACCATAAAAACGTCCGCGCATGGTCTCGCATCTACAAAAACACTTTTGAAATATAGAATCCCCGAGGATATAAAACCACACGTGGTTTGAACCGTGTGCCCTCTTTGTGTTTTCACAATACCTCGACGTCGTGGCGACGAGATAACTATTCTTTTCCTTGTATATATTCTTGATGCGCGCGTACCCTTGACCTTCGAGGTTTTTGCGTATGAATGATTCAACGAGTGCACATGCTTCCGGATCTTTGAGTTCATTCTTAAGCTGTGTGGCAGTGAACGAACCTTCATTTTTCTTTGATCCCTCTATAATATTTGGTTGTATATCTTTGACTCGAAGTGTCGCCATGTGCATGATTTCAATCGTCGGTTCTGAAGATACACGTTCAAACATGGCGAGTGGACCATGTTTGTATATGAAAACTGGGAGATACTCACCCTGTGTTTCTTTTCCGTTGGTACAGTCACTACACCCTTTTCCACCACATTCCTTGTGTGTTACCCACTTGTGTGAGAATGGCATTCTGAACCCACTCCCACGCGTGTTTCTTTCGCTGCTCCCATACACAGACAAGTCGACTATATCATTCCAGTCTTTGGAACCATACACGAGATTCAGTGTACCTATGATATGTTCTCTGAGAGCGATAGCTGAATCTCTATTGACCGGGAAATCTGGCCAATTGATGTGTACCCCCGTTTTAACGAAATCACCCACTGGTTTGGGTTTCGCGACAGAGACGAGTGCATTCTTTCCACCATATTTAGATACCTTGTCACAAATGACTTTACATACACGCTTAATTTCTTCTATAGTCAAAGGATCATCATCCTTGTAATCGAGATCTACGAAAAAGTTATATGCGTCGATGGTCTTTTGTTCGACGACATATACTTTCTCATCCGCTTTCACACATTCCACATATTTTTCATAAAAATCGGTCAATCTATCAAACGGCACTGAGAGGACTCCACCGTCCATAAGCACGTGTGATGGATTGGGGTTCTTTTCAAAGAAGCCATGGTTTTTACACCACTCCCTGAACATACTTACCAATACGTAGTTTTATTCTTTTAATCTTCTTCGACTTCTTCGAAGTTGCGCCACATAGTTCGTCTATAAGAAATATCTGGATATTCCGGTTCGTCTTCGGAAAGTTTCTTTTTTAATACGAGAAGTTCGTACACTTTGTCTTCCTTGTGATTATCAATAAAAGCATTCGCTTTACTGGGTGTGTACGAGTGTCTATCTACGAGCAATTCGTGTATTTGCATTAGAATGTAGTTCTTAGACTTCATTATTTAATAGCAAAGGATTTTCTATCCAACGATGTAACACACGCATAAAATTCTGGATTTTCTAGGATATTCTTCATGATTCGTTCCCACTGTTTCTTTACTCTGAATTCTTGAAGGGTATCGAACGACATAAAATCATTTTCATCGTGTGTGCGCTTGATTGGTTGTTTTTGTATTTTTTTTGCTATTGTTTTTTGTTTTTCATCGTTAAATTTTTTTACTAGTTCCAGTTGTTCGGGTTTCGTGTAATTTACGTAAAACACAAATACATTATATTCGAGATCAACAGTGGGACTCTCTTTTACTGTAAATTTAAAGTCTGTGTATTCGCCCCGTTTTAAGGAGACCACACCACGAGTCTCTTCTTCAAGTTCTCGGAGGGCACACCGAATAGGATTAAAAATCTCTCTTCGGCGACACCCCCCGGTCACGAATATCCAATCTTTAAAGCGCTTATCTCTGACTGTGAGGAACCTTGGCTTGTCGCCCGTAAATGTTACCGGTATCGCGATTGCTTTATATTTTTTCATTGCGATGTCGCAAGTTATAATCGACCGAGATGTTAATTATCCGCTGAATCGGCAACTTTCTTTACGGGAACGGGTTCTTCATCGTCGTCATCATATTCGTCTTCCTGTTGAAGAGCCTGTGGACGTGGTGGTGGAGATTGTTGCGCTTGAACGAGTTTATTACAGAAACCTTTGATGCCTTCAATATCGGATTTCGCTTTCGAGAATTCATTGAACATGTAGGCTGTCGCTGCGATGCAAACGATGACAGCCACGATCGTGAGTGTTTCTCGATCGAATGACAACATATTTATGTAATAGAAACGTTGAATCTTTTTAAGTAGCTTCCTCGTGATTTATAGGAGCTATGAATTTTTCTAGTGTCCTGGATTTTGGATTGTACGTGAGTATGAAGACAAATGCCAAGAGAAATATGTACTTCCAAAGCATTTGTTATTAGTGTGTAAATAAATTTAGTTCGAGTACATCAAACCACCCATACCATTCTCGATGCGGAGGATGTTATAGTTCACGGCATACACGTCTTGTCCCGCGGTGAAAGAACCACCGGTAGACACGAGACGCGCGGAATCCAATCGACTGAAGTTGAGCGAACCCGTGGGTTGCAACTTGGAGGTTTCGAGGCAGAATGGGTACAAGAAGTAGTTACCCGCATCACCTTCGATGGACGAAGCCGCGGTGTGATAGTACAGAGACGTTTCCGTGTAGTGTGGCACAGTTGGCTTGGAATCCGTGACATCCGTACCGTTAATTTGGAGCTTAATGCTACCCGTGGCAATACCCAAAGCCGTGGCATCAAACACATTGGATGACGCCAAGAGCTTGATTGGGTGATTGAAGTTAAGTTCTTGCATAGCACTACCGGATGCGATGGACTTTTGGGTTTGGGTGACGACCATGTTTTGTGGCATGGACGCCAAAGTGGTGCGTTCATCGGTATCCAAGTAGATGTACTGCGCGTGCACTTCATAATCATTCGCCGCTGGTGTGTTCCACGTGATACGCAATTCCACGTCGTGGTACTGGAGTGCGATCAATGGGAGTGCAGATTGCCAGTTCTCACAGAAAGAGAAGCGAAGTGGATAGAATCGAGTGGTGCTCGTAGAAGAGCGGTCTGGACCCTTGCTTGTGTTTTGAGCCATGATAGTTGGTGCGATGTACTGGGAGAAATGCGACGTTTGATCGTCGATGACTTGTCCACCGATCAGAAGTTCGACCTTCTTGATTCGGCTCGCCCATTGCGCCTTGGTGAGTGCAGCTGGGGTACGTTGCGTAATGTAGGCATATCCAAGAAGATCACCTTTGCGTTCGAATCGAACTGTGGAGATACCACCATTGGTTGGGATGCCCTGGAGCACTTGGCGCTCCACAGTTTGGGCGAAGTTCGTGTGACGACGATAGCTCGAGCGGAAGAAACTGACTTCGGGTTGGCCGACGAGGTGCGCATCTTGGGCACCGACAGCGACGAGTTGGGCAATACCACCAGACATTTTATATATAGTGAGGTTATTTTTTTAACTAGAATCATCTTTACATGAGTGTTCCTTGTCATGTAAAGATAACGGGAGGATGAGTCGAACATCCGACTTTCGGGTTATGGGCCCGACACGCTAAACCACTGCGTCACCCCGTTTGCACCAAAGGAGATTTGAACTCCTGACCTCGCGCTTACTAAACGCGCGCTCTACCCCTGAGCTATTGGTGCTTGGTCTCCGTCTCGGGGTTTCGATCCCCGTACTTTGAGGTTAACAGCCTCACACTCTTCCGATTGAGTTAAGACGGAATGATCCGACCTAGGTGATTCGAACACCTGACCCATGGAGGGTTATATCATACTACTACAATCCATTGCTCTTCCAACTGAGCTAAGGTCGGATAAAGCTCCCACCTGGACTCGAACCAGGGTTATTGGATTCAAAGTCCAAGGTGATTACCACTACACTATAGGAGCTATATGGTTATTACACACTTTTTCTTTAAGCTCGTTTACGTATTTAAAGTGATACATGACTAATGAAAATGTACCCGCTGATATATTTGTGATTATCATGGGAACGATGTTATTATATATGGAATAGACAAGTGCGAGTATACTTGCGAGGAGATTTAAATGTAAAAACGAATAATTTATCGCTTTCGCATCACTATTTTTATACACATGCATGACCTCTGGTATAAACATGAGTGTTATTATGATAGAACTCGCGAGTCCTAACACATCTATGATATTCATTTCAACTTCTTTAATTCATCTATTTCTAGTTTAAGTTCCTTTATGGCTTCAACGAGGAGACCCGCCATGTTACCATAGGCAAGTGCGTAATTTGTTTCTTCTGAGCCGGTCACGGCTTCGGGTAGAACTTTGAGTACTTCTTGTGCGATGAGACCGGTGTATCTCTTGTCTTTCATGGTGAATGTATATCCATTTAACTTTTCAATTTTATCAAGGGC
>Ga0181563_10001876_pt1 | contig 20414 bp, 45 predicted proteins | sample 011ome_25_FD_133759 | JGI IMG/M metagenome (GOLD analysis project Ga0181563, IMG submission 133759) | Coastal salt marsh microbial communities from the Groves Creek Marsh, Skidaway Island, Georgia - 011512CT metaG (megahit assembly) | ecosystem: Environmental > Aquatic > Marine > Intertidal...
GATGGTTGTGGGTACGTTTGTGAATTATATGAGTGTAAAACAACTCAAAGAACATTTGGATACTTTAGATAGAGATATCCATAGACAACTTGAACAAGTTGATGAAGCTCGAGGTAAACAACACTTCGAACATATTGATTATGTAGACCAACTATATAATAACGCTGAGAATAATATGAACGAAATTTATCGTTACATTGATTCTCGAATGGATAAATTGGAAACTAAGTTTAGTGCCCAACTTACATCTGGTGTTGAAGTTAAGAAAGCATTAGATGAAATTAATACTTTACGAACTGATTTTGATGAGTTCGTTAAGATGTATAGAAATCAATAAGTAAACAATAAAGAACGATAGTTTGGTGGAGTACCCAAATGGTAAGGGAGTGGCTTGCAAACCCATTATTCGGTAGTTCGATTCTACCCTCCACCTCAAAGGGCTTTTAGCTCAGTTGGTTAGAGCAACGCACTCATAATGCGTAGGTCGATGGTTCGAGCCCATCAAGGCCCACATAAAGATAATATAATATTAATTAGTATAGATATAACAGGTCAATGGATAAAGTATTAGTACTTAACTCAGATTACACTCCGTTGAATGTAACTGATTTACGAAGGGGATTTATTTTAGTATCCAAAGGTAAAGCTGAGATTGTAAAGGAGGATACTAAGAAAATTGTTACCACCATTGGTGAGTTCGTAAGACCTCTCATAATTCGTTTGGTTAACTATGTCCGATTCCGCAGAGGTGGAATCAAAGTAGGTAGACGAAGAATATTCAAAAGAGATGGGTACAAATGTGGATATTGTGGTTCAAATAGAAACCTAACTATTGACCATATTATACCAAAATCTAAAGGTGGAGATAACAGTTGGACAAACTTGGTTACTTGTTGTAATCGATGTAATAATACTAAGGATAATAAGACATTGGAGGAATCTCAAATGAAATTAAAGGTAATTCCATATGAACCAACTATCTTCTCAGCAGTAATCTCAGAAGATGTTGAAAAGATTTGGAATAATTTTAAAAATAATTGGAATTAAAATATTTTTTTCGTATATTTGTATATATGAAAGAAGATACCGAAAATCCAAATAACACTAACAACTCAGCTGTTGATGAGTTTGATAATTGGTATCCTGATTGGAGTGAATAAAGTTCTTTGAAATACTAACTCTTTAATTAGAGTATAAACTACTGACGTACCTCGTGTAATGAAATCGGCCTATAAGCTTTTGCGTGTAGCGAGTGATTCTATCTATGACAGGTAGGGGTGAATCGTGTGAGTAAAAACAAAGGTCGTCAGTAATAACATGGGGTGTTCGTTTATCGGCAAGACACTTCCCTCCGAAGGAAGTAAGATGGGTTCGATTCCCATACACTCCACGTGAGTCCGATAAACTATGGAAGTAGTCTAACAATCTACCTCCATAGTTTAATGGATAGAACTTCAGGTTTCGGCCCTGACAGTGAGGGTTCGAATCCTTCTGGGGGTACTATTAATTGCCTTTGTAGCTCAGTTGGCTAGAGCAACGCATTTGTAATGCGTGGGTCGTGGGTTCGAATCCCTCCAAAGGCTCAAAAGAGATACAGTGAAGCTGTAGTTATATTTAATTGGGTAAAGGCACGAAAAAGGGTTTGGAGTAGTGTAAATGCCTGTATCTTATAACCAGTAACCCTGAAAGACCCGAAGTATCTCTTTACATGGCCCCTTCGTCTATCGGTTAGGACGTTAGGTTTTCATCCTAGAAAGAGCGGTTCGATTCCGCTAGGGGCTACAAAATTAATTTAAAAAAAGTTGGTATTACATTTGGTAGTATCAACTTTTTTTTGTATATTGGTACTGTAATTGAGAGATAACCCTAAAACAAAATAAAATGGCAAAATTAGAATTGACCTCCGATTTGATTGGTAAGTACATCAACCGAGTGTTGTTTTCAGATGTTGACCCAGTTGGTAAGATTGTTGGAATCAAAGGTAAAACCAAAGTGTTGATTCAACCTGTTGAAGCTAGTGAAAACAAAACCAAAATGAACTTTGAACCCGGTGGATTCTCCGTTGTGTGTACCAACCAATATAAGCAAAGTTATGATTTCACCGAAGTTGGTGAAGTGTTTGAAGTTAGTTTGAGTAACTCTTCAATGAAGAAACGATTCTGGAAACTCTCAGAAACTCCTCGTAAATTTTATGATTACAATTTCTAAAAATAAAGTTATGATTGATTTAACTAAAGAAATGGCTTGGATTACTTTCGCTGATGGTACTTGGGGAACAACGTGGTTTCCTATCGTAGACCCAATCACAGGTAATCAATTGAAATTTGATGATACGATTATGGACCGATGCCGAGCTCAATACAATGGAGTATATGGTGGTGAGTGGACATACTTCGGTATCGCTCCAACTTCCCAAATGATAATGGGTAACGCAGTTCGTGATAATTTGTAAAAAAATAACTTAAAAAAGTTGGTATTACATTTGGTAGTATCAACTTTTTTTTGTATATTAGTACTGTTAATGAGTGAGAGTTAAACCCTAAAACAAATAAAAGAAATGGCAATTTTACAAAAACCAAAACAAAACGGAATTACTATCGATTTAACAGGTCCACAAGGAAATGCGTTCTACCTCTTAGGTACGGCTAAGAACCTTGCTAAGCAATTGGGATTGAATGGAATTGAGATTATGGAAGAGATGAAAAGTAGTGATTATGAAAACCTTATTGAGGTATTCGATAAGAACTTCGGAAGTATCGTTACCTTATATCGTTAGTATTTATAGAAAACAATATATTATGGGATTGGTAGCTTATTTAATGGTATTAGTATTCGTTACATTTATTGGATACGAAATTGGAAAATTAATAATGGGAAGTTATAAAGATAAAAAAAATGGCAAAGGTTAAAGAACACTATTTGGGTAATATGACTCAGTACGAGGTGGATGCATACCTATACAATAAGAATCTCAGAGATGCTGAATATCAAGATTGGTACAATGGTGAAGGTTATGTAGCATTTGTTAATGGGGAATTGGAGAGTACTAAGTTAAAGTATTCCACCTCAGATGTTAATGAAGCTATATGTTATGCATTTAGTTCAGTTCAAGTTACACAATCTGAAGTGGGTTCGGATGTATATGGTAAATTAATCCACGGAAGTATATTTGAATATTTAAATAAATAATTATGAGCGAAAAACGTAAAAAAGAAGTAATTGCAAATTTGGAATCAACGATAGCATCCGAAAAAGCTAAATTAGGTGGAGGTAATGATAAGATTATTTCTGAATTGGAGAGGAAGTTAAAAATGATTGTGGATGGCAACAATAAAGGAATCAGAAGTAGGACTCGCTAATACCTTTTTTGCTTCTTGGGATACAATATCAACTACAACACCTTGGAAAAGACCAGAGCTATACAGTTTAATTAAATGGAGAGACATCCTATTTAATATGTATGGTGGATTAGATGGTATAGATGTATTTTTGGTTGGTGGATTTGCTGAATATCTCTACAAGCCAACAAATCCATTAACTTGGGATGCTGATGTATGTTTTGTTCTAAATGAACCAATTGATTATAGATTTCTAAAACATATGATGGATGATTCCAGACGTATAAGTTTAGATGTTGGTATTTTATTAGACCAAAAAGTAGTTCCAACTAACACATATGAGTTTTTTCAAAAACTACATAGTGGTATTATACCAAAGTATAATAAAGAAGATGATATGGTTTATTTTACCAATCATACTAAATTCCTAAAAGTTAGGAATGATGAAATTGAAGTAGATATTAATTTATTTGATAAACCACATGCTACAATTACCGAAGTATATGATGGGTTTTACAAAGTGGTTGGGATAAATGATAGGTTGATTAATAAGGTTGTTAATAAATTTAATGAAGGTATTTATAGTGGTAAGGTAGTTAACCTTAAAGACTCGGAATTTAACTTTATAATGTAAGGAGAGAGAATATGGATATGAATATGATAGCAACTATCGTAGTTGCATTTTTACTATTGTTGGTGATGTGTACACCAATTGTATTACTTACAATATTGATTGTAAGAACAACCAAACCAAAAACACCAATGAATAAGGTAAAGTTGGAACAATTAGAACAAAATGATTATCAGATTGCTGATGATGTGAATAAAGCATTTACCGATTTCGCAGCAGATTTGGATTCGTTAAATAAAAGATTGGATGATATCGAAGAAAAGTTGGAAAAGGATGCACATACCATAAAAGGATTTAACAAAGAACGATGAGAAATCTAATCTATGGGGCTTTATTATTCACACTTGCTCAAGCTATGATTTGGATACAAACTAATGGGCAATTTGTTTGGCCGTGGTTCAAACGAAACCCATTAGTAATATCTATTATTGGTGGAACATTTATTTCATACATTTTCATCAAAGGAACCGCATTGGTAGCAGAACATTTTGGTGGACAATTATGGCCTGGTAGATTTTTAGGTCAATCATCTGGTATAGTTATATTCGCTCTTATGACCTTCATATTCTTAAATGAGGGTATTAATACTAAAACATTGATATCACTATTGTTGGCAGTATTATTAATAGGAGTTCAAATATTTTGGAAATAAATTTGGTTAATTAAAAAATATTTTGTATATTTGTTTTAAATAAGAGAGTTATGATTGAAAGGAGAGATAAAAAGATAGTTGGATTTACCGCTGGTAACTTCGATATCATCCACCCAGGTTACGTTTACACATTTCAAACAGCAAAGAAACATTGTGATTACTTTATGGTGTTTCTTCAGAATGACCCATCATTGGATAGGGAGAATAAGTACACACCGGTAGTACCTCGTGCTGAAAGATACAATACTTTAATGGAAATGGAATCAGTTGATGCAGTTTATACTTATCAAACTGAAGAAGAGTTGTATAACTTAATTCAATTCTTTAAACCTGATGTTAGAATCTTAGGTGAGGATTATATTGGTAAACGATTTACTGGTGATGATTTACCTCAACAAATCATATACACATCCAGAGCTCATGGATGGAGTACTACAAAGTTAAAGAATGATATCACTATTCAAACTTTGAAAAACAATCCTAAATTACTATTGGAATATCCAGACTTATTAAGTAACATTAAAAAATTGAAATAAAATGGCAAAGGATAATTGTATCAGTTGTGGTGATGTAACACCATATCACAAAGATGTAAACATCGAATATCGTTCTCACTATGTTGAGGGAGCAGGTCAGATGTGTAAAGATTGTTGGGATGATTTATGTGGTAGTGGAGAAGATACTATCTACTTTATTCCCGAATCAATGATTAAGCAAACCCCAAATGATTCTGAATTGGGTAATAAGGTAAGAAGTATGTATCACAAAAATAACTAAGTTAATTATGAGTGATAAAATATATGTTAGAAAAGTTGAAACTTGGACAGTTTCAGCAGCAAGTGAACCAATTGAAGTTAATGTGGAGGCACTTCGTAAATGTGAACCACCATATGAGGGAACAACTTACGATGATTTACAAGAATATCTATCTGAGCATGTTTATTACAATTACGAATGGTATGAGAACGAAACCAATATTAAAGAATATGGTGAGGATGAATCATACGAACTATGTATGGAAGAAGTTTACGATATGGAAGAGTTCTTTGATTCTCGTAATAAAGGAGAGGATTCATTCCTACAATTGGGTGTACCAAATGAAGAATGGACACGTTATGGGGGATTTCAACCAGCCGATAGATTATAATCAATATAAAATAAGTTATGGCAAATTACTTAAAGAGTATTATTGAAGTTCATGCAAACGAAGAAGCTATCAAATATATTGATGGACTTTTGGATGATATAAAAACAGGAGATATCACTTCATTTGCTAAAACCTTTTACGATAATGTAGAAGTAGCTGAAGGTGGTGGTGTAATGAACAATTGGTCATACGATAACTTAGGTTCTAAGTGGACATATTTAGAAGATATCGCAGGCGATGGTAGTTTCACACTAACATCTGCGTGGTATCCACCTAATAAGTTTTTCATTCACCTCTATAAAATGTTAGTAGAGATTGATTCTGATGTATTCATAGAAGTTGTGTATGAAGATGAGGGGTATGACCCGATTGGAGCAATTGTTATCAAAAAAGATGGTGATGGTACACCTTGTATTTGGGTTGAAGAAGATGAGATGGAAGACCCGACAATCGATATGGATTGGGAAGATGAAGGATACGATGAAGTTCAGATGGAGTTTATGGAATCAATCTACGAACGTCAGCAAGAAATGTTAAAAGAGTGTCATGATTTGGTTAATACAGATGGTGAACCGATTGATGAATATAAAGATTAATAAATAAGTTATGGCAAATCATATGGAAACTTATATCACTATTAAGAATGGTGATATCAAAGTAGCAGAAAAATTAAAGGAGATTTTCACACCAAAAGAAGGAGAGTATCAAGTTGATACTGAAGATTTGGTTAAGAGAATCTTTGGTGAAGATTCACCCGAAGAATACGATAGAGGTTGGTACATTGATAATATCGGAGCAAAGTGGATATACTCAGAATTTGAATATGATGATGAGTGTGAATACATACACCTACACACAACATCAGCTTGGAGTGTACCACAAGGTTTATTGGAACGATTGGCAAAGGTTCTTTCTGAAGTAAAAGAAGATTGTTATATCATTGGAACGTATGAGGATGAATCGTATGACCCATGTGGAGCATTTGTGTACGCTGGTGATTATGATGATATCGAAGATTGGGATGGTGAGATTGATTATGATAAAATGTGGGAAGATGATAAATATCGAGATGAGTTGTATGAAAACTTTAATGAACTCAGAGATGAGTTGGAATCTTGTTATTTAGAATACCTAACAGATAAAGAAGAAAATCCGGAAGATTACGAATAGATATTATATTTATACAAAAGGAGAACTAACTATGGGACTTAAAGAAAAATTAGCTAAGAAGATATTGGAAATGAAATTGAACAACGCTACTAAACATATGAGCAATGTTATTCAAAAACTACAACAACAATACGATAACTTGGTTAACGAAAACAAAGAAGAAAAAGAAGAAAAGTAATTTTAGGGTAAATTTTTTTGAAAAAAGTTGGGATTTCATTTGGAAGTCTCAACTTTTTTTCGTATGTTAGTACTGTAATTGAGAGTTAACCCTAAAACAACTGATATGAATTATTTGATTTCCCCTGAGAGTTTGATTTTCCAATCTAAAGCTTACATCAAAGGTTTCAACGAAATGATTGGAACTGAAGAAATTCCCCAATGGGATTTACTACAAACCGCAACTGAGGTTGCTGAAGAGTGGACCGATGGTTGGGATGATGACCAGGGATTTGGTTCTTCTGATGGAACTTTTATGATTAAGGATTTTGTTGATAATGTGATTGCGATGTTCACAAATCGAAACTACAAAACTGAGTTCAATCCAGCATTACAAATCGTAAAACTTTAAGATATGTTAAGTGGAAAAATTGATTTTTTAACCCTAAGTAAAATTGAGAAAGAGTTCGGTAACTTTGAAATCGGACAAGTTCATGGTGGTGGTAATCCCGTCTACCTACGGTTCGGATATTGGAATCGAGTTGATGTTGTTAAGTTGCAGGAAATCTTAGGGTATCGTTCCAATGTAACTGAAGATGATTGGTACGATGATGATTGTGGTTGGAAATATTCATATAAGCTAAAATAATTCACATTTTATTTGGATATATCGAATTTATTTCGTATGTTAGTACTGTAATTGAGAAACAAAGTTAAAATCCTATGAAAAATTATCAAGCTATCCTTATCGTTTTGATTTCTTACGGAATCGTTTACGGAATGTTGAATGGAACTATTCAGAACTATGTTCACTTTGCTGATGAACTGAACGAAATGGCTGTAACCTTACTCGCTGGAGTGATGGGTACGATGACCATCTTCGCTATTGATTATAAGAAAATTCTAAAAGCTCTAATTTAAAACCCTAAAAGTATGAAATCTAATTTATTAGTACATTGTCAGTATTTTGAGAACTACAACGTTGATATCAACGGATTTGGTGAAGTTCCACATTGGAAACCAAAAGGTGGACACACCTTTAAGATGCCGGTTGATTCGGATACGGTGTTTTATGCGGATGATGATAAACTCATCCAAGCCATCACCAATTTGGTGGAATCTCAGAACTCAATCGCTGCGAAGTTTGAGTATCGTGAGCATGAATTGGTAATTTCCGAACCTACTTTGGTTGAGGGATTGGAAGGAGAGATTCAGAAGTTGTATAAGTTAGAATACTCCGTGTGATTTTAGAGTGGGTTATAGTAATCGCTTTGATTATCGGTTGGAATGGATTTCTTATTTGGAAAATGAATAAGGATAAAAATTTGGATAAGTAAAATAAATTTCGTATATTTGTATTATGGAAAAAGTTATAAGAGAAGGTAAAGTAGGTGTGTTGGTATCACCTGGTTTTGGAGCAGGATTCTACAGTTGGGGTTACCCAACTGAGGCAATCTTTGACCCAACTTTGATTGGGTTGGTTGAAAATGAGAAATGGCAAGAAGCTATTGATTACTGTGAATCTACATGGGAAGATGGTTACTCTGGTGGTGTACAAGATTTGAGAGTAGCTTGGATTGAAGAGGGTACGAGATTCATCATTGAAGAATACGATGGTGCTGAATCTTTCCGATTTGAAGAAGATATTGATTGGATAACTGCATAAAGTTATGAGTGGAAAAGTAAGTGGATATACCGAAAAAATCTTCACCCAAGATGAGGTGAAAGATATGTTGGATACCATTATAGATATGGTAGATGATTTGGGTTGGGAAGAACAAAGAATGAGTACCAGCGGACAAGAAACCTATGAAAGATTAGTTAACTACTTAGATAATCTCTAATGAACGTAGTTGATGATAAATTAGCTAAAGCATTATTGAAGATTGATAGGTGGTTATTTTTAAACCAACCATATGATTTGACTAATACAATAGAGGCTAGTAGATTGGCTATTACGAATATTCAAAATAGAGGATATTATACTGAAACTGAGAAGGTATTTTTGAATGAATTGAGAAGGCAATATTTGGAAGATGAAGAAAACAAATAATTAAGTTTAACGAATATTTATATATATGAATAAGAAAAAACTATTTCTACTATCGTTGGTTGTATATCCATTATTATTTGCAGCTACTACTAATGCAGGATTTAGGGAACCACAAACCCCAATTGAGATTGAACCAAAACCAATTGAAGTTGTGAATGTGGAGATTGAACCAATTGATGAATTAGTTAACGCTATGATTCAAGTGGAAAGTAGGGGTAATGATTCTGCTATTGGAGATACTCATTTGGGTTCACAATACGCTGTGGGGGCATTACAAATTAGACCTATTATGGTTAAAGAAGTGAATCGAATCCTCAAACTGAAAGGTGAGAAGTATCGATTTAAATTAAAGGATAGATTCAGTAGAGATAAATCTATTCAGATGTTTTTGATTTGGAAGGAATTCCACCACAAAGATTCGGATTTCGAAGCAATTGCTAGAAGTTGGAATGGTGGACCAAATGGACCTAAAAAATCAAGAACATATAATTATTGGAAGAAGGTAGAGAATCAACTCGCCGGTTTATAAAAAAGAAGAATATGAAAAAATCGTTATGGGTAGCTTTAGGGCTATTTTTCGTAGGTATGGCCTACATTGGGGTTATCCTACCTGGAGTTCCAACCACATTCTTTGTGATACTTGCCGCATGGGCATTTAGTAAATCATCTGAAAAATTCAATAAGTGGATACATGAACATCCATTATTTGGTAAATACCTAACCAATTGGGAAACCAAACGAGTGTACCCAAATAGGGGTAGATACGCAATGGTTGGTGTGATGTGTTTATCACTCACCTCAATGTATTTCACAGTTCCTCTTAGAGTTGTATTATACGCTGGGATTACTTTTTGTTTGATTATACTTTGGGCATTTAGATACCCTGGTTCAGTTGAAGAGTATGATAAAAGAGTTAAGGAGGGTAAGAAAATTGGTTGGTTTAAGTGAAAACAGTAAATTTAGAATACACAAATATACCAGCATATATACCTGGAATTGATTACTTTTTAAATAAAGTAAAAAATGATGAGGTGTTTCACTTTATGCGTATGAATCACGGATTTATTGATTCATTTAAGATAACTTATAAGAATTGGCACAAATTACAACCTCACTTAGAAGAGAAACGATATGGTGAGATAGCTGGTTATATATCCAATATATACAAAGCTAAACAACATGGGTTGGGTAATTGGCACAAATATTCAGATAATCAAAGAGATATGATTAAAAATCTAATCGAAATGGTATTTGAATATAAAAATCTACCCGATAGTGTTCATATAGGAATATCATTAGGAGTTGGTTTGGGTACTCATTGGGGTATATGGAGTGAAGCTCATCCAGTTCAACAATACAGAACTGAGTTCGCTCGTATTCTAACCGATGTTACCAAACAAACTTATTACTATGCTGGTATAATGAAACACTATACTATAAAAGGTGAATGGGGTAGAATGTTTAAATTACTAAATGAAAAAGACTTCAATGTGGTATTTGTAGGACCGGATACATTTGGTGGATTTGATAAGATTTTTAACATAACTAACTTTAATTTTATCCAAATACCAAGAGTTGGTGCTATTGATAAAATAGATGAATATATAGATACCATTAAAGATATAGATGCTAAATCAGATAAACCTACAATGGTATTTACTCAAGTTGGACACATCCTATCAGCTAAGATTACAAAAGAAATAATGAATACCAATATTTACTCATTTGATGTGGGTAGAAGTTTTGATATTCTGATGAAAGATAAATTCAAAGATGGGGATGTTGCTTATAAATGTTGGACAGCTTTGGATGAGCATGGATTAAACAATTATGTTGATAATTTAAGAAAATAATATGGCAAACGGAGTTTATAAAGTTACAGAAGAATTCGAAGAGAAATTAGCTAGTTATACTGGTGCTAAATATGCGGTAACGTTGGATAATATGAGTAATGGGTTATTTTTAGCCCTATACTATGAACATCACGTAATGAACCGTACAAATGAAACAATAACAATACCGGAAAGAACATACCCATCGGTTCCTTGTGAAATCATTCACGCTGGATTGAAGGTTGGATTTAGTAAAGTTGAAGGTACTACGATTAAAGGAGCATACCAATTAGAAGGTTCCAGAGTATGGGATTCTGCATTAGCATTTACCGCTGATATGTATAAGAAACATACTCATATGTGTGTATCATTTACAGGTCCTTATAAGCATTTTAAGCTATCCAAAGGTGGAGCCATACTAACTGATGACCCAACAGCGTATCGTTGGTTTAAGAGAGCTAGGTATAGTGGTAGACGTGAAGTATCATACCATGATGATAACTTAGATATGATTGGTTGGAACTTCTATATGATGCCAGAATTGGCAGCCAGAGGATTACTCTTAATGGGGCAATTTTATAATCCAGATGGAACCAAAAAGCATCAAGAAGATTTGGAATTACCATATCCTAATTTGAGTAAGTTTGAAGTATATACTAAAGGGAACAAATAATGGAATTTTTCAAAGAAGTTAATTATAGTGATATCTCTAGTCCAAACGAACTTTTAGATATTCTCAAAAATTATAAGGTTTTGGTACTAAAAAACTATCAAAACAAAGAAAAAGTTGATGATTATTTACAAAACTTTGTTAAATCCATTGGTGATATAATTGGAGCAGATGAGGATTTGCATACGGGAAATCCAACTGGAAATACATTGATTGAAATATCATATGACCCAACTGAACAAATGAAGTATAGAACTTCTAAAAATTCCCAACCCTTACATACGGATACCTCATATACTGAATTTGAGGATGTTCCCGAATTTGAGGAGAACATAAAATTTCTAATATGTTTGAAAAAAGCACCTTTGGGTGGAGCAACTACATTTATTGATTCAAAGTTATTGGTTGGCCTGATGGAGTTTGATGGTAGAGAGGAACTTATTGAAAAGTTATTAACCATACCAGTTGGACACAAAAAGGGTGATAGAGAAAAGATTACTCAAATCCTAAAAAAAGATGGTAATGATTACAAATTTAGTTGGAATTACCCACCAGCAAAACGATACCCAAATACAACTGAAGCTGATGAACTTGTTGAAGAGTTCAAACAATTTCTAACCGATAGAATCGAAAAATCAGGAATGTTGAATTCGGTTATATTAGAAGATAATGATGTTGTATTTTGGAGAGATAGTTATCTACTTCATGGTAGAGATAGTTACTTTGCTTCTAAAAAGGGAGATAGAACATTACTTAAAGGTAGTTTAATTTTAAATAAATAATAATATGAATATAGGGCAGTATAATATCATAGCAGATGATGTTATTATAGAAGAAGGTGTTGAGGTTGGTAACTTTAACGTTATAGCTAGTGGTACAATACTCAGAAAAGGTTCAGTAGTTGGAAACTATTGCGAAATTGGTAAAAACAATGATGTAGGTGAAAACACAATCCTACAAGGTAGAGTTAGAACCGCAAGTGGATGTATATTTGAAAAGAATGTAACAGTTAAGTATGGAACTATTCTAACATCTGATGTTCTATTAAAAGAAGGATGTTTCTTAGGACCTCATACAATTACATTAGGTTCAACTCACGAAAGAATTACTAAACATGGAACTGTAATTGGTAAAAACACTTATATTGGAGCTGGTTCTAAGATTGCGGCTGATACTAAAATTGGTGATAATATTGTAGTTGGTGCTTTAGGATTTGTGAATAAAGATTTAACTGAGGAAGGAATCTACGCTGGTCTACCTGTTAAAAAAATTAAATAATGTTATCGATTCTTAAAAACGCAACCGAAGGGATGATTACCTATTATGTAGGTGATAATCCAGCTCATATTTCACACTTAAAGGATTGTAAACTCATATGTAAGCAAGAGTTTGAAGGATTGAATAATGTAGAGCAAATAGTTGTAGATGACCCTCAATTGCATTTTTATAAATTATCACATAACGTAGCAAATAAGTTTATATTTAACAAAAACAAACGATATTCTTTTGGTAAAAATTGTGAAATCCATAAATCAGCAGTAATTGGGGTAGGTGTTATAATTGGTGATAATGTAACTATTGGGCCTAATACTGTAATCTATTCTAAAACTAAAATTGGTAGTAATACTCAGATTGGTGCAAATTGTACAATAGGTACTGAAGGTATGATGTGGGTATGGGATAATGGTACTAAAGTGTTTTTAAAACAATTGGGTGGAGTTGATATTGGTGATAATTGTATTATAGGTTCCAACTCAGCAATCGTAAGAGGTTCGGCTAATGAAATGACTATTTTAGATGATGGAGTTAACATAGCTCCTGGTTGTTGTATTGGACATGGTACTTTTATAGGTAAACAAACTCACTTAGCAAATAACGTTTCAACTGGTGGTTCATCTTATATTTCAGAATATTGCTTTATAGGTTCATCGGCTGTTGTATCCCCTGGAGTTGTTATAGGTTCATCGGATGTAACTTTAGGTTCTGGTGGAGTTATGGCTAAATCAATCGAAGAGGCTGGTGTCTATGTAGGGATACCAGCAAAACTACTCAAAAAGACGGAAGGTAAACTTAGAGGAATGCCAAATTGGAGAAAATGAAAACAATATTATTAATTATATTAATTGTAGGAGGTGGGATACTTTCTGCATATTTTAGATATTCGGAGTATAAAGATTAGGATATATGGAATATTTTTCGTATATTTGTATAAATAAATAATAGATATGGCTGGAATTAAATTCGTAGACTCATCAGAAGATGAAGTAATTATTACAGGAACTCCTAGAGTACCATTTAATATGAGTAAAAAGGTAAGTAGTGTCGAAGGTACTGAAGTTATCTACTTTATAAACAAAAATTGGGGAATTGCAAACCGATTAAATTCTAAGATGAATTTTAGTTCACTTTTTCCTACCGATGAGGATTTTTGTGAAATAACAATACCAATTGATAGATTCTAAAATGACGAAAATGAAGGTTGCATTAATAGCTCACGATGGAAAGAAGGCATCTATGGTTTCTTTCGTAATGAAACGATTGGATTTTTTCAATAAAGAAAATGTGGATATCGTAACCACAGGTACAACTGGTACTATGATTCTACACGCTGGGGTGGATAAGGTGGAACGAGTTTCATCTGGCCCTTGGGGTGGTGATGCTGAAATTGGAGCAATGGTAGTTCGGGGTGAAATTGATGCAGTTATCTTCTTCAGAGACCCATTGGATAAGCACCCACATGATGTGGATATTTCGATGTTGATGAGGTTGTGTGATGTACATGAAGTACCACTAGCAACTAATTACAAATCAGGTCATATCGTAATTAAACACTTTATTAATAAACTAAAATAATGGAAACTTATGTAGTAATTGCATATCGATGGGGTGATACAGAAAACCATTCATATTTGGTAGCTGTATGTGATAGTGATTTCATAGCCAAAAGATATGCGGATAACGAAGCAGCTTCCAGAGCTGGAAAATATGGTGTGTGGGTTTATAAAAAACTTATGAACGCACCATTTACCGAAAATGATGTGATTATATATAAAACAAGAGCACAGAATCAAAAATAAATTTAAAAATTGTTATGAAAAATACAGCACTAACATATGATGATATTCAGCTGGTTCCAGCATTTTCATCAATCAAATCTCGTACCAATATCAAACTACATACTCTATTGAGTAGACGATATGGATTATTGAATCCAATTGTAGCTTCACCAATGGATACTGTGTGTGGGTTTGAAATGGCTTACAAAATGGCTGAATTGGGTGGAGTTGGATGTATTCACCGATTTATGAGTATTGGTGCTCAAACCTATATTGTTAGGCAATTATCCGAAGCTATTAAATCACCTGCATCTTTGATTGAAGAAAATTGGGGTGTAATGTACGATGATTGGCATTCTGAAATCAAACAAGTTCCAATTATGGTGGCAATCGGTGTTCAAGACGAAGATAGAGCAAGAGCGTTATCATTGGTTGAAGCTGGGGCGAATGTTCTACTGATTGATGTAGCGCACGGAGACCACCAAAATGTGATTGATATGATTGAGTGGTGTAAGGGAAATTTACCAAAGCATGTGGATATCATTGCCGGAAATATTGCAACGGGCGAATCTGCTCAGAGATTAATTGATGCTGGAGCAGATGGTTTGCGAGTTGGTATTGGTGGTGGTTCACTTTGTACTACCAGAATCAAAACTGGGTTTGGTGTACCAAATGTAACTTCATTAGAAGATGTATGTTCGGTAAGTGGTTTGCCTGTAATGGCGGATGGTGGTATTCGTACTTCTGGAGATATGGCTAAAGCATTAGCTATTGGAGCTGATACTATTATGTTGGGTTCACTCTTAGCTGGAACGGATGAATCTCCTGGTAAAATTTTGGAAACTCCAAAAGGATTGTACAAAAGATATAGAGGTTCAGCATCATTGGAAACCAAAGTAACTCACGGACAGCAGGCTAGAAATGTGGAAGGTGAATCAACTACAATTCCATATAAGGGTGGAGTTAAATTTATTGTGAATGGATTATTGGATGGAGTGAAATCGGCGTTGAGTTATGCTGGTGTAGAGGTACTGAATGATTTTTATCCAGAATATGTAATTGTAACAAACGCAGGACAGAATGAAGCTAAGCCACATCTTCTCTAAGAATAAAGAATACACAATTTTACTTCAGGGTGTTATTAATCCCAAAACATTCAAGCTTTGGATTAAAAACTATTCGGATTATACCGTTGTAGTTAGTATATGGGAAGATGAAGATTTAAGTGATTATAAAATTCCTACAAATTGGAAAGTTATCAAAAACAAATATCCATTGGTTAGGTTTAGAAAACAAGCTAATTTAGATTATCAAATAATAACTACATTGGCTGGATTGGAATCTGTTGATACTGAGTGGGTTATAAAAATGAGAACAGATGAATACTATTCCAAATTAGATAAGGTATTTAAGAGGATGAAGGAAAATCCAAATAAAATAGTATCTTCATCAATGTTTTTCAGAAAATATGGATTGTATAAATTTCATTGCTCCGATAAGTTGTTAGGTGGAACTACTGAAAATTTAATTGGGATGTATGAATCAACTCTTCATAATTTAGAAATGAAACTATGGGATTCGGAGACTCCTGAATCTCAATTAGGGTTAGGATATGTGATGTGTAAGGATTCTACTATTGATATTGATGATGTGAATAATAAACGTGCGGAATTGGGTGAGCAATTTATAGAAGATGCTGGTATTAAGATATTCACAAATGCATCCAACACAATTTCAACGGAAATGATGAATATCGTTACTAATGAATTTATCAAAAACGATAACAATAGTATTGATTGGGAGCATGTAACTAACTCAGTTGCTAGGTGGAAATCTATATTAAGTGAATGTTTGAATGTTGTAAACAAACACAAAAACGAATTTTTAGATGATAGACCATATATGCAAAAATGGTTTGATATAATAGATATCAATGAGTTAAAACCATATATTACAACAAGAAACTTTGGAGACCATAGAGGTAGAGTTTGGTACAATAGTGATTTTGATAATGAGAAAGAAGATTGCGTATCTGATATAACAAAATACTAATAAATGCTAAGTAAATTGAAAACATATTTTAAAAGTAAAACCGAATTAAATGATAAGGTTGGTAGATTGGAGCATCAAATCAAGCTCATGCAAGAACATATTGCGGTTCAAAATGATGAGAAAATGAGCCTGAAAAAACAAATCCGTGAGCTTGAAATGATGTGGGATATTGAAACAACAAAAAGATACTAATATGTTAATTTACGGATTGATTGGACTTTTGGTAACATTTTTCTTTGATATAGTATTGAAAGGTGGAGACCATGAATTAAATAATTTTGAACGAGGATTTATATTCTTAATATGGCCGGTAATGCTACTTTGGTTTATATATCACCTCATTAATGAATTTAGAAAAGAAAATGAATAATAAACAAAAATTTACATACATAATCGTATTAAGTATATTTCTAATTAAAATAGGTTTAGAAATATTCTATTTAAATGGTGATATATTATGGCCTTCAATTGGAATGATATGGTGTTTACACTCCATGTTTGTTGAAATGAATAATCTAAAGCCAAAACAATAAATGAAGGCTATAATTGCAATTAATAATTTAGGTTACATAGGTAAGGAGAATAAATTGCTTTGGAAATCCAAAGATGATTTACAACACTTCAAAAAGTTAACCGATGGGCAGGTTTGTTTGGTTGGTTGGAATACGCACCTACATTTACCACCACTACCAAACCGAATTGTGAGGTTGGATAAGAGAGATGATTTAGCAGATATCTCAGATGTGGACTGGTGTATTGGTGGAAAAAAGACCTATGAGAAATACGCACCATTCTTTACCGAATTACATATATCTCATATAGATAACAATGAAATTGGTGATACGATGTTGCCCAACTTTAGGAACTTGAATCCAAATTGTAAGATATTCAATTACTACTATAATGGAAATTAAAAGGATATCATTAGAAGAAGCCAAAGATTGGGTTAAGTGGGATAATACAGGAGTAACACCTTGGTCGAAAGTAACACTTAAAGATTGTAAAGCATTTACTTTGGAAACTTCAGAAGATGGATTTGAAACGATAACTTACTATCTTATGAAGAAGAAAAATATCGATGATTTACTACCCAATTGGGAACACTTAGATATAGATTAATATGTTGACAATTATATTCTTTATATTATTGGTAATCTATGTGTATAAAATAAGTAGAGATATCTAAAAACTATGCTAGCAATACTACTATTATTATTGATATTCTTTGTACCAATTGCATATCTTTTTCATTTGATATATGGAATACAAACATTACAAAAACCAATATCGGAGACCACACCTGATGAAAGATATGATGCTTGGACTTCTATAATAGCAGTAGTGGGTGGTATATTATTTACGATATGGTTAATGAGTTGAAAAGATGAAAAGTTATAACCTAACACCAAAGCAATATAAGTGGTTATTGGAGGTATGTTATGGAGATATCCAATACCAAAAAGTACCATGGGAAATCCGAAGTAAAGCATACTATGTTCTGAGAGAATGTGGATACAATAGAGAATACAATTCAGAATTCAGACACGAATTACTTTGGTTAAGAGATAAATATGTCGAATGGTCTAAGAGTATAGATACTGAAGATGATTTGCCCTTTTAGAATTAATTAGATATGAAATTTTGGGAAAGTGAAAACATAGGTGATTACGAATTATACGAATCATTAAAGAAGAGTAAAGATTGGGGAAGGATGGCTGAATGGTTACCCACCTTACTAACTCGATACCCTAAATTAATTCCATATATTGTAAACCGAATTGATAGCTGTTTTGGTACTCATATTGTATATGTAGTAAAAACAAACAAAGGAATCAAAATTGGATATACTAAGAATTCAATCAAAGATAGATTAGCTGAGAATAGATACGAAGGCTCGGAATCATTCCAAATCATAGAAGTATTAAGAGAAGAAGAATTCCAAGCGCTAGGAGCTGTACAATTTGAATCCAAACTTAAAGAACTGAACCAACACTTTGGAATCCAAACCGATATGATAATGCCAGGTAAAGGAGAATTGTACGATGAGAAATACAAAGATGAAATCTTAAATCATTACGATACCCACAAATCCAAATACAAAGAAATCATAGGAATCAAATCCCCAAATTAAAATCCAACCAACTGGAGCTGTGAAACCCTTACTAAAAATAATATAGCTAATAATAGTAATAATAAAAGAATAAGTAATAGAATAGATAAAGAACTATATAAAGGATAACTCAGTATAGAGAGTAGTAGTATAGATAGAATAAAGAATAAAAAAAGAGTAGAAGGTAACCCCGTAAAACACTCCCTACACTCCCAACTACAACACTCATATGTATAGCTGTAAATACCCATATAAACCTATTTTGATATCTATATATAATTAACCACACCAAAACCACCCTAATAGGAGAGGTTTATATTTTACCACAAATAAGAGATAATTCACCACTCTATTCTACTTCTTACCACTTTCCCCCACTTTTCCCCACCTAATAATAGAGTAATAAAGAAATAGCTAGGTAAAATACCCTATCAATGGGGATGAGAAGCTTATGTGTGTGTTAGCCGCTCGCAAAACTTTTTCCTGAGAGATTCTACCACACTACAAGCCCCAAGCCTACCACCAACACCTTTTAAGAGAGAAAACCCCTTAGAAAGCGTTATATGAGCTAGAAGATTTTTAGCTTATTCTATGAAAATGGAATGGGCTGTACTCACTAAGATACGAAAAATAATTGTAACAACCAAGCACAATTGTAACTATTTTTGATTCAAGCGTAAAAAGATATTAACAAAAAGTTATTAACAACCCTATATAGCCTCTATCGTAAGTAGCTGGTATATAGAGGGTTATAGAGTTATAAAAAGATATGAACAAAGTGATGTTGATAAATAAAGGCTAAATAATTTGGATATATGAATTATTTTTCGTATCTTTAAGGGTGGGTGGGAGGCTAATAATCAAATAATGATAGAGAGAGTGGGGAATCCCGGCTGAGGTTCCATTTGGATTTTGTTCACGTATAGGGGAAATTAAAGCATGCGTTGCTGAGAGGGGTTTGGAAGCTGGGGAAATGAGGTAAAATTAATCTATCAAATTGGAAAATAAATGGGATTTTATTTGGATATCTCAGGAATTTGTTGTATGTTAGTACTGTTATGAGAGAGATGATTACTTTAATAATGTGTTTGGTTCTACTGAGTGGACCAGTTTTACTTTGGAAAGAAACCCTAAAGGATATACTATGAATAAGGTATTAAGATTTTTTAAGTGTGAGTTAACCCAAATGGATTGCGCTATTGTATTGGTTGATGGTGATGAGTTATGTGTCCCAGCCGCAACTGTTCCTTATTACTTAACACAAAAATAATCCAAAAATAGTTGAGGTTTTATTTGGATATCTCAACTTTTATTCGTATGTTAGTACTGTAAGATTGAGAGATATGAAAGAGATGATGATGAAAGAGAAAGAAGAAATCGCGAAGGAGTTGTTCGGCGAATTGGTTGGAACTTGTGAAAGTTGTGAAGAGAAGTTGGGAGTTTGGACTGAGAACCCCTTTGAAGCTGATGTTCGTGATGTAACGGTGATGGAGTACTTATGTAAGGAGTGCCACTACGGATTAATGATGGATGTATAAACCCTAAGA
>Ga0181563_10001880_pt1 | contig 20386 bp, 17 predicted proteins | sample 011ome_25_FD_133759 | JGI IMG/M metagenome (GOLD analysis project Ga0181563, IMG submission 133759) | Coastal salt marsh microbial communities from the Groves Creek Marsh, Skidaway Island, Georgia - 011512CT metaG (megahit assembly) | ecosystem: Environmental > Aquatic > Marine > Intertidal...
ACCCTGAACCCACCACCGCGTCTCGCCCTCATCGTCATCGCCGCCGACGATGCCGCCGCCGACGACGGTGACGACGGTCTCCCCTGACGTCTCGTCCCCATCGTCATCGACGACATCGACATCATCATCGTCTTAAAAAAGTCACCCCAAACTTCAAGCCCGCGACACCGCGAAGACAACACACCTCCGTGTACGAGCGCGCGCGCACACACACACACACACACACACGCGCGCGCGCGTCTACGCTCGTCGTCGTCGCACTGACGCACGGACGCGGCGGCGCGCATGGATGGTTGGATGGGCGCTATCCACATCGATCGTGGGCGCGGGCACAGTCGGACATTCGGCGTAGCGGTCCACGTGTTCCCGGTGTCCCCCGACGGCGACGCCGATTGTCGGCGGTGCGCCACTGCATCGCGTGCGTCGTCGTCGTCGTCGTCGCCATGATGGGTTCGGATGCGCATCGTGATGATGGTGACGCTCGCGATGCGCGCGATGCGGGGGGTGGTGTGACGTCAGCGGATACGGGAATCGTGCGGAACGTTGCGGACGTTGGCGGGGAATTGGTCGTTGGCGCGGGCGATGGGTGCGCGGATGATGATGCGATGATGACGCCGACGGTGACGGTGGAGGAGGATGAGGAGGCGAAGAGACACCGCGCGATGCTTTTACAGTCGATGAAGAGTTTCCGAGCGACGAAGACGCGGACACTTGAGGTGTATTGCACGACGTGGAACGTGGGGAACAAGGCGCCGACGCTCGAGGCGGCGACGGGGTGGTTGCGCGAGGCGCGCGAGAGTGCGGATATAATCGCGATTGGTGCGCAAGAAGCGTCGTATAAGCGAAGTAAAAAGAATATTAAGCCTGAGAGTATATCGAAACACGTGGGTGATGAAGAGGAGTATCGATCGACGTTGCGTAAGAAGGGGTTTTGGGGGAGTTCAAAGTGGACCAAGTTTGGCATGATGGCGGGCGGGATGTTCGCGGGCGGGGTGTTGGCGGCGCCCGTGGGGGCGGCGCCAGGGATGATGTGTGGATTATTTGCCGGGTATATCACTGGGAAGAAAGTCGTGAACGAACTCAAGGTGCGCACGCATTGGTTTGACTTTCTTTTCGCCGCCATGGGGTCTCAGTTTGTGTTGTTGCAATCTGAGATTTTGTTGCAAATGCGGTTGACGGTGTTTATTCGCGCAGAGTTACAGTCGCGCGTGCGAACCGTGAAAGTTGGTTCAAAAGCGACTGGGATTGGAAACTTAGTTGGCAATAAAGGTGGATTGCTCGTGCACATCGAGTTTGACAATGGTGAGACGATTGCGTTTGTTTCGTGTCACTTAGCTGCGCATGAAGGACCAAAGTTTTTCCAAGCGCGCAACGAAATGGTTCCTGAAATTTTATGCAAATCGTGGGCAGATAGCGTGACGAAAACTGCCGGGGCGCCGCCGCTGTTGAGTGATGTCAATAGCGCGTTTTTTGATGCGTCGAATGAAATCATCTCAAAGGTCAAGGGTACGGGCAAAAAAGCGACGGATGCGTTTCAAGCGGCGACGGGGCAAGCGATTACGCTTGGTGGCGGTTTTGCGGCACAGAAGAATCAACCATTGGACTTGTTGAACTCCACGACGCACACGTTCTTTATGGGTGACTTGAACTATCGACTCGACCCGGGAATGATTCTCGGGAACGAATGGAATACGCACTGGGATAAGGGTGCGCCAGAGGCGAAAGCAGAGGCCAAGCCTGACGTGGATGAAGTCCCGTTGAGTAAATACCCCGCTGCTCGACCGGTGGCGAAGCCTGGGATGATGCTCGAAGAAGAAATAGAAGAAGAATTGATCGTCGAAGCATCACCGTTCTCTGTTGGACGGAACGCCGTCATTGAACACATCCAGGCTAAGAAGTTTGAGGCGTTGGAAAAGGCGGATCAACTCAAGCACGCGATGCGACTGGGAAAAGTATTCACTGGATTCCGTGAGATGCCGCTGAGATTTTATCCCACGTTCAAAAGGCGTGGGTCAAAAGACCATGATAAAAAGAGTGGTTTGAAGTGTGGGCCGTCAAACTCCAACACTAGCGCCAAAAGCGAGAGCGAGCTCGCGGCAGATCCCGGCACCTCTGCCTATTACAATGAGAAGCGCGTACCGTCTTGGTGCGATCGAGTTTTGGTCTACTCTTTGCCAGGCGCAGAGGATGCGTGTCAGCAAGTGCGATACGGTGCGCGACATGACGTCAAAACGTCGGATCACGCCCCAGTATTCGCCATTCATCGCGTCACGTTGCGTCAGCTCCCAGCGGTGAATAGCCTTCCGCGAGCGGAGCTCAAGTTTTCACACATGCGAGTCACTCGAGAGTTTTCGGCCGACGAATACGTGTCATCCAACGCATGGGTGCACATCATTGTACCACATACTCGAATAGTCCTTCCTGAGGCTTCGGAGTTGAGCTCCAAGCGCGTAGCACGAAGTGCAACCGACGTTGCTTCATCGTCAACAGCAAACTACGAATGGAGCGTGAACGAGCTCCCTCAAATCATCGTGGGTTTTCACGAGATGGACAACGATGCGAAGGCAAAGCAGGCTAAGGCGGCGAAATCCATGTTTGCTCTGACGAAATCCGCTACTGATGACGACGATGAAGACTTGCAACCGCAAACAGCAGCAGATGTCAAACTCGGCCTCAAAGCGTACGAGAAATTTCAAGCTGTCATCACGCTCATGGATTCACGTTCGGGAAGTAAACTCGGCACCGCTATCATCGCTCTTTCTAGCAAGACATTTGATGTGCCATTAGTTTTATACTCTGAAACAGTAGGTCGCGTCTCTGGCGCGTGGTCCATGATTTCTTATTAATAACAACATACCGGTATTTGCTCATGTACCTCCACATACCAAGACACGTTGCTCTCGCCGTACTTTGCGGCGCGCAGCGCGCGCACCGCTCAACTGATGCCAGGTCTAGCGGCGCATGAAGAAATATTCGCCGGCTTCATCGCCGGTTGTGCGGTACGTGTCGTTCGTCGTTCGCGTTACGTCGCCGTCGCCGTCGCCGCCGGCCTCGCCATCGTGTCCGCCGGCGGTGCACTTTTTACGCTATTTACATCTTACGTGACGCAACGCGCGCGTTTTGAACGAAACTGACGCATGCGCTCGCGCGTAAATACCACAGGACGCTTTGGCATGTCACCCTGTAGACGTCGTGAAGACCCAGGCTCATGTGAACCGTGGAGTCAACGTCCCGTTTACGACGGCGTTGAGGTCGCAAGCCGCCGCGCACGGCGTCGTGTCGCTTTATCGAGGTGTATTGCCCGCATGCTTGCGTCCACAGGCGTTGTGCATGTATGTAGGCTATGAATGGAGTAAGAAGGTTGTGAGTAGAGACGTCGAAGCGATGACCAGCGCTGAAGCTTTCGGCGCGGGTTGGTTGACGGCGTACGCGGAGAGCGCGTGCGTGACGCCATTTGAGACGGTGAAAGTTCGCATGCAAACCAAGGAGAATATGGGACGATACGCGAGTAGCATTGGATGCATGCGTGAAATACTACGCACCGAAGGCTTGAAAGGTCTTTACGCAGGGTTTTGGCCGACGTGCTTGAGGAACAACGTGTTCAACTCGTGCTATTTCGGCTCGATTCATTGGTGCAAGCAACAGTTGACAACACCTCAGACATTTACAGAGCAAGCGACGCAAAATATCGGCGTGGGCGTAGTCGCTGGTTTAGTCGCGACAGCGTTCAAGATGCCATTTGATATTTTAAAGAGTCGAATGCAAGGTGAGGTGCCAGTCGCGGGGAAACCGGTAGAGTATCCGACAATGACGCGAGCCTTTATTCGAATCCTTCAAACCGAAGGTCCGACAGCGTTCTACAAAGGCACATTAGTGACGTCATTGCGCATTACTCTAGGATTTCCCGTGTCATTCGTAGCTTTCGAAGCCGTGGCGTCGATGTTTGAGAACAAGATTCGTTGACGCGTGACGCTTGACGCGTGACACGTGCGGGCGAGTGAATGGAAATTTCTTATTTATATTGTGTTTATGTTTTAGTCTAGTAGTTGTGTAATGAGAGTAGTCAATAATAGTTTTAAGCATGTATTCGCACGTTTTTGTGTGCTTGCATGTCAGTTTAAGGAGCCAAGCGCTTCGGATCGCGCGGGAACATGGACGTCTTACGGATGTTGCCTAGATTCAAGAACAACATGGCGACACGTTCGAGACCAACGCCGCAACCGCCGTGCGGCATGGCACCGTACTTGAAGGAGTCGATGTACGATTGGATCGTCGATACTTCAATTCCACACTCAGCAGCGCGTTGGGCGAGCATATCCGGTTCGTGGATGCGCTGAGCACCAGAGATAATTTCTTCACCGCGAATGAAAATGTCGAACGAGTTGGTGTAGTTCGGGTCATCCGGAGCAGGCATGGTGTAGAACGGACGTGCGTTCTTGGGGTAACGCGTAAGCATGTAGAAGTCCGTCTTATACTTTTCCTTCACTAAACCACCGAGGATACGTTCGGTTTCGGTGCCGATGTCATCAAGCGGGTCAATCTCCACGCCGGCTTCTTGCAACATTTTCACGCCTTCCTCAAAAGTGATACGCAACGACGGCTTCAAGTACTGCAAAGGCTCGAAAGGGTGCTGCACGTTCACAACGCTGAGTTCTTTGGCGAAGCGCTCGTTCAAGCCATCAAACATGTTCACGAACAAGTCATCAAGCACGTCTAAGACTTCGTTGTAGTGCTCCTTGATGTTCATTTCCATGTCCAAACCTGTAAACTCGCACAAGTGTCGGTGCGTGTTGGAATTTTCAGCACGGAATACTGGACCGATTTCAAAAACACCTTCCAAATCACCCATGATTGCCATTTGCTTGTACAACTGCGGAGATTGCGCCAAGCACGCCTTGCCGAGAGTCATGTAATCGAGGGTGAACACTGAGGCGCCGCCTTCGGATGCCCCGCCTATGAGCTTTGGAGTGTGAATTTCCACAAAGTTGCGCTTCAGCAACGCTTCACGGAAAAGAGTACCGACACCAGATTGGATTCTGAAAATGGCGTTGTTCGCCGGCGTACGCAAATCGATCACTCGATTGTTTAAGCGCGTATCCTGCAATACGCGGACGTATTGCGTATCCTCAGCTTCAAACGCCGAGTCTGGTCTCGACGCATCCTCAATCAAGAATGGCAGATCCGGGGCCGAACGCGAGATGCAATGAATACTACGGCACACGATTTCAATCTCATTCTGCGTGCACGACTCGACCGGGACTTCGGGTTTTACGACCAAACCTCTGATGTCCACCACCGTCTCCCGTGGCAAGGCGCACACATATTTCACCATCCCTTTGCTCACGTTCACGTCATCCACGAAGAGAGTGATTTGCACGTTTGCAGTTTGTTGTCTCAAGACAATAAACGCGCTCTTACCCTTCCCGCGCACGTTATGGATGCGTCCTCGAACCAAAACCTCTGTGTCAATCTTACTCGCATCCAACTCATCCACGCGCGTCCACACGCGCCCGGAAACCTCTTGACTTTGCACCATCGGCGCATCGCCATACAAGTGCTTTAACGGATCATCGGTGACTTGCACAGCGGCGAGTTTCTCCGCCACCGCGGCAGCACGTTCGGCTTTTAAGCGAGCTTTTTCAGCCGCCGCCGCAGCCTTCTTAAGCGCCTTTTTTGACGGCGCACCGTCTTCGCCTTCGGCCGCGGGCACGGGATCGATCGGAGTTTCGTCCGACATGTTTATTTCGTCTGCTCGTTGTGCTGCGCACACGCACGAGAGTCGATCAGTGGCGGTAGAGTGGCGCCGGATCGGTCTATCCAAAGGGATCTGCTACTAGGCACGCGGGTCGACGTAGTCTGGTGAATACGAGCAGCTCGGCGCGCGAGAGGCGTTGTTTTGGTGATGATGGAAGAGCTTTCTGATGAAAGAGAAGACACTAATAAATATAGGATGTATTACGGTATCGTAAATGCTAACGTGCACGATTGCTACAAAGTACTGCTGGGGGCGAAGACTTGACATCCGGCTCGCGAGACGTCGCATCGAAAAGGACCATATTTTTCCTGGCTCCGCTTTGGGTCATAACGCTGCGCTGCGACTTCTCCATCGACGGCGATGAAACCACCGGCTTTATTTGAGCAATTTTCTTCCGGGTAGAGCTCGAAAGATTTAGCTTTGATGTACTCGACCGCGCGGTTATGTACGTGCTCGCCGGCGTCAAAAGCGAGCAACAGTTTGAGCATGTTCCTTCGATTCGTCGGGCGAACGATAACGAGGTCAATGGAGCCGTCATCGAACTTTGCGTGCGGTGCGGCGAGGGTCGTTTCAGTTCCCCAAGGCACGTTGAGCGCCCATAAACCTAAGATTTCACCTTCGATCACGCGCCATCCGGGACGGTTGGCGACAGGTTCACCAATTGGACCCAAAGAATGCGTTGCGTTGTGCGTTTCACCCAACTCATTCGTCTCGTACATTAACTTGCAACGATACATACGTCGAGATATGATTCGTACGATCGCTTGTAACGTGAATCGTAAACCTCCGAGACATCTGAATTTCTCGCTCTCGATGTCGACGTCAGAAAAGAATCCCCAGGACGTCGATAAAAGCGAGTGCGTCGTCTTTGTCGAGCTCCAACCTTTCGTCGATTGGTCTTGAAACTTAATTTCTGCCCGATCGAGAGCTCGTGCGTGCCCGCGTGCGATTGTCACCGCACAGCTCACTGGGTCGCAGAACTCGTTGGCGTCGCTTTGAATAGACTTGCACAACGCGTTCCCTGAACCAGCTGGAATGATCCCAATCGGCACCTTCATTGCTCGCACGGCGTCGTCACGTTCGCCCAAACCCTGAAACAACTCTGCCACGGTACCATCGCCGCCTACGGCGACGATGCCAGTGTACTTGGACAAGTCGGCGCTTCTCGCCACGCGCGTCGCCTCCTTGGCTCCAGTCGTCGTCTGCACATCAAATTCAAACCCCGCCGCGCGCAGCACCACCGCTGCCTTGGTTTCCCATATCTTCACCCCATCCCCTTTACCAGACTTTGGATTGACAATCACTAATAACCGCCGCCTGCCTGACGCGCTGAGATCGTAATCGCCTCGGTCCTTCAATCCGCACGCCAGCGCCGCCTCGAGCGCCGCACTCCTCATCGCCGCTTCGCTCGTAAACTCAAACCGATACTCCTTCACCTTTGACGATCGCTTCTTCTTCAATATTGGCCCTATCCTTACCCTATGATTCGCTTTAATAACCACCGCCCATACCTGGTCGTCCCCAATCGCCCCGCGCGTCGACGAACACTCGCACCGAATGACATCCCCCACCGCTATGCTCATCCGCGCGTGCTCCTCCACCATCGTCGGTGCCACCACCGACATCGCGCTCGCATAACTCATCACGCTCACATCGCTCTCATGACGCGCATGCACCGACATCGTCGGCGGCAGCCCCGACGCGGTGGTGGTGGTCCCACCACCGCCTCGCTCCACATCCACACCCCCCAGCGCCGTCGTCGTCGCCACCGCACCACCACCGAACCCGGTGACGACGTACCCGTGTCGGCTCTCATCGTCCCCATCCGCGACGTAAAACCACGACGACATCACCTCCACACCGCGTCCCGCGTACCGCTCTGAAGATCATCATCCTTCACGATGATGATGATGATGGCGCGCACGACGACGACGACGACGGCGCATCATCATCATCATCATCATCACGAAAGCGCACGCGATCGATCATGTCCCCCTCGCGATCGATCATCGCCATCGATGGAACCCGCATCGTCGCGGTCGATCGACCGGCGCGGACGCGGACCCCTGATGCGCGATCCTCCTGGTCGTGATTGGTCTCGTTGGGTCCCCCATTCGAAACGTGAGATATTTTTGCGCGGGAACGTTCTTCGCGTTTGGCGCGAGCGCGTTCGCGTCGGTGGCTGCGTCGATCGTCGGTCGTCGGTCGTCGGTCGTCGTGCGAACGCATGGGATGGTAAAGATATGTATGCATCGCGTCGTGCGCGTCGAGCATCCATGCGCGCGTCGCGTGCGTCTCGGTGTTCGCATGCATGCATGCATGGATGCATGCGTGGATGCGTGCGCCTGGGTGCGCGTGTCGGCATTGGCTGACGCGCGGACGCACGGACGCACGACGCGACGCGATCGAGAGTTCGACGATCGCGACGATACGCGAGGGAAAATTCGTGAGCGTTGATTTCGTGACATGCTGGCGAGGACGGCGGCGCGCGTGGGCGCGACGGTGCGCGCGACGACGACGTCTTCGTCGTCGTCTTTTCGCGTGCTGACGCGGCAATTCGATGCCGAGGATTGGCACGGTGGTGGTGGTCGTTCGGTGTCGACGGATGCGGTGAAGGCGAAAGGGTGGTTCGATGCGAGGTATTCGGAGGAGATGCCCATGCGTTCGGTGGCGGATGCGATCGGTGATGCGTTCGCGCCGGCGCTGGATGCGATCGTCGAGGAGCAGACGCGACGCGAGGTTGGGGGAACGGGCGCCGTCGGGTCGACGACGAATGAGTTGTATGTGCCGTCGATTCCGAGCTTTTTGTGCGCCACGCGGCTCGCGAGAGATAGTGAGTTTATGCGGAGTGTGCTCGTGGTGGATGAGCGCGCACCGAGGACGAAGCCGAGGTTATCATGGTACGACGCGCGCGACGAGAGTTGGGTACCCCGCGGGTGGTACTCGGACGGGCTCAAGGCGGATTTTTCGTACTACTTTGGCAGCGGCGCTCCTTAACCGCTCCTCAACGCTGTGTATATGTGTTACAACAACACTTGTAATGTTACGATGAAGAATTTTGACGCAAAGGTACAAACGTACGAACGTGTGCTAACTAACTACCGCGCGCGCGCCGAGCGAATCATAACGCTCGACGCACGCCATCTAGTGCGGCATCTACAGCTGGTGCAATGAGCCGCTGCGTTAATTCCGCTGCGCTCCTTAATTCCCGATGCGCCGCCTTTAACGCGCGTACATCACTTTTCAGCGCGGCGAGGCGTTTGGCGTTCAACGCCGAAGCCTCCGACGACGTCGTTTTCCCCAACCTCAGCGCATCACGTTCGACGCTCCACGTCGCCCGATCGAGCTCATGCGCCGCGCGAGTATCATTCGCAATTTTACGATACCGCTCGACCCGTCGTGACCACTGCGCGTCGCGTGCCACGACGGCGCGTCTTGTCGCGCGCATCTCATCCGCCCACGTCGCATCGAAATCGCGCTCCATGTCCTCCATGCGCGCCCGTAAGCGCGCGTTCTCCCGTCGCAGCGCATCGATGGTATCGTTCTCATCGTCACCACTCGCTCGCTCGTCGTCGCTGTATCGTCGTCGTCCGCGTCGTCGCTGACGACCGACGGCTATCCACGCGGGCGTTCGCGCCTCATCTTTCCCATCGACGTCGACGTCGTCGTCGTCGTCGATGCCGAACCCCATGAGCGCGTCGGGGAGCGTGAAGAGCGAATCATCGCTGTCGCTACGCGATGCGGCGCCGTCGGCGGGGCCGACGTCATCGTCGCTGTCGCGCATTCGAATAGAACGACGTCGACGTGTGTGGTCATTGCGCGACGCACACTTGCATCATGATGACGACGCCGACGCCGACGATGCCGACGACTGCGGTGGCGCGCTGCGCGCACGCACCATCGACGGCGAACAGAACGCGCGCGCTGCGCGGCGCACCGGCGGCGGCGACGCGACGGCGTGGGACGAGCGCGATTCGCGCGGGGACGAATTTTGAGCTCTTGTTGCCGGGCGACGACGCGTTCGAGCGCATTTCCGCCAACGCCGCGGCATCAGACGCCGTTGCGCGCGCGGGGAAACAGAAGGATGCATCTTCGGTGATCGAGGCGTCGGTTCCGGTGCCGTTGCGCGCGGCGCGTGGGATCATCGCGCGGTGGCGCGTGGATGCGCGCTTTGGACGCAAGACGGCGGCTACCGACGCGTTGCGCGAATGGGCTCGTGAAATCGCCCCGGCCGCGGGCATCGACCCGGAACGATTTACTTTTTATTCATCCCACATCGGTGGACGCGATTGTGCGATCGAAATGGAGATTGATGGGTTTAAATCCGTCGGAGAGGTGGATGCATTTTTCGCGGCTATTCCGCGCGAGGCGCACGCCGATTGGACGCGCGCGTTTGCGGAATTCGTCGTCGATGGGAGCACGGAATGGGTCATCATGCGTACCAGCGGCGTTGGATCACCGTTACCGCGCGGTGCGCGCACGGCGGTGGCGAACGCGCCGCCACCGCCACCGCCAGTGGCGTCGAAACGAGCGACGATGTCGATGGCTGACGTCGACGAAGACGCCCTCGTCGTCGGACAAACGCTTCCGGATGGTAGACAAGTCGTCGCGGATTGGAAGGGCGATCCCATGGTGTTAAACCCGGGCGATCGCATGCCGAGGTTTTAATACTGCGATAGCTTATATTACGTATGTATATATCATCAACAATGTGTGTGTAGAAATAGTACCACGCCTCTTCGGCGCGCGCGCGAGTGGTCATCAATCAATCATTGCGTGAGACTGACGAAGAATTCATCCTCCTCCGAACCCGAACTTGGCGACCGCGACACTGGAGAATACGGGTGATGTCGCCCAGGGCGTTCGCACGTGCGAGGCGCGAGCGGTGGTAATCCAATCCCGGCGTACGCCGCCGCGCCCGCGTCTTGCGACAACGAAATCCCAAATCCGACGGGCGTTCCCGGCGATGACATCCCCGGACTCCCTCCGTGTCCACCCGAACCATTCACAATCGCACGCGCGCGCGCTAATCGAATCGCATCCGTCGCTCGTCGACTCCGCGCGATAATCCTATCCCGCATTCTATTCCTATTCCTCTCTTCGCGCACGGCTTCGGGCGTGAATCCGCGCGGCAACGGTTGCTGACACGTCGGACACTTTTGAATATCATGCGCGCGACACTGCACCAAGCAACACTTATGAAACACGTGCCGGCAGGTTAAACCAGTGACGAGATCGTGTTTTTCAGGGTCATCCGACGCCTCGGGGCGCGTGCGATCGAGCGGTGAATGACACACCGCGCAGTCGCGTTCGCCGTACGCGTACGACGATGATGACTTTGCATCCATAATCGGCGTACTATATCGCAACGACGACGCCGAACACGACGACGCCGACGCCGACGCCGACGCCGATGATGATGATGCCATCGTATACGCCCGACCACCACTCACGGCACCGCCGCCGTTTGGCGTGCGACGAGGCGTGAGATACATGGCGTCGCGAATCGCATCCGCGAGCGCCTCCGCCGACGCGGCGTCTTCGCCGATATCCAACGACCGCACCGCGCACTCCGGGGTGTGCATCACCGATGATGGAGAGTACGCATCGCGTCCGGGCGATGACGACGACGTCGCGCGCGGTGGTGGCGTGTGCTGCACGACATCCGTCATTGATTTAAAATCAAATCAAATCCGTCTCGGACGTTGCGACGAAAGATCGTGCGACGGTCGTTTCTCGCGATGATCTTTCCCGCGGCGATACAGAGCGATCGCGTTAGGGGGCTGTTTTCCACGCGACGATGCGCGCCGCCGCCGTCGTCGTCCGCGTCGTCGCCGAGTGACGTCATCAACATGGTTTGGCAAATCCGAATGTCTGTTCGCGTCGTCGTTCCCCTATCGACGCGCGCGCGTCGTTAATACACGTCACCGAGAAACGACACGTTGAACACGACGGCGAGAAGGGCAAGAAAACACACGATGAATGCAATGATGACGCGCGAGGCGTAGACGCAGCGACAGGCGTCGAAGATGGCGACGCACGGCGATGCAAAAGTATCTCTGCCGCGCGCCGTCGATAGCCGTCGATCGCGGACGCGCCCGCGACTTTGATGTGATGTGCGCGTCGCACCACTGCCGCCACCGTCGTCGTCGTCATCAAAGTCATCGGCGTCGACGACGACGATTGTATTTTGGCGTTCACCTTCCGCGGCATCTGCCGCCATCGCCGTCGTCGTCGACGTCGAAACTCGTCGCGCGAGCGCGCGAGGCGTCGGCAGCCCGACCATGTCCTCGTGACACACTTCGCACATTCTCGCACACTTTGCCCGCCTTTCGTGTGCCTTGGCGCGCACGTACGCGTCTCCACACGCAATGTGCGCGCATGCGTGCGTACACGCGCATCCGAGCATCGTCGCCGCGGCGCGGTTGATGTCCGCGCGCGAGACTTGGTCGAGACACACGCGACACGTCCCGATGATGTCATCATCATCATCCTCGTCGTCGTCGTCGCCCTCGGCGCGGCGCGTGGCGTGCTGTACGCAGCCTCTGTTACACGCATCATCCTCGTCGTCGTCACCGTCGTCGTCGCGCGCCGTCATCGCCTCGCCGTGTGGCTGTCGTGTCAGTCGTGCGTCCGAGGTGAGCTCTGGCGAACTCAACCGTCACACGCGCCGCGACGACCGCGCGACGTCGACCGCGTCCGCGCGGCGCGACGGAGGACGCGCATACGAATGCACGCAATACGAATGCGCGCTCGCGAACGCGCGGTTCGCCCGTCGTCGTCGTCCATATCGACGTCAACGCGCGAGCCATGCGCGGCATTCATCGGCGGCGCATCGTCAATCAATCAATCATGTCGGACGACGACGGGTTCGTGCTGAACATCGCGGACGACGACGATGGCGGACGACGGAAAGTTGGGAATCCTCGCCGCCGCACGGTCGCGCGCGGGTCGAAGAAAGGTTACAGGGGTGGGCAGCGCGCGGTGCAGCGCGGCGGCGGCGGTGAGGGCGGCGGCGTGGATGCGCGGAATGCCGGCCGCGGAGGGCGCAGTGGCGGTCGCGGAGATGGCCAAGGGCGAGGAAAGGGTCGAATGACGGTGTCGCGCGCGTCGGAAGGGTCTCGCGAGGGGGCACGCGCGCGGGGTGATGGTGGAAAGCGTAAGGGGAGCGGCGGGCGCGACGAGGGCGACGGGAAGCGACGGCGCGGCGGTGGGGCGAATCAGGCAACATCTCGCAATGATGATGCGTTTGAAGTGGTCAAAGGCGATGGAGATGATATTGGGGATGGTGATGAGGATGGTGGTGCGGCGTTGCTGACGTTTAACCCGCGGGATTGGGCGAGTTTGATGAAGAGCGCGGCGGCGCAAGACGTCGGGTCGAGCGCGAGAGGCGGTGATGGCGATGACGATGACGGTGAACATGCGTCTAATCGCGCGCGCGTCTTTGGGCGTGAGGCAAAGACGTTTGAAGAGTGTGGTTTACCACCGTCGATGGTGAAGCACTTGACGGAAAATGTTGGGTTTGGTGCGCCGACGACGGTGCAGGCGCGGACAATACCACGACTGCTCGCCGGTCGAGACGTCTTGGTTCGCGCCGAAACGGGTTCAGGGAAAACGTTGAGTTACATAGCACCATTATTTAGCGAGATTGGTGGAATTACACCGCGCGTGACGCGCGAAGGTGGCACGAGAGGGTTGATTTTAGTGCCCACACGCGAGTTGGCGACGCAAGTCGAGGACACAGCGCGCGCGGTTGGGCGACCGTATCATTGGGTGGTGACGAGCTCAATCATGGGTGGTGAGAACCGCGCGAAAGAAAAAGCACGATTGCGCAAGGGCGTGGTGCTTTTGATTGCCACTCCAGGACGTTTACTCGATCATTTGCGCATGACGGAGTCGTTCAATGTCGACAATTTGCGATGGCTTGTCCTGGATGAAGCCGATCGATTACTAGATTTAGGATTTGAGGAGGACTTGAATGCGATTTTAGGCGAAATTAGTCGTCGCACGGAAAATGCCAGCTTATGCACGGCGCTACTGTCGGCGACACTTACGCCAGGGACGGCGAGATTAGCAGAGCGCATGGTGGACCCAGTGACTATTGTCATTGAACCGGAACAGGACGATTTAGAAATCGTCGGCGGTGGCGCTGGGAGTGATAGCGATGAAGATGGCGGCGGGCAAGGTACGATGGATATCGACGGGTTGAAGCGCATGGCAAACATCATGGCTGGCGGCAGTAAAATTCGCATGCCTGAAGGCTTGAACCACACGTCAGTGGAAGTTTCAATGAAGGCGCGCTTGCCCGCTCTCGCGGGCCTACTCGCAGGATGGATGCAAGGCTCGATTTCCAAAGCTATTGTTTTCTTCTCCTCGTGTGAATCAGTGGAATATCATTACAAAACCTTGCGCTGGCTCGCGAAAGGAAGCAAAGGGAAGATGGAGGATGATGACGATGCCGCGCAAGGACCGTACGAAATTTTTCGCCTTCACGGTATGCTCGCCCAAGGCGAGCGTACGAGCGTATTTAGGAAGTTTGCAGAAACGAAAAGTGGGGTTTTACTGTGCACCGACGTCGGTGCGCGCGGTTTAGATTTTGTCGGCGTGGGCGCGACTGTTCAAGTGGACCCACCAAACGACGCGACAACGTACGTGCATCGCGTCGGACGCACGGCGCGTCTCGGTTCCAACGGTGAAGCGGTGTTATTCTTACAGCCAAAAGAACACGAGTTCAAGGATGTCTTAGCCGCCGAAGGGGTGAAGTTTAAGGAAGGATCTGCGGTGGCAATGTTGAACGTGCTCGACGAGGCCAAGAGCGCGTCTGACCGCGACCGATCCATGTTTAAATCCATGCCGCATCTTCATCCAGCGGCACAGTACATGACGAAAAAGCTCATGTCTAAAGTCGCATCGGACAAACCCTACAATACCTTGGCTAAGGATGCGTTCCGCGCGTACGTGCGCGCGTACGCCACTTTTCCATCAGCGGTGAAGCACATTTTTCACATCAAACGTCTACATCTCGGGCACGTTGCCGCAGCATTCGGCTTAAAAGATCCCCCGCAACTCATTGGGTCCTCAGCCACCAAAGCCGCGCTCAAGGCTCAAAAAGACGCCGCGAGAAAAAAGCTCAAATCCGACGGTAGAAAAAAGAAGGATGCGCGAGACGCCAAAAAAGCGAAAAAACTCGCCCCGCGTGGCGCTTCCTTCGCCCCCATCGGCATGTAACTCAACGCACGTGCGCACTATTTTCTCATATATCTTCTCATTCGTCGTATTTCTAAAGTCACCGTCCGCGTGGTCGTCACGCATGCGCCATCATCAACGCGAGCCGCGCGCGAGGGGTAAAACGTGTCGACCGACCGCGTCCAGTCAGCACCACACCACTGCAACCGATTCCACCCGCACACCCCGTCGCGCGCGACCGCTCGCGTCGCCGCCATGTACGCCGCACCGTCGCGCACATCGCTTTCATTCGCACCCCCCACACCGCGCGCCGCCGCGCGAGGCGACGCGCGGCGCACCGTGCGCGCGAGATTCTCGTCGTCCCGAGGATTGCCGAGGGTCGATGCCGCGACGCGCGTCGTCGCGCTCTCTCGCGCCGACGCGCGACATGTGCGAACGCACGGCGCGCATAGTCGGCACTTGTCACTCTTGCGTGCGACTGAAGGCGACGGTGAGGATGAATGTGACGCGGAGAACCCGAGCGAGTCGTGCGATTTGGAATTCATGAAGTTGGTGCGCGAGGATGCGGAATCGCCGACGACGGGGTACGCGTTGCAAGCGACGTACTTTGGCGCGGCGATGTCGGTGGCGATTGCGTTGTATATAACATTAGGGTTAGGATCAACCACAGCGTCGTATGATGCGTGGCGATCATTCGTGGGGGCGATGGCGAAGAGTGGGTTCACGGCGGCGTTTGCGTTGATCTTCGTGAGCGAGCTCGGGGACAAGACGTTCTTCATCGCGGCGCTATTAGCGATGCGATTAGGGCGATTTCGAGTGTTGATAGGGGCGACATCAGCGTTGGCGACGATGACGGTGATTTCAGTTGCGATTGGTCGGGCGTTTCAGAAGCTTCCGAACGGGTTGATGACGACGTTACCCGTGGGGGAATACGCCGCCTGCGCGCTCTTGTTGTTTTTTGGGATCAAGACTTTGAAAGAGAGTTTAGAGATTCCAAAGACTGGATCGACTCCGGAAGAACACGGCGAACTCGCGGAGGCGACTGAGGTGGTGTGTAAGTCCACCGCACAACGAGGACCGCTCCTCACGGCGTTGGTGGAAACGTTTACTTTGATTTTCATCGCCGAGTGGGGCGACCGAAGCATGTTAGCCACGGTGGCGTTGGGCGCGGCACAAAATCCCATCGGTGTCGCCTGCGGGGCGACGTTTGGGCACTTCTTAGCCACTCTCATTGCTGTCGTCGGTGGATCTTTACTTTCGAAGAGAATTAGCGAAAGAACCGTCGGTATCATTGGAGGCGTGTTGTTCTTGATTTTCGCCGCCGCGACCGCTTTAGGTGTCTTTTAGTTGAATGACGCCCGAGAACGTCTTGACATCGAAAACTGCCTCGACGACGATGGTTTGTTGGTGGTGAAATTTTTATAATAAAATCTTTCTTGGTATTACGTATTACACATTCGATGTTGTTGTCATTTTGTCGCATCATTCCATCGGCGGCAACGTCTTATTCAACACGGCGATGAGTAAGACGCCCACGAGCGCGCCCGCCAAGTGCGCCACGTGGTTCACGCCAGTCGAACCGACACCACCTACATTTGCAATCATCCTTGCTTCGCTATAAAATCGTTCGAGCACGAACTGACCCAGGATGATGACTTCTAAAATTCGTTTCCAGTTAAACTTCAACTTGACGAGCACCGACACCGCGAACAAGCCAAACACCGCGCCGGATGCCCCCAAGCTCACCGTGGCGTTGGCACCGATACCTAAAACCCCACCCGCGCTCTTGGGAAGCACTAGCCACGACGCCAAGTTTGCGCCGATTCCAGTCACCAAGTACGACATCCACACTCCAAACGCGCCCTCTTCCTCTTCAATCAACTTGCCGAAAATGTACAGGAAGAAGATGTTTGAACTCAGGTGCTCCCAAGACGCGTGACAAAACGTCGAAGTAAAGAACTGCCACCACACCGGATGAACGTGATTCAAATACAACATCTTGACGAATGATAGGTGCGCCCAGTGATCGGCGACGAAAAGCGCGAAATTAATGAATAACAACGCAAAGACGCCGTCGTACGTCTGCGGTTTCGTCGCGCGCGCCAACTTATCAGCCGCATTCAGCGCCGTCTTCGCCGCATTCCCAGCGTACTTGCTCATCAATTTGTCCGCATCAATATTCGGCATAAAGTCACCGCCACCCGAGTTTTTCTTCGCCGCGGTCACGACCGCGCCTCCGGGACGACGTCGTGAGACGGCGGTTACTCGCGCGCGGCGTTCGGTCCCTTTCCGCGGCGGTGCCACCAACACCGCCACCATCGACGACGACGACGACGACGCGCGCACACCACGAACACCACCGTACGTCCCCGTGCGAATCGTCGTCATCGTCATCGTCATCGTCATCGTCATCGGCGTCATCATCGTCATCAACTTTGTAACACAGAAACTCAACGCACGCGCCTCAAACACCACACCACGCGCACACCCTCACGCGTTCGCGACCGATGCGCGTCGCCTGCGACGCACCGCACGCGTTCGCTCAATCCACGCGCGCGCCGTCGCCGCGTCGATCAATCGCGCCGCGCGCGAACGGACGGAGGACAGTCGGCAACCATGTCTTGTGAGATGTCCTTGAGCACGAATTGGTCAATCGACCAATTATGACTCAGCACATACCCCCCCACACGCAAAAGTCGGCGGATGTGTTTGATCACCTCTCTTCGCGCGACCGCGCGCACGCGGCACAGCGCGACGCGGACGCGCGCGCGCGAGCACCGTCGCCGCCGTCGTCGAGCACACGCGGTGTTCTACGCGTCTCACGCGCGTGGCGGTGTGACCGAGCGCGGGCGGCGCGGGGAAACGATCGTTTCGCGTCGGCGCTTTTGGGTTTTACTTTAATCCGCACCATGATGATTGGGACGACGTCGGTGATGCGCGCGATGGGGGATTTCGCGAGTACGAGCGGGAGTACGTCGTCGTCGTCGTCGTCGTCGTCGTCGCGGCGTGCGTCGAGGTGTGCGCAGGCGCGAGCGAGCGGTGCGGGGGCGAGGAGCGGCGGGCGGCGGTCGCGGTCGCCGGCGCCGGCGCCCTCGCGGAGCGGCGCGAGCAAAAGGGTTCCGAGCGAGGCGGTATCGCGGTCGTCAACGCCGAGTGATGCGGATTGGGTGGAGAAGTATGGGAACAGGAGGTTGAATTATCGATTACAGGCGAGAGCGGTGGATGGGGCGACGAGTGGTGGCGCCGCGAGGGGCGTTTTCGTCGACGAGGAGGGCGCGGGCGCGGAGGCTGAGGACGAGGATGAGGAATATAAGGTTGGGGTTTTATTGCTCAATTTGGGTGGACCCGAGACGTTGGATGACGTGCAGCCGTTTTTGTACAACTTGTTTGCCGATCCGGATATTATTCGCTTGCCGCAGGCGTTGCAATTTTTGCAAGGGGCGTTGGCGAGTATTTTAAGCGCGTCTCGCGCGCCAAAGAGTCGCGAGGCGTACGAGTCCATTGGTGGTGGTTCGCCGTTGAGAAGAATTACGGATGATCAAGCGCGTGCATTGCAAGGCGCGCTCGATGCGCGCGGGGTGCAAGCGAAAACGTACGTTGGCATGCGATATTGGAAGCCGTTTACCGAGGACGCCATCGCAGACATCAAGCGCGACGGCGTCAACCGCCTCGTCGTGCTTCCGCTCTACCCGCAGTTTTCGATTTCAACCTCGGGATCGAGTCTGCGATTATTAGAACAGTACTTTTCGGAGGATGAACAGCTTGCGCGAGTGAGGCACACGGTGATTCCGTCGTGGTATCAACGTCCCGGGTACGTCAAGGCGATGGCGCAACTCATCTCGCAAACCCTCAACGACAAGTTTGACGACAACAAGGAGCCAATCATCTTCTTTTCCGCGCACGGTGTGCCAGTGTCTTACGTAGAAGACGCTGGTGATCCGTACAAAGCCGAAATGGAGGAGTGCGTGCAGCTCATCGTCGATGAATTACGTCAAATGGGCGTCTCCAACGAACACGTCTTGGCGTACCAGTCGCGCGTCGGTCCGGTGGAGTGGTTGAAACCGTACACAGACGACACCATTCGCCAGCTCGGTCGTGATGGCACTAAAGCCATGTGTGCGGTGCCTATTTCTTTCGTCAGCGAGCACATTGAAACGCTCGAAGAAATCGACATGGAGTACCGCGAGTTGGCTGAAGAGAATGGCATTGAAAAGTGGGGGCGCGTACCGGCGCTCGACACGGATCCTTTATTTATCGACGACCTCGCTAAGGCGGTGATCGAAGCGTTGCCTTACACCACGCGTATGAACTCACGAATCGGGGAAGTCACGCGTGCGTCGATCACGGGCGTACCCACGGCGGCGGTGGGTGATTTACTCGCGTCGTACGACAGAGATAAGCTCGCCATTCCCGTGCCAGACAGTAGCTGGAACAAGAAAGCCGACGGACGAGGCGCCAATCGCGCGGGCGAATTTAGCGGCAGCGATCCCGCCCAAACGACGACGAATGATCTCGTGAACTTTGCGGTAGTATTTTTTGCCGTCTTCTTCTTCCTGCAAGTTCGAGCGGGCGCCAATGGTTTGTTTGGCGCGACTGGGATTTTTCAACACTGGTGAGTAGGTTGTCTAAAAGTTGCTCGCAGACGACGATGATTATGACGATTACGAAGTCATCATTAACAACAAAAACAATCACGACGCGCACGCTTCTAATTATTATACTTTGCATAGCTTATCAAAATTGGAAATTTACTGTTAATTTACTACTTTTCTTGAAAAATTGTTCACGCGGCGACTGTAAACGCCGCAATCAACGCACTCGACACGCCAAATCGAATGGTGTTCGCCGGAGAAAAGCCGAAATCAAAAGGAGATGGGGTACTCCCGCCGCCTGATGAGCTCGGTGCCTGGCATGTGGCGGCGCTGAGTACGCCAGAGACGCACATGGTCGGTCCGCCTTGTAATTCGTAGTCGCCGTTACAAACCGGCACGCAAGACTCGCCGTTGTTGAGTTGCGTTGTACAAGTGCCCAACGCGCCGTTCGTGGGTGCTACGATGCCGGTGCATGGAGGTACAGACACCGTCACGCCACTCACGCCCGCGGTCGTCGCAGCTGTGTTGACAGAGGTGGTGAACGACGAGGACATGACAGTCGATTGTACAGTCGACACCGCACTCGACGGCACGGTGTACGTGACTGCGAACGCCAACGTAGTCGTGGGCGTCGCAGGCGTTCCTGTTGCACCACCTACGGTGATAGCCGCAGCTGCCGCGGTATTTACCGAATTGGCGGTGGCTCGATTCGTGGTTGAGACGTCGTATGTAACGACGTTGCTTAACAGACGCCGACGTGCCGCCGTTTGTGAAAAGTTGATAATGTCAGATACAATGACACTCAACGAGCTCGCGGCGGCAGTTTTGAATGCATTTTCATCCACTGCGGCGG
>Ga0181563_10001887_pt1 | contig 20359 bp, 25 predicted proteins | sample 011ome_25_FD_133759 | JGI IMG/M metagenome (GOLD analysis project Ga0181563, IMG submission 133759) | Coastal salt marsh microbial communities from the Groves Creek Marsh, Skidaway Island, Georgia - 011512CT metaG (megahit assembly) | ecosystem: Environmental > Aquatic > Marine > Intertidal...
CGCTTGAGTTCTCCAAAGTTATTCTCCTTGCCTAGGAATATGTTGACAGATAGTTCTGAAATGACCTTAGCCCTGTGTCGCATCCAGAGGTCACGTATGACTCTTTCCTGCAAATCGGTGTTTGTGCCAATGTCGTCATGCAATGTTTCAAAATGCTCCCAGTACCGTAGGCGAGTGCTGTCTGGTAGGGCGGGATTCTTTGAATCAAAATAAGCTTGTAGCTCGGCTCCTGTAAAGTCTGAGGCATACTCAGAATGGGCATCGACAAGTGCTGTCCAAATTGGTGCCCATTCTCCCTCAAACATGTCACGATGTAGTATGTTTTTGACTCTATCATAGCACTCTGTACGTAAGCAGAATGAAATGATCTTACTCTCAATTGATTGCTGTTCTGACGGTTCGTTCACGCTCTTCCTCTTTCATGGACTTCAAGTCTTTATCTAACATGGCAATGCCAGTGGGTACGAGAGTATTCAAGGCTCTCATGTATGTCAAGGCTTTGTCAGTCGCGTCTTTATCTAAGGCAACATATACCTTATCAAACTTCACTAGCTCTTGTATGTGTTCGTCGCGCAAGGATGTACCGAGTAGAGCGTAGCCTGTTACCCAGTCACTAATGCTAATAGCTGACGGTATGTCTTCTACTACAAATGCAGTACGTGAAGTACCTATGCGGAACCCTCCTCGATAGTTACCATACCGATACCACTTAGGTCTTGCGCCCGTGAGAGTACGTCCCGCCCCGTCAACGAGCTTGCCATCAGCATCATGTATTGGATAGACCAAACGGTCTTTTATGACATCGTGATACAGATCCTCAAAGCGTCCGGACGTGTGGGCGAGATCAGCAAAGCCCCTCGCACGTTGTGGTATGACGCGAGACCATGACTTTGGTTTTACGAACTCGACAGCCTGTCGTCGGGGCGCACTGAGTATGTCTGCGGCGTTGTTAAGTGTGAGAGAAAACTTACCACCACTTGTATCGCAGTCTGCATGAAAGCAATTCCATAGCAACGTGCCGTTGACGTTAGATACGGAAAAGGTATTCTTGTGCCCACACTCTGGGCAGTCCATCCGGTGTACTTCTCCGGACTGTAAGCCGAGCGACTCGGCGGTGTGTTGTGCATTCATAGGCAAAGCCTCCTCATATAGCGGGGTCGAGTGTAAAGACATATCCAAAAAGTTGTCAACACCTTTTAAAAATTTTGACTTCTTTTCGCATTTACTTTACGATCCGAACACCCCTGCCGGGGGTACACCCACCTAAACGTACTTAGTACGCAGACAAACCCCTAAACGTTATTAGTACGCAGTCACCCCCCCTATTATTAGGTAACGTTTTTTTCCTGTACGACCAAAGTATAATACCCCACACAATAGAGGTGCGGTACTGTCTTGGTTCATTCATAAGACGGGAGTAAAGTTACGTGATTAAACGTATACATATTAACCAACATAATATCAGGCACAATGCAAAAAACCCCGACGACCTGAAGCCGGTAGTTACCGTAAAAACAAGCCGGAACAATACGAAAGGTTTTGGCGTAACAATAAACGGACCGAGTAAGCTTGTATATTCACCCGATAAGCCGTTAGCTTGCGGTGCAAAAGTGTGGATCGAAACACGGGAACAAGTTATTGTAGACGATCTTAATTGGGATTCTCAAAGTGAGGTCATGGAATGATTGCAGAACAATATCGAAACATACGACCACACTTTGTTCATGCGGATCATATGCCGATGGTACGCCGGTGGTCTTGCATCCTGTTGGATCAAGATACAGAGAATCCGCCGTTTGAACCGGCGCGATACTTTGTCGTCAATGTTTTTGCTGAAACAAAGGAACAGGTACTGGATTGTTTAGGTGACGAGTATCCGTGGTGCGATATTATGTACATTGATAAAGCACTAGGCGGACACACTGACGACGATTTTCTCGAAGCATGGCTACATTACTTTGATGCAAAGGAAGCAATACCAGTACGGGAGGCACCACACGGGAAGCACCACACGGGAAGCAATATGAAAAATCCTAAGCAAATTTCAGATACAACACTGCTCAACTTTATGTTGAATGATCGCGTCGGGTGTCGCTATGTTCTTAGCAACGAAAAACCGATTTTTGTAGCGGAAAAAGGATTAGACTTTGCTTACGGAAACACTCCACGCGAAGCACTGCGGGGACTTTACATACTATTGAAGGAGAAAAGATGATAACGGTAAGCAACGAAAATAAAACGCGGGTAGATTATCTTGTCTACAAACAAGTAAAGGAATGTAATGAGCTACTAAAAAAGGCGAGTGTTATTCTACACGATACTGGTGACACTGATTCGACCACGTTGGATAATGCTATGTCACATTTAACGTGCGCGGTTGATATGACGACCCGCTATATGGAGGAGAACGCATGAAAACTTTTACAGTGTGGGAACAATGTACCGCAACTAATATTTACACGGTACAGGCCGAGAGTGAACAGGAAGCGCGGGAGCTAGTCGCTGACGCTCAAATTGAACCGCGAGAAACTGATTACAGTGATTACGAGATAACTGAGGTACTAGAGGAAAAATGAAACCTAACACAATTTGTCACCCCGAGGCTCTCGACGACTGGAGAGCAAACGACGAAGACGCCCACAGTTATTTAGCTACGGTACAAGAACGAATCAATATTGGGAGAACTCAGGATGAACTTGACAACAACAAGGTACAAAAAAAGCATCGTACGGAACTTGAAGGAATACTCGCACTCCGTCTTAAAGAAGCCATCGAGCGCGAAAATAGGAAGCGCGGGACGGTACGTAAAAAAAGGTAAGCTGAAAGATGCCGAGGTTTATACCTTAACGTTAATCGAGCGCGAAACCTGCCCGACCTCATGCGGACACTGGGACGATTGCTACGGAAATAATATGCCGTTTGCCCACCGGCTACAGCATGGCGAGGAACTAGAGCGCCGGTTGATTGTCGAGCTTGGCCAGAAGTGTAGCGCGGCCAGAAACAAAGGACGCAAAGTATTGGTGCGCTTGCATGTCTTGGGGGACTTTTATAGTGCGGAGTATGTGCAACTATGGCGCAAGCTTTTAGTGCTACACAAAAACTTGTATGTGTGGGGTTATACCCATGTTAAAGAGGGGCCTATCCATAAAATGCTTGAAGCTACACGTATTGGTTTTCCCGAGCGTTGGCACATACGTTGGAGCGATACTTGCGGAACGTTTAGCGCGAACAGTGAGGAACTAACCGACGATGGTATTGTGTGTCCAGAACAAGAGGGAAAAACGCAAGCCTGTACCACGTGCGCTTTGTGTTGGGATGCACCCGACAAAAACATTATTTTTAGGACCCACTAAGGATGGAAAATGTACCGCAAAAAATCATCAACGCCACCCCGAAACATAGCCGACCTATATGCGGAAAGTCGTTTCAAAAAGTCGTCAACTGCCCCGTTTTTGAACGTGACCAGTGGCGCGAGTGTTACCGACAAGGAACTGCCGGTGCGCGACCGGTTCGCCGCCGCCGCGCAAGCGATAAAAACGCACATTTATTTGCATGAAATTTTTATCGTCGGTCTGTTGTTATACGTTTTCTTTTCCGGTATATAATGGGCTCACCGGATCGGATTGGCCGACCGGATTACAAGGAGGCTTTCAGCCATGAATATCGCAACTCACGACCTAGGGCGCACCGCTCGACGCATCCAAGACGGCTTGGAATTTGTGCACGACAACCCGCTCGACGTCGATTTTTTCCGCGAACTGGGCTCCGTCCAAAAGGAAGCAATGTACGACCGCGAGGGTAGACTTGTGGAAGGATACTATGCATTAAAGAACAGCAACACGCAGGAGCTTTTACAGTCTCCGCCAGTTGCTAAAACCTACAAGCTTGTGGACCACTCGATGGCGTTTCGTGAACAGGCCGAGTCGATCTTGGCTAATGAATCGTTACCACATCAAAACCTAACGGTAGTTGATCGAATCTTCGACGAGGGACGCCGAGCAACTCGGGCGGTCTACTTCAACGATCTCACGTTTGATATCGATGGGAAGGGACAAGGAATCACGGCTCGGGCCGATATCATCAATTCGGTTGATATGTCTTGGGCCTTTCAGGTTTTCTCAGGTGCATACCGTGACTACTGCCGAAATACTTGCGTATTCGGGGGCCAGAAAGCCTACCACCAGAAACGCAAGCACACGCAAAACTTGAGCGTTAAAGCGATGATCGCGAAGTCCACTCTCGGGCTCGGGATGTTCAACTCGCACCGTGACCAGATGGACAAGTGGCGCACGATTGAACTCAGCCCGAATGATTGGGTTGAGGTCCTAGAAAATACCGTTTGCAAGAAAGGCGGCGAGGCTGTCGCGCTGTCGGTTGATAAAACCGCACGTGTTAACGGTAAGCTTCTGGACTATCTCAACCACCGGTTCCAAGAGGAACAGCGCGAACTTGGGCCGACTCTGTGGGCCGGATACAATGCGCTCACGCACTGGGCCACCCACGTCGACGAGACATGGGAGCGGGAAAATCCAGACGGCACCATCACCGAACTGTCGACGTCACGAGGTAACAGCAACCCGCATCGCGTCCAGTTACAGCGCGAAGCCAAGGTTCGCTCGGTGCTCGACTCTCCGCAGTGGTTGCACTTGGAACAGGCCGCCTAGGATGCTCGATTTCATAACAGCCTTATACAAATTTGCCGTCGTTATATTGGCGGTAATCATATTATCCATGCTTTTTTCATAAGGAACCAAACCATGAAAACCACACAAGACTTACGCGACGATATCGCAACACTACGTACTGACCTAAACACAATCACTATGAAGATTGAGAAGGCGCAGAACCAGTTGAGCGATGCACTCGAAAACCTCGACGGTGTGTACGATGGAAACGTGTCCGCGAAGGATGACGCAAACCAGTTGATACTCGATCTCGACCGTGGGATTGATACCGGTAGCAAGTCGAACCGGAAGGTACAATCGACACACTACCGCATGCTTGCAATACTGGATCATTATGGTCCGATGCCTAGGGCGCATATCGCCGGTATGCTCGGTATCAAGGAAGCGACCGTGGCGCAGTACTGCCACGTAATTCACTACAATAATCTAGGGCGCTTGCAATCTCGAAAAGGTGTTGTTAGTCTTTTGGACGTGGGATGGCATACACGCCTCCACGACAACTTCAAACTTTAAAAGGGGAATACAAATGAGCATGCAAGTTAAGAAAAGCGTTCACTTCACCGCCGAGCAAATCAAGGCGCTCCGTGATCTCGCAAACGGTGTCCGCTGGGCATCTGAGACCGACGGTAAGAAAAGCTTCTACGTGTCGAAGCCGGAGCAAAAACTGGCGGAGGATCTGTCTAACCTACTGCAAGGGTGCGACAGCTTGTACGTGAGCTTACGCGCTACCGAATCCGAGTAAGGATTCCCTCGGGCGGTGTTCAACAGGCCGCCCCTTTTGGCCCCATCACGGGGCCTTTTTTTTGCCCGCCAGAAAAATACCTAAGTCCTTGTCTGGTCTGTCTTTCGGTATTTATTGAGGGGCCACTAGGGGCTATATAACCCAACCCCGACAGAGTCCGAAAAGAAATTACAACCAGTTGTCGACAAGATAAAAATCGCGGGTGACGTGGTGCAACGCGAAGGAATTACTGGCGGGTGCGCTGTCGGTGTGCAGAGAAGGTAAGACCTTTGGTGTCATCACTGAGGTTGTTACGTAGAAAAATCCAGTAAACACGGGTGCGCGAGGGCCACGGGGGGTGCCCGTACTAGTACTAGCAAACTGTCGATAATTTTTATATTTTTGGGTAGTTGTTTCACGCCAATGTTTCACGCGACGGCTTACCATTGGTAGGGCCGGTGTACAGCCATAAAAAAACCCCGATGGCAAGGGGATACCAACGGGGTCTTACGCGGAGGGAGGTAAGCTCGGGGGTTTATATGTGTATATACCCCGGCGGGCTTACAGTCCCATTGTACTGTCAGGTAGCTACCTTGTCAATAGCTCCGTATAATTTATTTTTCTTGACAAAACAACTCGGTAGTTACCATAATAAGATTGTATTGAAGGGCGAGATGGCAGGGGAAGACAAATTCTATCGGCCATGTGACCAAGAGTTCCGAGACCACGAGTCCTTTTTTACATTTTTTTTATATTTTTTGGTGTATAACCATGAATTTACTACCCCAACAGCGGAAAAAACGTGAGTTATCCGACAAACAGCAATCATTCCTCACTGCTCTCTTTGAAAACGGGGGAAATTTCTCCCGAGCCTGCGAAGTTGCAGGTTACTCGCAGGGTTCCATCGGCCATCTCAAGGAGTCATTGGCGGATGAAATCATTGACGGAGCACGGAATATACTTGCAGGTGGTGCTGTTAAGGCCGCAAATAAGATTGTGGCAACAATTGACTCCCCAGAAATTGAGAGGGGAGATAATATCCGTCTCCAAGCCGCCGAAAGTCTCCTCAATCGTGTCGGCTTGGGGAAACAAGAGACTCACAACGTCAATGTCCAAGCTGTACATGGGGTGGTTTTACTGCCCCCGAAGAAAGAGATGGTTGTAGATCACGTTGAGTGAAGAAGTTGAAGCCCCTGTACGCAAGCGGGGAAGGCCCAAAAAGGACCCAAATGCGCCCAAAGCCCGCTACAACCTCTCTACTGCGGAAAAAGCGCGTCGAGCGACGCAAGCAAGCATAAATCGGTCTAAAAAAGAGGCGGCAAAGAAAAAAGCCGCCGCAAAAAAGCAAAATCAGCGGGCGAACCAGCGTATTCGTGCCGCACAGAAAGTTGAAACAGCCTTAAAAGGCGAAAAGTCCCGTCTTGTAGACATGGGAGATGTTGACCAATTACCTTCACACGTAAAGGAGCTAATTGGTGAATCTGATGTTGTATTTCAACCTAATGCGGGGCCTCAAGAGGAGTTCTTGTCCGCCCCAGAACAAGATGTATTGTACGGTGGAGCGGCTGGAGGCGGAAAAAGTTTCGCTCTGCTTGCTGATCCTCTCCGCTATTGTCACAACCCTAACCATCGGGGGCTTCTTCTACGCCGCACTCTCGATGAGTTGACTGAACTCATATCAAAGTCGAAACAACTGTATCCCAAAGCGTTTCCCGGCGCCACATTCCGTGAAAGTAAGTCGACGTGGGTCTTTCCATCCGGAGCTACTATATGGTTCTCATACCTCGACAAGGACAAAGACGTCACTCGATATCAAGGGCAGGCATTCAACTGGATAGCTATCGATGAAATCACCCAGTATCCCACACCCTATGTATGGGAATACCTCCGGTCACGTCTACGGACTACAGACCCAGAACTCTCGGCAAACTTATCCATGCGTTGCACAGCAAACCCCGGTGGTGTCGGCGGATGGTGGGTCAAAAAAATGTACATCGACCAAGGGGAGCCCGGTGAGCGTTACGTTCCATCCGACATGGAATCGGGAAAGCCATACGTATACCCGGATGGACATGCAAAGGCAGGTCAACCGCTCTACTGGCGAAAGTTCGTCCCCGCAAGACTCACAGACAACCCGTACCTCATGCGGGACGGACAATACGAGGCAATGCTCCTCTCACTACCAGAGGTTGAAAGAAAACGCCTGCTCGATGGTGACTGGGATGTCGCAGAAGGCTGTGCATTCCCAGAGTTTAACAAACTCAAACACTGCGTCGACCCAATTGAATTACCGACAAATTGGCCGCGAATCAGAGCCTGTGACTACGGCTACGCAAGCCCGTCGTGCGTACTATGGGGCGCAATCGACTGGGACAACAACATATGGGTATATAGAGAATTATACGTAAAACACTTTACAGCAGAACAACTTGCCGCTAAAATATTAGAAATGGAGGAGTGGGACCCACAACCTCACTACACTGTACTCGATAAATCGTGCTGGAATAGAACTGGATACGGCCCGTCTATTGCTGAAACCATGATGCGGATGGGCTGTCGTTGGGCACCCTCAGATAGCAACCGTATTGCCGGAAAGATGGAAGTACATCGCCGTTTAGGTGATAATGAGTTCACACAAGAACCTACGGTTAAATTTTTCAACACATGCACCAATATAATAAAGCAGTTAGCGGGAATTCCTCTTTCAAAAACAAATTCTGAAGATGTTGATACAAAAGCAGAGGACCATGCGTATGATGCGCTACGTTACATGCTAATGACTCGAACATCAGGGTATGTCTCCATACATAAGTCTTTGAACGATATTAAGAATAGCACGTTTCAACCACAAGACGCAACCTTCGGATACTAAATGGCTCAACAACGCTTTACCCCTAAAGAACTACAGCAACTTACTCTCGGGCAATCTCTTGCGCTTAAAGCACAGCGTGAGAAAAATTTGGCAACAGAAATTGCATCTGTAACGGGGAAGCTCGCTGGTTTTGAGTATGATGGGCAAGAGATTCTCGATACCAAACTAATCGAACTTGCTGACGGAAAGGCTATTGCGGAGTGGAACGTATCGAGCCCGTACTCTGTTGGGCAAGTTGAACGTGAGAAGAAAGAAGGTCGTGTGTCTGTACAAGGCGGCGTTCTTGAAGTAAATAACCGATTGAACAACATTTTTACTGAGGCGGGCCTAAACGAAAAGAAAGGACCGCAGTCTAGTATCAATAACAGACTTAAACAGCTTCTAAGTACAGAAGAGTGGACAGTATACACGGGCTATAAGTACTTTCGAGGACGAGCTAAAAAGAAATATAACGAAAATGTACACGAGGGAACAAAAGCCGTACTCGCTCGTTTAAATGCCGAAGGAAAAACGGCTGAACGAGATTTCCTAGGTTTTAAGTACTTCAGCGGTATTCGTATGGCGGATATGGGAGATTTTGAAGTCTCCGGCTACGATCCGGTCATGGGCACCCTGACTTTCATTGAAGGAAAAGCTAAAGGAAAACCAACTGAAGAAAAGACTGTTCTTTTGCGCCCCGCTTCAAGACCGTTTCTAGAGTCAGCAATTGCAGGGCGAGAAAGTGGAACAATCTTTGCAAATTACAAAGCGTTAACTACACGTGTAAATACTGAACTTAAAGAAACAATGCCGACTGTCTCCGGAAAAGATAGTGCCGGTAATCCGCAAGAAAGAAACTTTACTATGCGTGATTATCGAGATCTCGAGGAAGGAATCCTTCTAGAAGCAGGTCTCGAAAAAGATGAACGTCTATTTGCGGGAGGCCGTACTGGTACAGACGAAGCGTCTAAGTACATTGACGATGAAACGTACTACGAAGTTATCTCGCCCAAACTATTAAAAGCTGACGCAAAACTCGTTGCGTATTCTAAGACTAGAAACGCTGTTCAATACTTTAAAGAAATTGGGTTTGACGCGGCCCAGCTTCCCGATGATTTAACGTCAGTAATTATTGCAAAAGATTTAGTGACTAGCCCTCGCTATAAGAAGATGCTCGGTAAAGAGTTTTTGGACGGTTTGCCAACACAAGGTGGCGGTCTTAAAGCTACCAACGAAGATGGGACAACATTTGTATTTAAATCAGACCCTGTGCTTGAGGCGGGGTATCTCGAATTTGCTGTCGGTGACTACGCGAAAAAAACCATAGAAAATAAGGAAGCAGAAGCACTTGGTACGATTCGACTAGCTAAAATAGTAGAAAGTGATGAGTATGCAGAAGCTACAAAAGTACTAGAGTCTAAAAAAACAACCACAACAAAAACAGAAAAGAAAGAACCGATTCCTCTCGAACTTGCTGACGATGATCTTGATGACGATATTGTGGAAGCTTTAAAGGAACTCGGAGATCGTTTTAAAAAAGTTCGACAAGCAACCCCCTCTCTGCCTCAAGGACTAGAAGCACTGGATATAGCTGTTGACGCGGCGTCCACAAAAACAACTCCCGGTTCTGAAGAGACACAGATGGATAAACTCTTTAAATACGGGAGGCAGGGATATAAAGTTGGACGCGGCTTATATGGGCTATACCAACTTCGTAAAGGAATTCAGGAACAGCTTGCCCCGTCAGAAGAGGGCCAGCCGAAGACACTATATGACTTCGGGAACACTCTTTACGATCAAGTTCAAGATGCTTTTTCGAGTCCAAAAAAGGACGAACCACAGCCTACGGTCCAAGGACCTTCTATGAGTCCAGTATACGACAAAACTTCTGAAGTTTCTGTTGATACTAGACCACTTAATGAAAGACTAACTGAGTACCAACAATTTATGCGAGGTCTTCGAGAGAAGTCTCAAGATAAAGGAAATGAAATGCCATGAAAAATATTATGGAAGCTGATACATACGGTATCGATTACAACTGCGGAGAAAACAACCTAGTTCGTGAATCTGCTGACTTTACAACAGAAGCAAACACAGAAGAGTTAATTGTTGACGCAGGTAGCGTTAATAAAGGACAGCTTGACGCTTCAATCTTAAATGCTGACAAAGAAAATCCTCTTTCTTAATAAAAGGTAACTTAGGATGGCTGATGAGGGCTTCTTGCAAGCCCCGGATGACTCTCAGGTCGAATTTGTAGACGCTGAAGATAAAATGCCGGGTCTGGCCGGACACATTAGAGCTAAATTTGACGACTCTGAAAATGGTCGTAGAACGTTTGAACAACGTTGGTTACAGGCGTACAAAAACTATCGTGGAATTTACGATAGTACGACGCAGTACCGCGATTCAGAGCGCTCTAAAGTATTTATCAAAATAACAAAGACAAAAGTCTTAGCGGCTTACGGTCAGATTATTGATATTCTTTTTGCGAACAAGAAGTTTCCAATAATTGTTGAGCCTAGTCCTGTTCCAGAAGGTATAGTTGAGTTTGCTCACGTAAAAGGACCCGGAGATGAAGTTCAAAGTCCATTTGGATTTCCCGGAGATGGCATGGATCTTGCTCCCGGAGAAACACAACTAAACTTCGGTAAGTACCAAGAGATGGCCGATCAACTAGCAGGAGGCCCATCTAAGCTCGGAGAACCCCAGCTTGAACCAGCACGAGAAGCGGCAAATGCCCTTGAAAAGGTTATTCACGATCAGCTTTTAGATACTGATGCCGTAAACGTAATGCGGTACGCAGTCTTTGAGGCATCTCTTCTTGGCACTGGTATTGTAAAAGGTCCTTTTAATTTTTACGATAAAGTTCATCGATGGGCTCGTGGCGAAAACGGAGAAAGAGAATACACCCCCGAAGAAAAGATTGTACCTCGCTTAGAGCACGTATCTTTATGGGACTTTCATCCTGATCCCTCGGCAACAAGTATTGACGACTGTGAATATGTTATTCAACGTCACCGCATGAATCGTCAACAGTTGCGCTCCTTAATGAACCGCCCGTATTTTAACGCTGAAGCTATTGAAACAGCTATTATAAAGGGACCAAACTACGAAGACAAGTATTACGAAGATACAATTCGTGAAGATGATACTGAACCATACTATCAAGAAAACCGCTTTGAAGTCCTTGAGTATTGGGGCGTTTTAGATTCTAAGTTTGCTAATGAAGTAGGGCTCGATATTCCCGATGATTTGTCGCCCCTCGATCAGGTACAAGTAAATGTGTGGGTGTGCGGTTCAAACGTATTACGTTGTGTTCTAAACCCATTTACACCCGCACGTCTTCCGTACTACGCTTTTCCATTTGAAATTAACCCTTACCAGATTTGGGGTGTTGGTGTAGCCGAAAACATGGAAGACGCACAGATGCTTATGAACGGTCACGTTCGTATGGCGATTGATAACCTAGCACTCGCAGGTAATCTCGTATTCGATGTAGACGAGGCATCACTTGTTCCCGGCCAGAACTTTGACATTTTTCCCGGAAAAGTGTTCAGACGTCAGTCGGGAGTTACCGGCACTGCAATTAACGGTCTGAAGTTTCCGAATACTGCGCCTGAAAATATACAGATGTATCAGATCTCACGTCAACTTGCAGACGAAGAGACAGGTATTCCATCAGTTATGCACGGGCAAACAGGCGTTACAGGGACTGGACGTACGTCGTCCGGCCTTTCAATGCTTCTATCACAAGGTAGCATGTCAATAAAGACGGTTGTTAAAAACATTGACGACTTTTTACTGAGGCCTCTTGGACTTGCGTATTTTCAGTGGAATATGCAATACAATGACAGTAGCCCTGACATTATCGGTGACCTTAGTATTAAGCCACGTGGTACCGCCGCTGTCATGCAAAAAGAAGTACGCTCACAGAGGCTTACGACACTTCTTCAGACAGTTTCTAACCCGATGCTTGCCCCGTTTATTAAACTACCAAACTTGATGAAGGAGCTAGCTATTTCACAAGATATTGACCCAGAAGAACTGGTTAATGATCTTGATGAAGCACAACTCTACGCAAAGGTACTACAAGGACTCGCAAATGCTCAACAAGGAACAGGCCCAGAAGGTGGGCCCGCTGGTCAACCACCCGCAGGCATGGGAGGCCCTGACCAATTATCTGGCGGACCTTCACCAGTTGACGCTTCGGGGACTGGTGACGGCACAATCGGAACGGGAAATGTTCCAGTTGCAGGGGAAGATGGTTTTACTGGAAACGCTCCTGAACCTCAAATCTAATCATCAAAACGTGGTTGACACGGAGAAACAATAAAAATGGCAAACTTTAACACCGGGGGAGGTTCCGCAGGAGACTTTGATGATTCTTTCAACGAAGCAATGGGATATTCCGGTGGAAGTAACGACCAAAATGATGGCGGTGGAGGCGGTGGTCGTGGGGGTTCTGGTGCTGAAGTTGATGTTAATATGGGGATTGCTGGCAGAGGTGCCGATAGACAAGACTCCTTAATGAACCAGTTGAACGAGGTCAGTAATGTCTTCGACCAAATGGACAATATTCTAAATACAGGAACTAATTTTAACCGTCCGGTTACAGTGTTAAACGCTCAAAATGAAATGAGGGGGTTTGATCCTAGAGGCGGTCGGTATGGGGCAGATGATACGGCGTTTTTTGCAGGAGCCATAGGGCGACCTGACCTTGCTTTTCAAATCACACCACCGGATCAGGATAACTCGGTTTTTAGAAGCATTGAACGCGGAGTTACTAAGGCGCTTAACGCAGTCCACGAACGTTTTGGCACGTCTATTAACAGAGAATACGCAATTCTTCCGTCCGAAAAATACATCGGAAAAATCACAGAAGACTACGGGTTTACTGATTTTATCGGAAATGTCCTCGGCACTATAACTCCGGGCGGAGCAAGAGTAGATCGATACCGGTCGGAAGAGCTAACTAAAACCGGGCGTGGCACTAGGCAGTTTGGAGAGGCAAAAGCTTTTTACGGTTCAATTGATACGCGATACGCGGTTACGCCTGAAAAAGAACAAGAGATGTTAGCCGAACAACGTCGAGCGCAAGAAGAAAGAAGAAAATACGGAGATGATCAACCCCCACAACCCATCTCCACAGTAGCTGGTGTAACTGGCACTGTAGCCCGACCGCGTTCTGCAATTTTAGGCTCTTTAATGGGTGATTTGACAAGCCCCATGTATAACATAGCCGCACCATATGTCGGTGATGCCCTAGACGCTGTTAATCCGTTTAGTTACTTTGGTGGCGGCAGTGCTACAAACGCATTTAATTTTGTAAAGGGGGGACCTGTACAAAAAGCTCAGATGGGTGGGGTTCAAGAAAATATTGAAGGTCCTGTTGGATTTGTTGGCGGTCCCCCTGAACAAATGACAGAGGCGGAAACTGTTGCCGATGATGTCCCAGTTGAAGTCGCAGAAGGTAGTTATGTACTAAACGCGGCGGCTGTTGAATACATGGGAAGTGCTGACGTTAAAAAAATGATTCTTAGTGCTTTACAAGAGTTAAAAACACAAGGTGTTGATAAGGCGCAAAACATCGATACAGTAGAACTAGATACGCAAGTTTCTTTGTTGGTATCAAAGGGTGAGGTTTTAATTCCACCAGCCGTTGCACAAGTTATCGGGTATGATCGTTTAGAAAAAATAAACAAACGCGGCTTGAAAGAGACAGAGAAACGAGTTCAAGAAAATGGTCAGAGTCCAGAGGCTGAAGCACTAGACCAACAACCCGCTAATCCTTCTGAAGGTATGACGATGTTTGATGGCGGGGTAGCGCACAGACTTCAAAATGATTTGGCCTATTTGTATGGTTCAGGTAGTGATCGAGTAAATGAGGCGATTCTAAAAGCACGAGAAAAAAATCCAGAAGGTTTTGCTCAAGTACAAGAAAAAAATACTGATAGAAAAATAGAAGCTCTTAACAGAATTCAATTTGAAACTGACGAGATTATTAACAAGAGCCCAGAACCGCTACGTAAATTTGATTCGTATTTAATAGAGCAGGCCCCGTACTTTTTACAAATAGCATACGGGACTGAAGATAGAGATCAAGTTCCTCTAGCAAAAGCGGGGGATTTTTATAGTGTTCCTGAAGATGTTATGGGACTCGCAAGTCACGACAGAACTAGGGCCTACTATCCGGGCAAGCCAGAGGAGTTTCGAGACACTACGTATTTACATGAAACAGGTCATGCCTTGTACCCCTACGATCTTAGTAGGGTTGGAAGATCCCTCGCTAGTGTTGCAAAAACCTTTGGATTACCTTACGTGCCCGCTGATGAACCGGATGATGAAAACGCCGTCACAACCTTAGATCTTTATCGGAGTCTAGTAAACGGTAATGAAGCAGAAATTAAACAAGCTGTTGGTTATTTAATGTACCAACATCGAGAAATTCCCGGAACGCCTTTATTAACAGAAGAAGGTTCTATTGATTCTTTAAAAGAGTCAACAGTACGGTATGTATCTGACATCATGGATAAGTCAGAAAAAAATAAAATGTCAGACAAAGAACGTAAATCTCTTGCAGACGATATGGAACGAGTGTTCGACGAACAACGCGATAAAATTCAAAAGTATGCTAGAGAGTACGAAATAAGTAGAGCGGGCCGTTGATCTCCGCGCCCCACTAATTTTTAAAACGGCTACCCTGCAATCCCGCAGGCCCCGAAACCTACGGCTACCCTCATGCCATGAGGCCCCGTGAGATAGGAGACTAAAAATGGCAAAACCAAAAGGGCATCGCGCCAATAAAGCAAACGATTCTTTCGGAACGATCAATAACGATCAAATCTATAAAGGAAAATACCGGGAGGACGTTTACAAAGATGACGACGACGAAGTAGTAGAAGCGACGGACCCCTCACAAGAAGAAGAGGCTACTCCCGAAACAAATGAATCTACTTCATTTGCAGAACCTGCAAAGGGATCAGATACCGACTATAAAAAACGGTATGATGATCTTAAACGACACTATGACTCCAAACTCGAAGAATGGAAACAAGAGAAAGAACAGATTACTAATGCACAACAGATAGGAGCTAAAGAAGGCGTTCCAATGGGTGACCTTCCAAAGACTCCCGAAGAACTCTCTGAGTTTAAAGAAAAATATCCGGATGTGTATCATGTTGTTGAGACAATCTCGACCATTCAAGCAGAGAACCGGCTAAAGGAACTGAAATCAGAGGTAGAAAGTTTAAAAAACCGCGAGCAAAAAGCTCAATCACAAGCGGCATATCAAGAACTTTTAAATTTACATCCTGATTTTCCAGAGCTTAAAGGTAGCACAGAATTTATATCATGGTTGGATGAACAGCCTGATAGTATAGCCGACGGCATATACAAAAATAATTCTGATGTTAGATGGGCAAGTAGAGTCCTCGACTTATACAAAGCCGATACAGGTATTGTAAAAAAACGTCAAAAGAAGAGCGATGCTGATGCGGCCCTAGCCGTAAGCAAGGCCACAGCAAAAGACGTGGTTAAAGAAGCTTCTCCTGACAAAAAAATCTGGAAAGCATCTGAAATCGGTAAAATGAAGCCGTGGCAATTCGAGAAGCTTGAAGCTGAACTCGATGCCGCACGTGCTGAAGGCCGAATAGACTATACAACTTAATAACCTAACTATCTCATAAGGAAGGGTAATAACATGGCTTTTAATAGCGCATCAGGTCATAACAACCTGCCTTCAGGGAACTTTACTCCTGAGATTTTTTCTCAGAAAGTCCTGAAGTTTTTCCGTCGTGCGTCGGTAGCCGAAGATATCACCAACACCGACTACGCTGGTGAAATCGAAAACTACGGCGACACAGTTCGTATCATCAAAGAACCTACAATCACTGTATCTTCTTACTCACGCGGTGCTGTGGTCAACCCACAAGACCTCGCTGACGATCAGATCACAATGGTTGTTGACCAAGCGAATGCTTTCGCGTTCAAGATTGACGACATCGAAGAGCGTCAGTCACACGTCAATTTTGAGGCGTTGGCTACATCTTCTGGTGCGTTCTCTTTGAAGCGTAAGTATGATGCTAGCGTTCTTCAAGCAATGGCCGATGGTGCTGGTAATACTAGCACATCATACGGTACAGCGGCATCCCCAATTAACATTTATACTGCGGCTACTAAAGGTGACAGTGCTGTTAATGCGATGCTTGCTATGGCACGTGATCTGGATGATCAATCTATTCCAGAAGAGAACCGCTGGTTCGTTGCACCTCCTGCTTTCTACGAAGCATTGTTTGGTGCCGGTGCTAAGTTTGCAGAAGTACAGGTAACTGGCGACGCAACTTCACCACTACGTAACGGTCTTGTTATGCAAGGTAACATTGCTGGCTTTAACTGCTACAAGTCAACCGCGCTTAACAACTCTGGTACAGATGTTGTAACTGTAACCTCACAGGATACTACGAATGATTTCGTAATTCTTGCTGGTCACATGTCTTCTACAGCGACTGCATCGCACATCGCTAAGACAGAGGTTGTCCGTTCAACTGAAACATTCAGCGACATCGTTCGTGGCTTGCACGTATTTGGCCGTAAGGTCCTACGTCCAGAAGCTCTCGTACAGGGTGTTGTTGCAACTGCCGCATAAGGAGACTAAACAATGGCTACATATACTGTTACTGGTGCCGTTGCGGGCGTCCCCCTCGGCATTAAACCTCAAATCGTCGAAGTCGTTTTAGACTTCTCTTCAACCAACTTAACTACTGCCGACTCAGTCGAAGTAATTGAGATGAAAGCTAACACACTCGTATTAGCGGCAGGCGTTGAAGTTATCACAGCGGCATCAACTGGTTCACCAGTTCTTGATCTCGGTGATGATGATGACGATGATCTGTACGTCGCGGCTCTCTCAGGTTCAGCTACTGGACATGAGATCAACGTTGCGGCAGGCACAATGAAGCTGTACACAGCGGCTGACACCATCGATTTGATTGCTAACACAGCAACTTTCGACGGTAAAGTCCGTGTGTTCGCTGTTATCGCGGAACTCGGCACTGCTGAGACTGCGGCAACATTTGCCTAAATATGTCAGGGGCCTTCGGGCCCCTTGACTCTTTTTATTTTATCCTTTAAACTCAAGACAGGCCCTCCGGGGGTATACCTACATGAAACCAATGGGATACACAGAAAGGTTTGCAACAGCCCGTGCTAACATGGCAAAGGGCGGCAAAGCTAAAAAGAAAGGTAACAAGATATGTCCGGCGGGTATTGCATGGGCAAAACGTACCTTTGATAAATACCCGAGTGCGTATGCTAATCTTGCCGCATCAAAATACTGTAAAGATCCCAACTATGCAAAGAAGTCTAAAGGCAAGAAGTAATGGGTGAACTTAAAAAGTGGGTCAAACAAGATTGGGTACGTATCGGCACCGATGGAAAAATTAAAGGTAAGTGTGGTACATCCAAAAACAAAAAGAACCCTGACCGCTGTTTACCACGAAGTAAGGCTCAAAGTTTAAGTCAAAAAGACCGCGCCGCAACTGCACGTAAAAAGAAAGCAGGCGGAGCAAAAGGTAAGCAATTTGTTGCAAACACCAAAAAAGCAAGGGTAAGATCAAGTGGACGAAAAAAATAAGTACACTGAACGTTGGGAAATGGCTCGTGGTGGTCGCACAAAAAAGAATGTAAATTTATCTGTGGGACGAGGTGAAAAACGCTCCGTAAAAGAAGGCGGAGGTTTGACAGCTAAAGGTCGCGCAAAGTATAATAGAGCTACGGGATCAAATCTTAAAGCTCCTGTAACTGGTAAAGTAAAGCCCGGAAGTAAAGCGGCAAAGAGACGCAAGAGTTTTTGCGCTAGATCGAAGGGATGGACAGGCGAACGCGGTAAGGCCGCTCGTCGTAGGTGGAAGTGCTAGTATGATGAAGTACGACGTTACTGCTCTTGAAGATCAACTGATTGATCACGAGGGTTTAGAGCTAAAGCCATACCACTGTACAGCAGATAAGCTGACTATTGGCGTGGGCCGTAACATTCAAGACCGGGGCATCACAGAAGATGAAGCCCGGTACTTGCTCAAGAACGACATAAAAATTGTAGAAGATGAACTTCTTACGAGACAACCCGTGGTTGCTGGACTTGATTCTGTTCGTCAGCGTGTGCTTGTTGACATGGGCTTCAATCTAGGACTTCCAATTCTTATGAAGTTTCAAAACATGTGGTCTGCGATTGAAGATGGGGACTACCATGAAGCCGCACGGCAGATGATGGACTCCCGGTGGGCATCTCAGGTAGGACAACGCGCCGAGCGTTTGGCTCAAGCAATGTCATCAGGTGAGTGGATTTGAGCACACTAAAATACGTTACGCAAGGTCTTGAAGTTGCAGACGAAAATTTAACGGATGCGAAATCAAGCAATACGGGACTACTGTATCAGTGCCCTACTAATTTTACTGCTAGAGTAGTGTTTTTGCACATCTCTAGCGGATCAGCAAATAATAAAAAGATAAGCATAAACTTTAACGATTCATCTGCAAGTTCGGATCATCTTTTACTAGATGAACACTCCGTAACTGCAAATCGGGAGCATGACGTTTTGTCCGGGGGGTCGGCTCTTTATCTTGATCCCGGAGATGCTCTGCATTGTTTTAAGGAAACAGGTGGAGATTTTCACGTAACAATCTCAGTTGAAGAGATATATACCCCCGGAATATAACAGGAGAATTACATGTCAAAGTCCAATTACCTAGAGAATAAAATTCTCGACCACGCACTGGGCACGACCGCTTTTACACAGCCAACTAATCAGTACTTAGCGTTACACACTGCTGATCCCACAGATGCGGGTAGTGGTGCAGAATTAAGTACATCTGGTACAGGCTATGCCAGAATCGCTGTTGATTTTAACGCCGCCTCTAGTGGGACTGCAACAGGACCTACTTCGGCAAAAGAATTCACAAACTCTAGCGGAAGTTCTTGGACACAAGTCACGCACTTCGGTATTTGGGATGCATCAACCTCTGGTAATTTACTATACCACGGCGCGTTGACTACTGCTAAAACAATTGCCGCTGGTGATACGCTACGTTTTACTGCTGACTCTATTTCTATATCTGAGGCTTAATGAATGGCTCTTGTAGTTGCTGATCGTGTAAAAGAATCCACGACAACAACAGGGACCGGCACAGTTAATCTTGCAGGTGCAGAAACTGGGTTCCAGACGTTTGTTGCGGGTATAGGAAATTCAAATACTACTTACTACGCAATCGTGGACGGGAATACCGGCGACTTTGAAGTTGGCATCGGTACAGTTAATGATGCGTCCCCCGATACTCTTGCTCGTGATACAGTCCTAGAGTCCTCCAACAGTGGCAATAAGGTTAACTTCGGCTCCGGCACTAAGAGTGTGTTTTGTACAATGCCGTCCTCCAAGGGCATCTTCACTCACACGTTCACTGATGCAACAGAGCTTACCTCTGGTCAGGTAGCAAGCTCAGACACTGTGCTAGTGCTAGATGGTACTGACAGCACTGTTAAGAAAGCTACGATTAGTAATGCCGCTTTAGTTGGGCCAACGGGTCCCGCAGGACCAACGGGTGATGCCGGGGCTACAGGGCCAACCGGACCAGCGGGCCCTACAGGACCTAGCGGCGCTGACGGCTCAGATGGAGCAACAGGTCCGACAGGCCCTACAGGACCAGCGGGCCCTACAGGACCAGCGGGCTCTACAGGACCGGCAGGACCGACTGGACCAACTGGTGATGGATTTACAGGCGGAAGCTACGGCAATAATACTGGCGTTGTTACATTCACTTCTAATGACGGGTTAGGGTTTTCGACGGGAGATTTAAGGGGTGCAACAGGCCCTACGGGTCCTACTGGCTCCACAGGCCCTACTGGACCGGCAGGCCCTACTGGCCCTCCGGGCGCAGACGGTTCAGATGGAGCAACAGGTCCTACGGGACCCACAGGACCGACAGGTTCGACAGGTCCGACAGGTCCGACAGGCTCAGCAGGTCCGACAGGTCCAACGGGTCCGGATGGAAACTTTGGCGGGGCTACCTTTGATTACACATTTAGCACAACAACAACCAACAGTGACCCCG
>Ga0181563_10001888_pt1 | contig 20357 bp, 21 predicted proteins | sample 011ome_25_FD_133759 | JGI IMG/M metagenome (GOLD analysis project Ga0181563, IMG submission 133759) | Coastal salt marsh microbial communities from the Groves Creek Marsh, Skidaway Island, Georgia - 011512CT metaG (megahit assembly) | ecosystem: Environmental > Aquatic > Marine > Intertidal...
GATTCGGGAACAATCAGTTTGGTTTGGTTTAAAGGCATTAATTGGATTAAACCAAAATTAGATCGCGGAACTGAATTGATTGTTTGGGGCAAGGCGAGAAGATATGGTGCAAAATGGTCAATCTCTCATCCAGAAATTGAGTTTCTAAAAGAGCAGAAACAACTGCAAAAAGGCTTACAGCCGGTTTATCATAGCGGGGAGAAACTACAGCAAGTTGGCTTCAATACTAAAGGATTAGAACGAGCTGTGGGTGAATTATTGCCGGGTATTAAAGGAAAAATCCAAGAAGACCTTCCTCCGTTTATTGTACAGTCGCTGAATTTAATATCGAAAGAGGAGGCCTTGTTTCAAATACATCAACCGAGCAGTTATGAAATGGCGCAAAAGGCGCAATTCCGTTTAAAATTCCAAGAATTGTTTTTTCTGCAGATGGAATTACTTTTCAGAAAAGAAATTGCTCAGCGAAAGATAAAAGGTTTTCGTTTTGAAGCTATCGGGCGGCCATTTAATACATTTTATGAAGAACATATTCCGTTTGAATTAACAGGGGCTCAAAAGCGCGTAATCCGTGAAATTCGCAAAGACTTAAGTTCGGGTGTTCATATGAATCGCTTATTGCAAGGAGATGTGGGCAGTGGTAAAACGCTTGTTGCATTGATGGTCATGCTGATTGCGATCGGGAATGGTTATCAGGCTTGCATTATGGCACCAACAGCTATTCTGGCAACACAACACTTTCATTCCATGTCAGAAATGCTTGAAAAAATGAATGTGAATGTGGCATTGCTGATCGGTGCAACAAAACAAAAAGAACGGAAAGTAATTCATGAGCAATTAGAAAATGGTCAAATCGATATTTTAATCGGTACGCACGCATTGTTGGAGGATAAAGTGAAATATAAGAACCTTGGATTAGCAGTTATTGATGAGCAGCACCGTTTTGGTGTTGCACAGCGCTCTAAATTATGGAAGAAGAATATTTTACCACCGCATCAATTGGTTATGACTGCGACTCCTATTCCGAGAACATTGGCGCTTACTTTTTATGGTGATTTGGACGTGTCTGTTATCGATGAGCTTCCTCCAGGAAGAAAGCCAATTCAAACGTCACACCGTTTTGAATCAGCAAGGTTAAGCGTGTTCCAATTTATTGAAGAGCAAATTAAACTCGGGCGTCAAATCTACGTTGTCTATCCCCTGATTGAAGAATCTGAAAAATTGGATTATCAGAATTTAATGGCGGGTTATGAAGCGATCACTAAGCGATTCCAGCGACCGAATTACAGCGTTAGTATCGTTCACGGCCGCATGAATCCAGAAGATAAAGACTATGAAATGGACTTGTTTGCTTCTGGGAAAACACAGATTATGGTGGCGACAACCGTGATTGAAGTCGGTGTAAACGTTCCGAATGCCAGTGTGATGGTCATTGAAAGTGCAGAAAAATTCGGCTTATCACAATTACATCAATTAAGAGGCAGGGTGGGTCGAGGCGCTGCACAGTCTTTTTGTATTTTAATGAGCGGTAATAAACTCGGTGAAAATGCTAGGAAGCGTTTAGAAACCATGTGCGAAACCAATGATGGCTTCAAAATTGCAGAGGTAGATCTAAGATTAAGGGGGCCTGGTGATATTATGGGAACACAGCAAAGTGGTATTTTGGATCTCAAACTTTCAGACCTTTCAAGAGATTCGCAAATAGTTGGATTAGCTAGAGAAAAGGCAAGAGAATTATTAGAAAAAGACCCTAAGCTTGAAGCTGATGAACATCAGCGAATAGCAGCCAAATTGAGGCAAATTTTAAAAGCAAAACCAAACTGGAGTAGAATCAGTTAATTGCTTAGTTTTAGAAAAAAGTAAATCGATAAGATGAAGATAAATGCGAAAAATACCGTTCTGAGTTTAGTACTTTTATTGACATCGATGGGGTCTTGGGCTCAATTGTCCGGAGACTTGGTTGAGTCTTCACGTCTAGTGACCGACAGTATATCGTATGATATGGATGGTACGAAAAATGGAATTTTGGTCTTTGATATTGTAGTTGATCGTGATGGGAAGGTTGTTGAATGTGTTTGGAACCGTGTTGAGTCCACAGTGAATAGCAGAGTGTCCTCCTACGAAGCTAAAAATCGTATCCTCATGGGGCTTCGTTTCTCTAAAGACAATACTTATCCACCCACACAAACCGGTAGAGTGACAATTAATGTGACAATAAGAGAGTAAAAAAATAAGACGAATGCTCAGAGATGGACTTAATCTTCCATTTCTAATTGCGTCTCATCAAAGTAAATTTTGATTTCTGCCGTATCGCGGAGAAAATTCACTTTTCCAACAATGATTCGATTAATGGTTAGTCCAGTACGATCCTCTAAATCAGCTTTAAGAATGTCGTATCGCTCTGGCTTAATGTTTTCAATTTTCTCATACGTAATCGTCTTGTCAGACTCGTTGCTTTGTAGCCACCAATTTTCCATGATATAAATCATGAACCAAACGATACAATTGATTAGAAGCAATTCTGCATAACTTAATTTACCAGATAACGCATTGATTACTGCTAATCCGATTACGAGGAATAAATAGGTCATTTCTCGAATGCGCATTGGATTAGTTCGATAGCGGATGATGCCAAAAATGGCAAATAACCCAAGCCCCATTCCAACCTCCATTTCAAACTTCTTCAACGCAAAGCAGATAAAGAATGAAATGATTGAAATCATGTAGAACGTAAAAAGATAGTTTTTACGTGGGGTTTTCTTAAAGTAAATGTAACGGACAATTACAGTTAAGAAGAATAAGTTGATCGTAAATTTGGACAATAATTTCCATAAATCATTGTCCATTACTTTCATTCCCAAAAATTCCATTTCCTCTAGCGACATAAGCTCGTTTTATCCTAATTTTTCAATCAAAAGTAATTTTTCTTTGAATACATTGTACTTTAATTCAGCAAAAAGTGAAATAACACCAACACAATACTTACTCATTCCACTTGGTCGAATTTCATGTTTTTTCATCAAAGAGTAGAACAGACTTTCTCTGTTTACATTTTCTTGTTTTAATTCGGCAATCACGATATGGTCATATCGTTTTTCAATTTCATTCCAGCTAAAGCTTAAACCTAAATCCAGCGTTAAGCGCTCTTTTATTTTCTCCTGAACTAACGTGATACGATTAAAACTATTCCATAGTTTGGCTTCAACTTTGGTTCCTGATCCAACCACTTCCTCCACATAATTTGCAGATTTGTTCGTTAAGTCCATTTCAAAATCATCTAATCGTATTCGACTTTTTATAGTTCTACCTTTTTTCTTGTTTTTAATTTCCAAGAAAAACAGATCAGATTCCACATAGTTTCTAATTCTCACCTTAAAGCGATTCTCACGACCATTATGATGATTCATGTAGAATTTAAATTTAGGTGTATCGAAATACAAGGTCTTATAAGCTGATATGCGATTACCGTTTACATTAAGCACTTTGTATTCCTTAGAGAGTGCCTCCATCAATTCCGGTAAAAGCGAACGCTCAAATACAAATTTTGTATCTGTTCGATTCATGAGTTTGACGGAATCCATATCCGCCAGCGTGATTGGATGAAAAGATGAAAGTTGGTCAAAAATATCTGGGAATTTCTCCTGCATATTACCGCAAAAATAAGCTAAATTTAAAAGTATCTTAATTCTACGTAAAAATCCAAACTTTGTTCGAGGAACACGAACAAAGTTTTTAAAATCAAAAAAAACGTTTATAAATAACTTATCTTAGTCAATCGAAACGATTGACAAATCGCTATGATAGAAGATAAGAATTTAAAGATTACTTTCCGTTCAGGAGAGGTTAAGGATATTAAAGATGAGGCAATAATCAGTTTAATTGATTCAACAAAAGATTTTGCTGTAAGAGCTTATGCGCCGTATTCTAAATTTCAGGTGAGTGCTGGAGCATTGCTAGATGATGGTTCTACCGTTTTCGGTGCCAATATGGAAAATGCTTCTTATCCCGTTTGCATATGTGCTGAAAGAAATCTACTCTCTACCGTCGTTTCTAACTACCCCAATCAAAAGATTCTGCAAATTGTGGTTTATGTGGACAAGTATCTGCCAGAACCAGCTTCTCCATGCGGTTTATGCAGGCAAACATTAGTTGAAGTAGAAGGGAGGCAAAATACTTCCATTCAGTTGTTCATGGTTTCAAAGGATGGATATTTCATTCAATTAAATCGCTGTTCAGATCTATTGCCATGGGGCTTTGATGGTAGCTTTCTTGAAGCCTAACTATTCCTCTTCATCTTCTTGTTGATCGGGCAGAGGCTGATCGATATGATCAAAAGCTCCAGATAGAGAGGATAATGGAAATTGGACGTTAAAGAACAAAGTCTTAATTCTATTTTTTCGTTTTTGTCCTTTTTTTGCAAACTGTAATCGATCACATGTACCAATTAAAGCTTGTTTCACCACTTTTAATCCGAGGTCAGATGCGATGCGGTATTCATCATCAACAGAAATTACAATAAAAGCATTGTCGCAGGCTTGCCCGGTTCCACTTGCATAGATCACTTCAAGAAAAGAGACATAAATCTCTGCCCACAGAATTGCCTTATCTCGGTTTTTAGCGCGGTTGCAACTGATGATCATTTTGTAGAAAAGTTCTAAGTTGACAGGGTTCTCCAGCATAACTTCCTGCGCTAATTTTTCTAAAGCTGGCAAAGCCGATGCTCTTTGAAAAGCCGCGTCAAATTCTTTTTCTTTATCGGTTGCACCATAAGGATGATAATAGGCTTGAAAAACATTGCCATAATAAAGAGCATGATATTCCAATCCAGTTAAGGTGGTATCTAACTGCAATAGTTTTTCCTTGATTTTAGGATAGTAATAGGAGCTGGTAGAATCGTTCGTAGCTTTCTTGATCTTGTCAAAAGCTACATTGGACAAGGTTTGCGCTAGTGTTGAAAGATTAATAAGAAGGACAATAAAAAGGAGTAAAAACTTAGCCATTGTTCGGGTGTGTCGAATTATAACCAAGCAAGATAAAAACGTTACACTTATTTCCATAAGAAATTTAGGCAAGTTTAAGCTGTTGATTATGAGAGCGGTTTTACCATTTTTATTAGGCTTCAAAGAATACGTTTCAATATCTTTTTATGTTCCAACAAATTTGATTGAAAAGATTAAAAATTAAGCCTTATATTTGTCCGATAAACAACCTAAACACGGGCAATATGGCAACAAAAAGTGCTACACCTAAAAAAACAACAAAACGCACGCGAAAGAGTGCGGGAACGAAGTTTTCGAAGGAAACTTATGTGAAGTGGTATAAAGATATGCTCCTAATTCGAAAGTTTGAGGAGAAAATATCGCAATTGTACATTCAACAAAAATTTGGAGGTTTTCTTCATTTGTACATTGGTCAAGAAGCCATTGTGGTAGGTGCAGCTTCTGCAACTAAAGAAGGAGACAAGTATATTACTGCTTATCGTGATCATGGCCATCCTATTGCTTTGGGTACAGATCCTCGCGTTTTAGCTGCCGAGTTGTACGGTAAAATCACGGGTTGCTCAAAAGGTAAAGGTGGTTCAATGCACTTTTTTGATGTTGAAAAAGGTTTTTATGGAGGCCACGGAATCGTGGGTGCTCAAATTCCAATGGGAGCGGGTATCGCATTTGCCGAAAAATACAAAGGAACTGATAATGTAGCTTTGTGCTCATTTGGTGATGGTGCCGCAAGACAAGGTGCTTTGCATGAGACTTTCAATATGGCTATGACTTGGAAATTACCTGTTATATTCATTATTGAGAATAATAACTATGCTATGGGTACTTCGGTAGAACGTACTACAAATGTGCATGATATGTCTAAAATTGGAGCTTCTTATGAGATGCCTTCATTTGTAGTGGATGGAATGAGACCTGAAAGTGTTCACGAAGCGATTGAAGAAGCAGCTGCAAGAGCACGTAGAGGTGATGGTCCGACGCTATTAGACATCAGAACATATCGTTATAAGGGACACTCAATGTCTGATCCTCAAAAGTATAGAACAAAAGATGAGGTTTCGGAATGGCAATCAAAAGATCCGATAGAGCACGTATTAGGCGTTATCAAAGAAAATAATTTTCTTACGGAAAAGGAAATTAAAGAGATTCAAGATTGGGTTAAGAACGAGGTGAAAGAATCAATTGAATTTGCTGATAAGTCACCACTTCCAGAAGCGGAAGAATTGTACAAAGATGTATACGTTCAGGATGACTACCCTTACGTAAAGGAGTACCTGGCTTAATCAATCAAAATAATTAAAGTAAAGAACAATAAGAATGGCTGAAATTGTAAGAATGCCCAAGTTGTCAGATACCATGTTAGAAGGTGTGGTAGCAGAATGGCACGTTAAGGTCGGTGATCAAGTTGCAGAAGGTGATTTGTTAGCAGATATTGAAACAGACAAAGCAACCATGGAATTCGAGTCGTTTTATGACGGCGTTTTATTGCACATTGGTATTGAAAAAGGGGGCGCTGCCCCGGTAAATGATATTTTGGCCATTATTGGTGAAAAAGGAGAGAATGTAGATGCTATACTTGCTGAGGCCGGTGATGGTGCTGCAGTAGAGGCTCCCGCCGCCAAAGAAGAACCGAAGGCTGATACACCGAAAGAGGAGAAACCAACGCCTGCACCAGTTGCGGCTGAAGCGTCTACGCCGGTTGCAGTGCAGACGGTAAACAATGAAGGTGGAAGAATTTTCGCATCTCCATTGGCTAAAAAGATGGCTGAAGAGCGTGGAATTAATTTGGCACAGGTAAACGGAACAGGCGAAAATAGCCGTATCGTTAAACGTGATATTGAAAATTATACACCATCCGCTCAACCACAAGCAACAGCAGGTTTTGCTGCGGCGGTTGGAACGGAATCTTATACGGATGAACCACTTTCGCAAATGCGAAAAGCGATTGCTAGAACATTATCGGCATCTAAATTTGATGCGCCTCACTTCTACTTAAAAATAGAGGTTGATATGGATAACGCAATCGCTGCACGTAAGGCTATTAATTCGGAAGATGGTGTCAAGATATCTTTTAATGATTTGGTAGTAAAAGCAGTTGCTGCGGCATTACGCAAAAATCCAAAGGTAAACGCCGATTGGTTAGGAGATGCTATTCGATATAATGATCACATTCACATTGGAGTAGCGGTTGCTGTTGCAGAAGGTCTAGTTGTTCCTGTTGTGCGATTTACAGATACGAAAGGATTAGTTCAAATTGGTTCTGAAATCAAAGACTTGGCTGTTCGAGCAAAGAGCAAGAAATTACAACCATCCGATATGGAAGGTGGAACTTTCGCTATTTCGAATTTAGGAATGTTTGGTATTGAGGATTTTACTTCAATTATCAATCCGCCTAATGGATGTATCTTATCGGTTGGTCAAATCAAACAAACTCCGGTGATTAAAAACGGTGAAATCGTTCCGGGTAACGTAATGAAATTAAGCCTATCATGTGACCATCGTGTTGTTGATGGTGCCGTAGGATCAGCTTTCTTGCAAGATTTAAAATACTTCCTAGAAAACCCAGTTCGAATGCTGGTATAATTTTTTAAGAATATGATAATTAAAACCTCCAAAACGTCTTTGACGGATTGGAGGTTTTTTTATTCCTTCTATTCTATTACCGTAATTTCCGTTCTCCGATTTAAGGCTTTGCCTTGTGCGGTTTCATTATCTGCAATAGGTTTTGTTTCGCCATACCCAGTTGCTTTTAGGCGATCTTTTTTGATTCCTTTTTTGATGAGATAAATCTTCACTGCTTGAGCCCTTGCTAAAGACAAATTGAGGTTGTCAGCATCAGAACCATCACTGTCTGTATGTCCGCCTATTTCGATACTTAACGTTGGTTTTAGTTGGAGATATTTAACCAATTCATCCAAGACATGGAAAGATTCATTTTTAATCGTCGCCTTGCCAGTGTCAAAATGTAAATCACTTAAGGTAAATGACTTCTCCTCTTCATATTGAATGACAATATTGACATTATTATATACTTCTCGCGGTCCCAATTCAGGAATTTCAATGGAAGAATAATCCTTTGTTTTTCCAACATGTTTTAATCGAATATTATATAGTCCTGCTGCTAATTCGATATCAAATTTACCATTAGCATCAGAGACAGCATCAAGCGTTGTATTCGATTTTGTATGAATGAATTGAATTTGTGCTCCAGCGATTGGTACGCCTTCAAAATCACTAACTAAAACGGATGCAGGAGCAAGTTCTTGGGTGAACCCCACGATTGATGAACAGATCAGGATAAATATGATAAGGTGCTTTTTCATTTTATTATTTGTTTTGAGATTAAACTTATTTATGATCATTTAGCGCTTTACCCTTAAATGTCACAATATTGAAAAAGTCACTTTTTTGAAATAAAAAAAAGCCCTTCGCTCCGAATAAAAAGGAGGAAGGGCTTTTACAATAAGTTACTATTATCTATGCTGTCTCAAGACTTGCGCTTTCTGTTGGAAAACGACGATCAATCTTTTTGAATAACCCTTGTAGTACACGACCAGGTCCAACTTCGGTTACACTTTCGCAACCATCAGCGATCATCTGATTCATGGTTTGTGTCCATCTAACTGGAGCAGTCAGCTGAGCGATTAGATTTTCTTTAATTGCTGAAGGATCAATAATAGCATTTGCCGTTACATTTTGATAAATCGGACAATTGGGTTGATTAAAAGGAGTTGCCTCAATAGCAGCAGCAAGTTCCTCACGAGCAGGCTCCATCAAAGGAGAGTGAAAAGCTCCACCTACAGGTAGTTTAAGAGCGCGTTTAGCACCCGCTTCCGTTAGTACTTCACAAGCCTTGTCTATGGCCTCAATAGATCCTGATATCACCAATTGACCAGGACAATTATAGTTTGCCGCAACCACAACACCATCAATGGCTTCGCATGCATCTTCAACAACTTTATCTTCTAAACCAAGGATAGCTGCCATTGTTGATGGTTCTTTTTCACATGCCTTTTGCATAGCTAATGCGCGTTTAGAAACCAATTTTAATCCATCTTCAAAGTTTAAAACGCCATTCGCTACTAAAGCAGATAACTCTCCTAAAGAGTGTCCGGCAACCATATCGGGCTTAAAATCTTCCCCTAAAACTTTTGCAAGTATTACAGAGTGCAAGAAGATCGCGGGTTGTGTAACTTTCGTTTGCTTTAGTTCTTCATCCGTCCCATCAAACATGATATCTGTTATTCGGAAACCCAATATATCATTAGCCTTTTCAAAAAGCTCTCTCGCAACTTCTGAATGTTCGTACAGATCTTTACCCATTCCTACGAATTGAGCTCCCTGTCCTGGAAATACATACGCTTTCATAATTCTTGTTTATGTTTGAATACAAAGTTATACTTTTCAATGATTTTCGCGAGTTTCAATTCTTTTTTCCTACTTGTTTTGAAGCACAGCATTCCAGAAGGGGTTGATATTCATGATGTATATTAGCTCAGGGACAATAAAAATAGATAATTACTAAAATAATTAGTAATTAATTTGTTTTTACATTCGTTTTTTTGCTATCTTTATGTCCAATCCAAACACATAAGGTAAGTCTGGACATTATTCATCAACAAATAACAATAAACATGGATCAAGCACAATTAATTCCTTCAGTTATTGGAGTCGTTTTAGGACTTATTTTGATAATTAAGGCGGTAATTATCGTACCGGAAAAAAAGATATTTGTCATACAACGTTTAGGGAGGTTTCAACGCATGGCACAACCTGGTTTGGGTTTAATCATACCATTCATTGATTCAAAAGCAGGTATTGTCAATATGCGTGTTCAGCAACTGGATGTAGACGTAGAGACAAAAACAAGAGATGATGTATTCGTTCATTTACGTGTCTCTGTTCAGTTTCAAGTAATGGAAAATAGAATATGGGAAGCCTTTTATTCCCTAGATAATCATAGACATCAGATCGCATCATATATTTTTGATGATGTACGTGCCGAAGTTCCGAAAATGGAATTGGATGATGTATTTGCTAAGAAAGAAGATATTGCAATGGCTGTTCGTCAAAACCTTGCTGATTCAATGGACGACTATGGATATTCAATCGTTAAAGCCTTGATTACGGATATTGACCCAGACGCGAATGTGAAAGACTCAATGAACCGAATTAACGCGGCGAAGCGAGATAAGGAAGCGACAATGGAGAATGCAGAGGCAAATAAGATTAGAGTCGTTAAGGCGGCAGAAGCTGATGCAGAGTCGAAAAGGTTGTCGGGTGAAGGTATTGCTCAACAGCGTTTAGAGATTGTAAGAGGTTTTAAAGAATCGGTAGAAGATTTCCAAAAAACATTAAAAGATATCACACACGAAGAGGTTATGCAGTTTGTATTACTCACGCAGTATTTTGATACCATTAATAATATTGGATCTAACGGTAAGAATACTTCGATTCTAATTCCTCACTCACCAGGAGCAATGCAAGATTTCCAAGATCAGATTATCAAAGGAACCTTGATTGGCAAAAAACTGCAAGAGAGTTCAGATGACGATGATGATTAGGATTAATCATCCCAAAGCGTAGATCATGATTAAGACGACATTTTTAGTTGCTGTAACAATTCTTGTTGTCTTTTTCGGATTGAGTTTGGCCGGAAATTATTTTGATTTTCCCCGTTCAGAAATTTTTGCTTGGACGGGGATTATTTTTTTAGTCTATCTTATTGAGCGCCTTTTAAAATATTTAATTCAGCTACCATTTAAGCTTTATTCAGAACAATTACGTCGTAATCCACTTGCTAAGGCTGTTCAAGACACAGGAATCACCCTTTCTTATATCAGCTTTTGGTTAGCGATTGGTTTTACACCGATAAACGGAGTAGTGCAGGGAGTTAACACAAAATTAACATTCTCAAACCCCTTTTTTCTTCAAATTACCGTAGTTTTATTCTTCGCAACTTTATTATTTTCAATATTATGGTGGTTCACACTCAAATTAAAAAGGTAATAACCTTGGTATTTCTTTTGCTTGGATTGACCTCTTGGTGCCAAAATCCACAGTCCGAAAAAGCAGGTATTCGCATCATGTTTTATAATGTTGAGAACCTCTTTTACCCAACAAATGATTCGCTTAAAAATGATGATGAATTCACAAAAGAAGGAATGCGTTATTGGACATTCAAAAGATACTACGACAAGCTGAACAAGGTTGCGAAAACATCTATCGCAATTGGGGAATGGGAGCCTCCGGCGGTTATTGGTTTATGTGAAGTTGAAAGTATTGAATGTCTTGAGGATCTTGTTAAGAAAACACCTTTAAAGAAATACGGCTATGAAATTGTTTTTCAAGAGGGACCAGATAATAGAGGTATAGATGTAGCGTTATTGTATCGTCCAGATCATTTTAAATTGCTGTCCTATGATCCGATTACCTTGACTTTTCCAGAAGAAGGTAGTCGCCCAACAAGAGATATCTTATATGTAAAGGGTATGACAGGGTCAGATACTTTGCACCTGTTCGTTAACCATTGGCCTTCTAGATACGGCGGGCAACTCGCTACATTACCAAAACGGAATTTTGCAGCGCAAGTTTTGAGATCGCAATACGATTCAATCATGGCAGTCGTACCGAGTGCAAAAATTTTAGCCATGGGAGATTTTAATGATCATCCGGATGACGAAAGTATGCAAGATATTCTAAGAGCCAAAAAGTCCATTTCCGATATGAAAAAAGGAGACCTATACAATATGATTTGGCAATATGAATTCAAAAAAGGGACTCATAAATATGATCACGAATGGGGAATATTAGATCAATTTGTGGCCAGTCCAGGACTGTTAGATACAAACGGCAGACTCTATACAAAAACTCAATACGCACAAATATTTGATGCAGAATACCTACTAGAGCAAGAGAAAGATGGGGTTGGTAAGATTACCAATAGAACCTATATTGGGTTTAAATATCATGGAGGGTATTCAGATCACCTGCCGATATACGTAGACGTGTATCATCAAAATAAATAATCGAAACCAATTACTTTTATTATTTTAATACTTTCAATTTGAAAATGATTTTTTCAAATTGAAAATAAATCGGAGGTTGCAAAAGGGAATTTTCGGGAGGATTTGTATTTTCGGTTGTTAGGTTTACCTATCGATATGCCTCCGCTTTCAGAGCGGGGAAAGGATGTACTTCTTTTGGCTCGAAAATTTATTGAAGATTTCTGTCAAGAAAATGAAATGGATGTAAAACTCCTATCCGAATCAGCACAAAAGAAAGTTATGAGTTATAATTGGCCTGGTAATGTGCGTGAATTAAAATCAGTAATACAGCTGAGTGTTGTGATGAGTTCGGGAAATGTGATTGAAGAATCAGATATTTCATTAGTTGGAAAAGATGTATTACCTGATATTGTCCCGGAAGAAATGACATTACGTGCTTATAACCGTCGCATTGTAAGTTTATATTTGGATAAGTATAATCATGATACCGCTTTGGTTGCAAAGAAATTGGGTATCGGTCAAACGACCGTATACCGTCTGATTAATGAAATGAAATTAAAAGAATGATTTTAAACTTAGAAAGGCAATTTTTCCAAGTCAACATTTCCTCCACTTAAAATTATACCTACATTTTGTCCGTTAAAGTTTGATTTTTGTTGCCATAAAGCAGCTACAGCTGCGGCACTTGAAGGTTCAATAACGATTTTTAACCTTTCCCATATTAATTTCATCGCTGCAACTATTTCAACCTCACTCACCGTATAAATTTCCTCTACATGATTTAAAATAATCGGGAAATTATACTCACCCAATTGAGTCCTCAGTCCATCGGCAATAGTATCTGTTGTTATATTAGATTCAATTTTGCCAGATTGTAATGATCGATAAGCATCGTCAGCCGCTTTAGGTTCGCCACCAAATACGCGTATTTGCTCATTTTTTCGCTTTGCAGCAAGTACCGTTCCTCCAATTAATCCACCACCACCCACAGGTACAAAAATCACTTTGATTTCCGGATATTCCTCCAATAGTTCGTATGCGGATGTGCCTTGCCCTTGAATAACTGTTAGTTGATTAGAAGGATGTACAAATGTGGCGCCCGTTTCTGCCTCTAGTTTTTTGGCAGCTTCCTCCCGTGCCTTGATAGTTGGTTTACAACGAATAATGGTCGCTCCAAAGTCATGAACGGCATCAACTTTTACCATAGGCGCATTGTCTGGCATAACGATATAGGCCTCAATGCCGAGCAGTGAGGCCGCTTTTGCTAAGGCTTGTGCAAAATTACCTGATGAATGGGTCACAACTCCTTTACTGCGCTGTTCAGGAGATAGCGATAAAATGGCATGACTAGCGCCGCGTATTTTAAATGAACCTGTCTTCTGAAAATTTTCACATTTAAAAAAAACGTGACAACCAAAAAGACTATTCAAGCTGTCGCTTGTTAAAACAGGGGTTTGATGAATATAAGGAGCTATTTTATCGGCAATTTCTTTCATCCTCTATTGTCTGTGATCTGAGTTAGATTCAACAAAATTAAAATAAATGTAGCAGTTCATGGCTGAGCTACCAGACTAATAACCTAAATAACCTTCAATAAATGCTTGTGGTTGCGTTTGTCCTTTAAAGTCATATAAGTCCACTATTTCAACGTTTATTACAGGATCAACGCTCAATGTTTCAACACTTGGTATTTCATAGGTTACTTCTACAAAAAAGCCATAAATGCGGTAAAGGGAGATCAAAAATTGATCTCCCGAAACTCGCCTGGTCAAAAAGTAACCGTCTTTTTCAACTAGCTGTATTTTAGACTTCAAATTAAATAGACAAAACTCTTCTCTGGTTAACTCCATCTTCTCTGTTTTTTGTTGTAGACATTGTAGCCAATGCCTCCAACTCGTAATTATCATTTATTTGCATATAGGCACATGATGAAAACACCTTTGCTCCAAAATGTCTTTTTTCCATCGTTGATGTAAATCCCATATTTATATTTTGGTATCCCAGTTCATTAGCCCGTTTTACCACTTGCCAAAGTATTTGTCTGTAGCAATTATACGTTTTGTTTAATTCGTAATTGAGCCCCACAATCGGAAACGCATAATCCGTCTTTCCTTTATAGCAGAGCCCCATGCCCACAGGTTCGTTGGTTGTAGTTTCATCGCTATCATTAATATACAGCGCAATGATCTCCCAGTGTTCATTTTTTGCAATTTGCTTAAAATAGGACAATGGTAATGCAAAAGTATTGATCTCTAAGCTACGGTGTTTTACATTTAAATACAAATCAAAGTATTTTTCTACCATCTTTTCATCAGAAATGGTCTCGACTCGAACATCAAAAGAGTCTGCTGTTCGCAATATGTTTCGTCGGAAATGACCTTTCTTCTTTTTAGACAAAGTAGCGTAAAAATCTTCTTCTGTTTCCCATTCAGGCATATCATTGATTCTTGAGTTTTCCGGCATCTCCATTTTAAAGAAACCATTGTTCATCATCACCTTATCCATTTCTTCGTCATTATTATCTAAATCACGAATGATGGTATTTGCCGGGCCATATTGTTACTGAAGCTCATTTATTTTCTGAAATAATAGCTTCATAGCTTGCGGCCATTCTTTTGATGCTTTATCAAGATAGAGGTCCTAATGTACTCGTTCGGGGTGGAATAGTGCTGGCTGTGAATACACTCGTCGCAAAACTCGAATACCTTGAAGAAGTGGAGGTGGAATTTACCTATCCAGACTCCTTTTCACGATTATTTCCTGATGTAGAAATAGTGATTTATCGTATCATTCAGGAGTTTATCAATAATATGATTAAACACTCAGAAGCAAACAAACTAAGCATCAAGTTAATTGATTCAGAAACAATGGTCAAAGTATCCCTAATCGAAGACGGTCAGGGATTTGATATAAACAAACTAAATAATATTGGAGAAAACCGCGGAATCAGCAACATCAGAACCAAGGTCAAAGCTTTTAACGGTCATTACGACTTTAATAGTGTAATCGGAAAAGGTACTTGGCTCACACTTGAATTCCCTAAAAAAGAAACAACATGAACAATATTAAAATTTTAATTGTAGACGATCACAAACTAGTAAGAACAGGTATTAGATATACCCTAACGGCGAGCGAATATGCGCATTTAATCGATCGAATTGATGAGGTAACGAATGGTAAAGAAGCCATTGAGCGTTCAAAAATATTTGCATATGACATTATTCTAATGGATATCAATATGCCGGAGATGGATGGTATCAAGGCGACTACGGAAATTATGCGTGAAGATGAAAAGGCAAATATTATTGCCCTTTCAATGCATAGTGACGACTATGAAATTAGAAGCATGATAAAAGCTGGAGCCAAAGGTTATTTATTGAAGAATACTGGATCTGAGGTCTTAGCAGAAGCCATTCGTACTGTACTAGATGGAGGGAAATCTTACAGTAACGAAGTCGCTTTAAAGCTAATGGAACCTTTTGGTGGGGAAGACGAGAATAACAAAGCGTCCAATGCAAGTCCAGATAAGCGTAAAGTATCCTTAACAAGAAGAGAGTTGGAAGTACTTCGTTTAATTGCGAATGAATATACCAATGAGGAAATTGCGAAAAAGTTTAAATTGAGCAAACGAACAATTGACTCGCATCGTCAAAATATTTTAAGCAAACTTCAAGTAAAGAATACAGCTGGATTGATAAAATATGCGATTAAACTCGGTTTGGTGTAATAATAATTGATGCAACGCGCAGGACGTTCATAAAATATTTGTCCTTCGTATCGGTGATATTCTAATGACTTTTATTAACCACCAATCGTGGTCATTGAACGATTCGCTTTGAAAATTTCAGCATCTTCATTGGATTGAAAAGACTTAATTCCTGCCCGTTTCTCGTGTTTTTTAGCGATCGAATTGCGGATCATTGCCCGAATGTCCATTCCCTCGCGTAAAGCCTTTAAAAGGTCGTCTTCGTCATTTGAAAAGAGACAATTCTTGATTTTACCATCTGCTGTCAAACGAATTCTATTGCAAGTATCGCAAAAGGGATTGGTAAGTGTACTGATAATTCCAAAAGTACTCGCATAATCCTTTATTCTGAAATTTCGTGATGTACTATTCGGTGGGGGATCCACCTCCAAAACATTGGCAGCACCAAAATGTGCAATTACCTTTTCTAAGATTTCTTTTTCGCTCACTTTTTTAGACCAATCCCATTGGTTACCATCAAACGGCATAAACTCGATAAAGCGAACATGCATGCGTTCTTTTTTTGTCAATTCGATAAAATCAACCACTTCTGATTCATTGACGTCGCGCATTAAGACTGCATTTAATTTGATGTCAATGCCTGCCTTATGTGTAAGGTCTATATTCCTAATCACGCGTTCAAAATCTTTTCGACGCGTAATTTCATTAAAGCGATCTGCGTGTAAAGAGTCGATGCTAATATTGATTTTTTGAAGACCAGCAACCTTTAATTCGTCGATATAACGATCTAATAAAACACCATTAGTAGTCATCGTGAGGGATACGGGTAACTCAGCTAGTTGCTTGAGAATGGATCCAAAATTCTTTTTAATCAGAGGTTCACCACCTGTCAGTCGTATTTTTTTGATTCCAAAACCAACAAATACTTTAACGATAGCGAGCAGTTCCTCTTCAGACATAAATTCACGCTTATCCCTTAATTGAATGCCTTCTTCTGGCATACAATAGGTGCATCTTAGATTACATCGTTCAATTAAGGATACCCTTAAATAATCGTGTTTTCTGCCGTATGAATCTATCAGCTCCTCCAATCTTTCTACCTCCTTAGCTCTGTTATTTAGATAATGATAGAATGGTGGTTACCATCCTAAATGAACTCTTTTGGTTAAGTTCACATCACCTGAGTTAAATTTAATGACGTAGATTCCTTTCACAAGCTTTGGTAAATTAACCAATACTTGATCATGATCTCCGGATATTTTCTCTGTTATAATTCGTTTACCCGACATTTCATAAACCTCGATACGAACTTCTTCATTCGGATCAACATCTTTCCATTTTAACATCAATTGATCAGGCGCCGGCTGATACGCATTAAAAGCTGCTATGCGTATTTCAGCTTCTTCTGTAACTGCAATATTCCATGAAGAGAAAGATATAATGCGCGTTTTACGCGATCCTCCAGTTCCGAGGTACTGTCCAGTAAACCAGAACGTATAATCATCTGTAGGGTCCATTGACATTTGCGAATAATCACCATAACGACCAGCTAAAGTCTGTGCGCCTTCGCCCTCAACTGCTGTTAATTCAGGTACTGTCATTTCATTAAGTGGATCACCGTCAAATCGTCCTGTATAGCGTATTCCCGGGTGATGATCAGGGCCAGTGAACGAATAACACATCGCAATGTTTCCAAGTACGTCCATCGATACCGAGCCAAGCCACCTGTTATTATTATCAGCTAATGCATAGGTCCCTTGTTGGTAAATACTCCAGTTTCCATCATCATTATCTCTTAGCTCATACCAACGTTGTCCTGCTCTATTGCCTCCAACATTTACATTATGACACAATACAACCGTGTTATAATCTCCGAAACGACGGTATTGAGCTCTGTACATGAATATACCTGGAATAGCATCGAGTTTTTGACTTGATCCTTTTTGAGTAAGATATTCTGTCCACGTACCAGCAAATAAAGCGTTAAATGGAGCAGTATTCAATTCTTGAGACACTGTCACACTAGATGTTTCTGGATTATCCCAATCAACTTCTGCTTTCATTACTTTAATATGGTCTGTAGAGATACCTGATAGACCATTGTCTTGAACAGCAAAGAAATAACATGGTTCGTCTGCATCTGGCTCAGCTGCTCCTTCTGCATATGCAGGGGCAATACTGTTAAAGATCAAAGGCATTGTAGGGAAATTCATCTTAATAACACCAGCAGTAGGATCTCCAACAAGCATTTTATCACGCTCAAAAGCTGAACAATCAGCTGATCCCACATTTGCACTCATGAAGTATGCATTAGACCAAACCGAATATTTAGGGTAATCAGGGAATAAAGTATAATCAAATTGATATAAATAATACTCACCGAGCGGATCTGTCGTAGTGGAAATCGCAATTTGAACGCCATAAGGGGCTCCGCCTGCTCCATAGAACTGGCTAATAAACCATCTTTCTGCATAACGGTCATACATTACGATTGGGTCTCCATCACCTGGGTCATCCCATAAACTGTTCAAGAAATAAACACCTGAAGCTGAACTACCATCTTCTTTTTCATAGATTCGATAGGTACTGTCAACCGATTGAACAAAATAGTCTATTCCAGCAGCTCCAGTTGGATCTGGCGGAAAAGCACCAAATTGTCCGTCTACATTAATTTGCAAGCGATATCCACCATTCGTTTTAGATCCGTTGATTGTTTGTAAAGTAGGGTCTTCCTCAAATAAAGCTTCTACCTCTTCCTCGGTCAAATTTTCCGGTATATTATATCGCATTGGATTGACCGGCTTGGCCGAATGATTGGCATAATAAGCACTGTCATCAATAGGTTCGATGGTTTCTAATAAGTCCCGTAAAGGCGGCGTTTTCATAAAAAACGAACACTGCTCATAAGTAGCAGGTGCAGTTTCAGATGAATCCTGTGCGTGTGAAATGAAAACGGCTGCCAGTCCGATTACTCCAATAGTAAGTGTTTTTCTCATGGTAAAGTTATTCTCTTGAAAGATACGAATTTTATAGACAAGTGATAGTGATATTTTATACATAACAAAGCGCATAGAAGAAACTCACTTTACCTACGGCGTAAAAATTGAGAAACTTGTGATTATATTTGTCCATTGAATTGAACGGATACATGCCATTATTTAAGAAAAATATATTTGGACAATACCTCTTCGTTAAACGATTTATAATTCGTCTTTTCGGAACCATCGTTTATTTTCGGTTTAATTGGCGGAATAGGCCTACTATAGAAGGGTCTGAGGTCTTTCAGAATTTGCCAGATCAAAACGTAATCATCGTTTCTAATCATCAGACTTATTTTGCAGATGTCTCTTTTTTCTATCACGCCATTTATGCTGCAATTGCTGGTCATCCGAACTCTATGAAGTATCCCGGTTATCTTTTTTGCAAAAAGCATAATCTATATTATGTAGCGGCTGAAGAGACAATGAAGTCTGGTTTTCTTCCAAAATTACTTTCTCTTTCCGGAGCTGTTACGGTGAACAGAACCTGGAGGGCGAATGGGCAAAATGTAAGAAGAAAAGTTGACAAAACAGAGACAAGGAATATTGATAAGGCTATTCAAGATGGTTGGGTGATAACTTTCCCACAAGGAACCACAAAACCCTATGCAAAAGGTCGTATTGGTACAGCCATATTAATTAAAAAACATAAGCCAGTAGTTGTACCTGTTGTAATCGACGGCTTTAGAACGGCCTTTGATAAAAAAGGCTTGAAACTGAAAAAGAAAAAAACAAAGCTAAAAATGCGGGTCAAGCAACCGCTGAAAATTGATTTTGATGATACAGTGGAGGAGATCTTAGACCAGATCATGAATGCTATCGAACAAACACCGGATCATGATTTTATGGGCAAATTAGAAAACGCCACCACTCCGACAAACTAGGCAGTCGAAATGATGGCGAATTCATGCTGTTTTTATTTTCTAATTTTGAGCTAAATTGATCGGTTTATCTCTTTGATAACGAATGGTATATTTCAAATCTAAAGTCTTCAATTCGGATGGCTTCACTTTTTCTTGCCATTTTAAGATGCCATTGACCTCATTTAGCTCTGCTTTGGAGATATCATCGATCTCAACTTCTATTTCTTTGTTTCTAGAAACGGGTATCTGATCTTCTATAATCAAGCGAACCGTTTTGCGATTATGGTTCTTAATTTCAATGCGATATGCATAGGTCTTTTCAATTTTATCTCCAACTACTTTTTCTTTCATATCATTCTTCAGTAAATGTCGCTTCACTTTGATGTTATTGGTTTTCCCTAAGCTCAGTTCCATTGTGTCACTCATGATTTCTGGGTTGACATAGGTGTTTCCAATAAATGAACCATCATGGAAGATAGTAGCTTTTCCAGGAATTAAATTGAGATCATCCAAGTTTGTTATTTGCGCCACTAAGAAAACACTGGGATCAATCTTTGGAACTGTATAGTAGACATAATCAGTACTTAAATTAGCTGTTTTAACCAGTACCATATTTTGTTTACCATCCGATTTGATGGTGTAGGGGAGGTTAATGGCGTATTCAACAGATATTAATTGTTCTACGGTGGTCATGAACTGTTCAGCGCTTAATGCGGTTGCTTCCTCTGCTACGTCCTCTGTTGCATATA
>Ga0181563_10001889_pt1 | contig 20356 bp, 19 predicted proteins | sample 011ome_25_FD_133759 | JGI IMG/M metagenome (GOLD analysis project Ga0181563, IMG submission 133759) | Coastal salt marsh microbial communities from the Groves Creek Marsh, Skidaway Island, Georgia - 011512CT metaG (megahit assembly) | ecosystem: Environmental > Aquatic > Marine > Intertidal...
AAAATCGGCGCGTTTGGTCATCCGCAATGCCAGATGAAAATCAAGTTCAATGGCCGCCACCGGGTCGGTCACACCCGCAGTTTCGGCGAGCAGACGGTCAAACAGTTTTATCGATAACGGGCAACGCGTTGCAAAGCCGGCGGCAACCCCGCCAAGAAACTGATTTTCCGGCATGTTTTCGGCCAGATTTGCCGCACGATCCCGCATCGATTCAACCGGGCCATCGGCAAAAATATGGTCAATAAGTCGGCGTTGTGCGGCAAGTGGCGGCTGTCCCGCATCGGTCTGAAACTGCCGGATAACAGAACCGATACCAGCAACGTCACAGGCCAGCAGCTTTTCTTTCAGCGCGGCCAATGATGTGCTTGGCACCTGCGCCGTTGCCAGTCCCAACAGCAGACAATCAGCCGCCCCGAGACGATGCCCGTGCATGCCGAGCAATCTGGCGACAGGCGTCGGGCAGCGCCCTAAAAACAGGCTGGCACCCACATCAGGAAACAGCCCGATTGCCGTTTCAGGCATGGCGAAACGCGTGTTTTCGGTCATCACAATATGCTGGCTGTGTTGGGCCAGCCCAGCACCACCGCCCATAACAATGCCATCACATAAGGCGATTACCGGTTTATCACATTGAATGAGCGCGATATCGGCAAGATATTCTGCGCGAAAATAGGGTGCCGCCCCAAATATTGTCCCATCAGGATCATCCGACAATGCCAGCTGACGGGCATATTTAATGTCACCGCCAGCGCAAAATGCGCGCGGAGATGAACTGCACAAAATGACATGCGTGACCGACGGGTCATCTGCCCAATGCGTAAGCTGCGCGCGCAACGCCGTGACCATTTCGATGCTCAGCGCATTCAGTGCTTCCGGCCGATCCAGTGTGATCAACCCAGCCGCCGCAATTTGTTCAAAATGAATATCGGAAAGAGGCATTGCACATCTGTTTTCTGCTGGGTATTAAGACTGGTAGTGGGAACAGTAGCGGAAAACAATCGCCATGAGTAGAGGCCAATATCCAAATACCCGTATGCGGCGCAACCGTATGCAGGCCTTTTCCCGGCGGCTTGTCGCAGAAAACCGGCTGAGCGTGGATGATTTGATCTGGCCGCTTTTCGTAATCGAGGGCGAGCAAAAGACCGAGATGATTGACGCCATGCCGGGGGTGGCGCGTCATTCAATTGACCGGCTGCTGGCACAGGCACAGCAAGCGGTTGATCTTGGCATTCCCGCGATCGCTATTTTCCCCTCAATTGATGCCGCGTTAAAAGACCCTGTTGGCAGTCTCGCAGACGATGGCGACAATCTTGTATGCCGCGCCGTGCAAGCGGTGAAATCGCGCTATCCAGAGTTGGGCGTGATCTGTGATGTGGCGCTTGACCCGTTCACCGACCATGGCCATGACGGCGTGATTCACGGTGACCAGGTTCTGAATGATGAAACGGTTGAGATTTTATGCCGGCAGGCTGTGCATCAGGCGCGGGCTGGCTGTGACATTATCGCACCATCCGACATGATGGATGGCCGGGTGGCGGCAATCCGTAACGCGCTGGATAATGCCGGCTTTCAAAATATCCAGATAATGGCCTATGCGGCGAAATATGCGTCCAGCTTTTATGGGCCGTTCCGTGATGCTGTCAAAGCCGGCGCGGCGCTTGGCAAATATGGCAAATCCACTTACCAGATGGATCCGGCTAATAGTGACGAGGCAATACATGAAATTGCCCTCGACCTTGCCGAAGGTGCGGATATGGTGATCATCAAGCCCGGCCTGCCCTATCTTGATATTCTGGCGCGCGCAAAAACCGAATTTGGCGTGCCTTGCATTGCCTATCAGGTGTCTGGCGAATATGCCATGAAATGCGCTGCCTTTGCCAATGGCTGGCTCGATCGTGATCGCACCATTCTGGAGACGATGATGGCGTTTCGACGCGCCGGCGCCGATGCCGTATTGACCTATTTTGCCCCGGATATTGCCAAACTTCTTCATCAGCAGCGTTAAAGGCACTAAAGCTACGAATGATACAAGATGATGGGTGCATTTATGCTGCGCGTCATCCCTGCGCCGAAACGATACTGGCGACATAAGCGGCAACATAATTGGCAGCACCATCAAGGAGAGATACAATGTCAGTCACAGCCGAAGATATTCGCAGCGCCGCAACCGCATTACAGGGTCACATCATCCGTACACCAATGCTGGCGGCGCCGATGCTGTCGCGGCAGCTTGGCTGTGATTTATTCGTCAAGCTCGAATGTCAGCAATATACCTCATCTTTTAAGGCACGCGGCGCGTATATCGCCATGCAGAGCCTGAACGCCGCACAGCGCAAAGCCGGGGTGATCGCCATGTCGGCTGGCAACCATGCACAGGCTGTTGCCTATCATGCCGAACGTATGGGCATTCCTGCGGTGATCGTCATGCCGGCGCAGACCCCCTTTGCAAAAGTCGCGCGTACCCGCGCCTATGGTGCCGAAGTGGTGCTTGAAGGGCGCAACCTGAATGAATGCGAAGGCACCGTCAACGCGCTGATAGACGCACGTGGACTGACGCTGATCCACCCCTATGACAATGCTTTGGTGATGACCGGTCAGGGCACGGTTGGACTGGAAATGCTCGAAGATGAACCCGACCTCGATATGCTGGTTGTTCCGATTGGCGGCGGCGGCCTGATTGGCGGAATTGCAACCATTGCGCGTGAAATGCGGCCAAATATTAAAATCATTGGGGTGCAGACAGAAGCCTATCCGACGATGCAACTGGCCATCGCTGGCAAGGAAATCGAATGCGGCGGCGAAACGCTGGCCGAGGGAATCGCCGTTAAAAAACCTGGCAATGTGACGCGGCCTGTGGTGGCCCAGCTTGTCGACGATATCATTTTGGTCAGCGAACGCCAGCTTGAATGGGCGGTTGGGGCGCTTGTTGAACAGCAACGCGTTGTTGCCGAGGGTGCCGGTGCCGCCGGCATTGCCGCCATTTATAGCAATCCGGCTCTGTTTGCTGGCAAAAAAGTGGGTGTGGTCATTTGCGGCGGCAATATTGACCCGCGTCTGCTGGCGTCAATTCTTAATCGTAATATGGCGGTTGATGGTCGCATTGCCCGTTTGCGCATTGATATTGCCGATGAGCCCGGCATGCTGGCTGCCATTTCGACGGCTATCGGTAAGTGTGGCGGCAATATTGTCGAGATTTATCACCAGCGGCTATTTTACGATGTGCCGGCGAAGCTGGCAAAAATTGATGCTGTCGTCGAAACCCGCGGACCAGCGCATGTCGATGAAATCATGGCGGCGCTGCAAGCCGCCAATTTTCAGGTCAGACAGCTCGAAGACAGCGCCAGTTAACGCCGCCCGGTCACTGCAATAATTCTTGATTTCCAGGTGCTGTTCTTGGCATGTTGAAAATATGGATCAGGATAAACGACTTCACCGCAGCAAACCCCTCCCCATGCGTCTGAGCATGCGCAGCGCTTGCCCTTACATCACCGGCAAGACCGAGCAACGCATAGCTGTTGATATAGATTTTCAACCATCAGTTCATGACTCGTTGGCCCGTGCGGGGTTCCGGCGGGTTGAAAACTGGGTCTATAAGCCAGCCTGTCCAAACTGTCAGGCCTGTCTGCCCTGGCGGGTCGATGTGCGGCAATTTCGGCCAAGCCGCAATATGACGCGGATCAGCTCAACAAATGGCGATCTCATCCGCAGCATTTGTGAGGCACGCCCGACCTCACAACATTATCAACTGTTTAAATCCTATGTCACCAACCGCCATGATGATGGACAAATGGCGCGTATGGGCAGTGATGATTTTACCAGCATGATCAGCAACAGCCCGATTGAAACCACGCTGATCGACTACCATGATCAGAATCAACAGCTGGTCGGCTCGGTTTTGGCGGATATGCAACAAGATGGGCTGAGCGCTGTGTACAGTTTTTTTGATCCGGCAGAATCGCGCCGATCACTTGGCACCTACATGATTATCGATTTGATCAGATGTGCGGCAGAACTGGATCTGCCATGGCTTTATCTTGGCTATTACGTGGCACAAAGCCAAAAAATGCGGTACAAGGCGCGCTTTCAGCCAGCCGAGGTTTTTCGCGACGGCGCATGGCATGTATTTGACGAAAGCGCCGACACATAAGCTTGCCTGATCGGGTAGATTTGCGAGACCGGGTAGATTTGCCTGATCGGGACATTTTTTTGAGGCTTTGCCATGCCCAATTTCTATGACAATTTGCGACATGCTGACCAGAAAACTGTTCGTGGCGCGATCCGCAGCGGTGCCTATCAGGATCATACCGCCGGCTTAGCTGACGGCTATTTGCAAGCTAATCTTGTCATCCTTGAAGACAAATATGCGCTTGATTTTATGCGATTTTGTCAAAGAAACCCAAAACCCTGCCCGGTTGTGGGTGTGAGCGATACCGGCATCCCGATGATGGCCACCCTTGGTCAGGATATTGATATTCGCACCGATGTGCCGTCATATAATATTTATCGTCATGGCCGGCTTGCCGAAAGCTGCAGCGACATAAAAGCCTTGTGGCAAAACAATATGGTGGCCTTCGCACTTGGCTGTTCATTCACCTTTGAACACGCCATTTTACGCGCTGGTTTCCCGCTATTTCACGTGACACATAATCGCACCGTGCCGATGTTTAAAACCACCATTGCGACTGTCGAGGCGGGCCCATTTGGTGGCCCCATGGTGGTGAGCATGCGGGCGATTGCGGCTGACCGGCTTGACGAGGTGCAAGCGATCTCGGCACAATTCCCGCTGGCGCATGGATCGCCGGTTCATTGGGGCGATCCGGCGGCGATCGGCATTGATGATATTGCCGCACCTGATTGGGGCGACCCTACCCCGGTCGGCGATGATGAGCTGGCCGTATTCTGGGCCTGCGGCGTGACCCCGCAAGCGGCGATTATGCGCGCGGCGTTACCTCTATGTATCACGCATAAACCCGGCCAGATGCTGATTACAGATATCAGCGACGCTGCCGAAACCCCCGTCAGAGTTGCCACATAGCTGAACAGAAAGAGGCCAGATAATTTTTTGGCCAGAAAATCGTCTGGTCAGCTAAAACGTGCCGGGCGCGGAAAACCGTTTGGTGGCAATTTACCGGCACCGCCGCGACGCGCAAGCCATGTTGTCAGATCGGTTTCGGTGCGCACCCGGCCACCGCCTGCCTGCCAGCTTAACCCTTTGGCCGAGTCAAACACGGTGACGTCAGCCAGACCACCATCTTTGAAGCGCTGAAGGATAACCCCCTTACCACGGTTCATTTCGGGCACTTCGCTCAGTGGAAACACAATCAATTTACGATTCACGCCAACCACCGCCACCATATCGCCATCGGCAACACAACAGGCAACCGCGCGCGCATCACCCGGCACATTCAAAATCTGTTTGCCATTTCGGGTTTGCGCAATCGCCGACTCACTGTCAACGATCAGCCCATGACCACTGCTGGCCGCGACCAGCATTTTACCCGATGTACCACGCAGCAATTTGACAATTGATACATCAGCCGGCAAATCAACCATCAGGCTAACCGGCTCGCCAAAACCGCGTCCACGCGGCAATTTATCGGCTGCCAGCGTATAAAAGCGTCCATTTTCAGCAAATAGTAAAATCTTGTCGGTGGTTTCGGCATGCATCACCACACCGGCCGCATCACCTTCCTTATATTTAAACTCGCCAGCCAGATCTTGATGCCCGCGCATCGCGCGAATCCAGCCTTTTTCCGAACATATCACGGTGATCGGCTCGCGTTCGACCAGAATTTCCGTCGGGTCAAAATCAATTTGCGGCGCATCGGCAAGTATCGTTCTGCGCGGATCCGTTTTGACGAAAGATGCTTTCATTTGCTTGATCTGGTCGGCAATCATCGTCCATTGTGCGGTCTCACTGCCAAGCAGATCACGCAGTTCAGCCTGTTCGGCCGACAGCTTGTCACGCTCGGTTCGCAAGGCCATTTCTTCGAGCCGCCGCAAAGAGCGCAAGCGCATATCAAGCACCGCATTGGCTTGATTTTCAGTCAGGCCAAATTGCGCCATCAATTCATCGCGCGGGTGCTCTGCCTCACGAATAATGGCGATCACCTGATCCAGATTCAAATAAACAATCAGATAGCCTTCGAGCACTTCAAGACGCGTCGCAATCCGGCCCAGACGGTATTCTGCACGCCGCTGCAACACCACGCGGCGATGCGCCAACCATGCATTCAGCGCGCCACGCAAATCCATCACCCCGGGCCGGCCATCCGCATCCAAAACATTCAGATTAAGCGGTGCACGCACCTCAAGATCGGATAATTTAAACAGGCTTTCCATCACCAGCTCTGCCTCAAGGCGGCGCGATTTTGGCTCAAGCACAATGCGGATATCCTCGGCAGATTCGTCACGGATATCGGCCAGCACCGGCAGCTTCTTCGCCTGCAACATTTCAGCAAGCCGCTCGATCAGCCGCGATTTTTGAACCTGATAGGGAATTTCGGTCACGACAATCTGCCAGGCCCCGCCTTTTTCCGTCTCAACACTCCATTTCGCCCGCACACGAAAGCCACCGCGCCCGGTCGAATAGGCTTCGCGGATCGAATCGGCTGGCTCGACAAGCAACCCGCCTGTCGGGAAATCCGGGCCTTTGACAAATTGCAGCAATGTATCGATCGAGGCATTTGGGTGCTTAATCAGATGCAGCGCGGCATCCGCCAACTCACACAGATTATGCGGCGGGATCGATGTTGCCATACCGACAGCGATGCCCTGCGCCCCATTTGCCAAAAGATTTGGTACGCCAGCCGGCAACAAGGCGGGTTCTTCTGACTCGCCGTCATAGGTCGGGCGAAAATCAACCGCATCCTCATCGATACCATCCAGCAACAAGCGGGCAATTTCGGTCATCCGCGCCTCGGTATAGCGCATCGCAGCGGCGTTATCACCGTCGATATTACCAAAATTCCCCTGCCCCTCTACAAGCCGGTAGCGCATGGCAAATTCCTGTGCCAGACGCACCATGGCGTCATAAATGGCAGCGTCACCATGTGGGTGAAATTTACCCATGACATCACCGACAACACGCGCCGATTTCTTAAAGCCTTGCCCCGGATCCAGTTTGAGCTGCCGCATCGCAAATAACAAACGGCGATGCACCGGTTTCAGCCCGTCGCGCACATCAGGCAAGGAACGCGAGGTGATGGTAGAGAGCGCATAAGCCAAATAGCGTTGCGACAACGCGTCAGAAAAGGCGGTCTGGTCGATATGTTCGCCTGTTGTCATTTCACTATCCCGGCTCATGGTGTTGCCTCATGATTATCACTTGGGTGCTTATAGCGGGTTTCGACCATATCTGCCAACCGCCTGCGTGCACTAGGTATGTCCGAATTATGCGTGGCAAAAACACGCTTTGCCAAAAAATACCCGGTCAGATCAAGCCCCGCCACCCAATCATGCGACGGACAGGCAACGCCGCCTAAAAATCTCGGCAAAGCCAGCAACCGGTTTGCAAATGTTCCGGCATGCTGCCTGGCTACGGCGCCGCCCGATTTTGGACTGACATAGGCCAGATTTCGGGTTTCCCCACTCGCCGCGCAGCGCGCCAGATCAAGCTGATAACCAACCGCATGCAGCAAACCCAGTTCCCAGCGAACATATCCCTCGAGCCAGCCAGAATTATCCTCATCCATGCTGATCAGCGACAACAACGCATCGGTGCCAGCATAGAGGCCGGCATGCGGCTCACGCTCTGCCAAGGCACCATCAAGCAGGGCGCACACAGATGCGACGCCGGCAAGCCGCAACGGCGAGTCAAGAAACCGCGCCGCTACGGCCTGTGTCAGCTCGAGCTGCATTTGCCCAAGCTGTTCGCTTAGTCTGGCGCGCCAGCTGGCCTGTACACGGTTGCCTGGCTGCATTGTGCCACGGATTTTTTTCGACGCACCGCCGCGCACCAGACCGGCATGACGCCCATATTCGGCCGTCAGCAATGACACAACAGCATTGCCCTCGCCATGTGGCCGCACCGACAATATAATCGCGTCCGCCTGCCATTCAGGCATTGTAATCAAGATCCCACAGAGAATAGCGCGCCGAATCATTCATCCAATCTTTGCGGTATTTTACATGCGAAAACAGATGCACCCGCCGATCTAACGCCATTTCCAGCTCTTTGCGGGCGGCCGTGCCAATCCGCCGCATGGTCTGCCCGCCCTTGCCCAAAATGATGCCGCGATGCCCCTCACGCGCGACATAAACCGATAAATGCACTTCGGCGCTACCATCTTCGCGTTCAGTCCACTCATCTGTTTCAACCGTAAGCTGATACGGCAATTCCTGATGCAGGTTTAAAAACAGCTTTTCACGCAGGGTCTCTGCCGCCAATAGGCGCAACGGCATATCCGAAAGATCGTCCGGGTCAAACAAAAACGGGCTTTTTGGCATCTGTGCTGCCAGCCATGCTTTTAGATCAGCAACGCCATTACCGCTTTCAGCCGAGACCATAAAAACGCGCTCAAAATCATATTGTTCGGACAATTCTGCGGCGCGCTCGAGCAGCCGTTGCTGTGGTGCCAGATCGATTTTATTCAGCACCAGAGACGCTTTGCGACCGGATTTGGCCAGATTAGCCAAAATGCTTGCCGTGTCATCATCAATCACCCGACGGGCGCAGTCATGCAACAACAGCAATACATCCCCGTCTTCAGCACCTTGCCAGGCTGCCTGCACCATCGCCCGGTCAAGCCGCCGTTTTGGTTTAAAAATACCCGGCGTATCGACAAAAATGATCTGCACATTTTCATGCATGGCAATACCCCGCACGCGGCTTCGCGTGGTTTGCACCTTTGGTGTCACAATCGATACTTTTTGCCCCACCATGGCATTCATCAGGGTTGATTTGCCAGCATTCGGGGCGCCGATCAGCGCCACAAAACCTGCCTTTGTCACATCACTATTATCGGCGTCATCAGGCACCATTATTTTCTGTCTCCTGCCTGCAAGCGTGCCAGCAAGGCTGCGGCCGCCTTTTGTTCAGCAATTTTGCGATTACTCCCGGTGGCTGATTCCGACCCGGCATCGGCAACAGCAACCTCATAGATCATTTCCGGCGCATGATCCGGGCCGGACTTGGCCAGCAGGCGGTAAACCGGCAGCCCCAACCCCTGCGCCAGCGCCCATTCCTGCAAACGGGATTTTGCGTCTTTTTCCCGGCTGGCAGGCGTGTCGCTGGCAAGCGGCCAATGCGCCTGCAAAAATGCCCCGGCCGCCTCAAGTCCGAATTCCAGAAAAATAGCGGCCAAAAGGCTTTCAACAACATCGGCCAGAACATTGTCATTCTCGGCAAAGCTCATCCCCGGCTGCGTTTGCAAAAAATCAGCAATTTCGAGACGCCGCGCGACCATTGCCAATGTCTCTGTGCGCGCCTCGCTGTGTAACCGCAATGATAAGGCGCCTTCATCCTCATCCGGGCAATTCTGGTAAAAATACTGTGCCAGCAAAAGTCCCAATACCCGGTCGCCAAGAAATTCCAGCCGCTCGTAACTGGCCGCTGGCCCGGAAAAACTGGCATGCGTCAGGGCTTGCTGCAGCAATGATGGATCGGTAAATTTATAACCAATATGTGCTTCAAACTCTGCAAGCGGGCGTTGCGTCATCACATAATGCCATCACCAAGACGGCCATAACGGATGGCAAATGGCCATTTCCAAATTTGCCACAAGCTGGCGCTGCCATTATGGCTGAAAAACAACCGTTCGGCGCGACCAATCAGATTTTCCGCCGGCACCATACCGACGGATGCGGCACGGCTGTCACGCGAATTGTCACGATTATCACCCATCATGAAATAATGCCTCGGCGGCACCTCATAGATGCTGGTATTATCGAGCATATCATTATCGGATCGTTCTTGAGTCACATAAGACCGACCATTTGGCAGGGTTTCTTCATACACCACAAATTTGATCACATTGTAGCCGTCAGTCGCTGTGGCAATGCCTTTTTTGGAACGGTTGACCGGCACATCATTAATGCGCAACACACCATCGGTGACCTGTATCCGGTCGCCCGGCAATCCAACAATCCGTTTAATGAAGGCGACTGATTCATTTTTTGGCTGGCGAAATACAGCCACATCACCGCGCTCTGGCTGGGACTCAAAAATACGCCCATCAATCGGCGCCACGCCAAAGGGAAAGGAATAGCGCGAATAGCCATAAGAATATTTGGACACAAACAAATAATCCCCGACCAGCAAGGTTGGGATCATCGACCCCGAGGGAATGTTGAACGGTTCAAACAACAATGAACGAAAGCCAAGCGCCAATGCCCCAGCGATCAAAATTGTTTTTACAAACTCAAAATTACCCTCAGGCTTGCGTTTCGGCATTGTCAATTATCCAGTTTCAGCGGCGCCGCGTAAATAATGACAAACGCTAGCGCATAGGGCGGTTCATCACTAAGAGAAATCGATATATGAGCCTTATACCCATCCGGGGTCATGGCCTCAAGCGCCGTTTTGCATTGCCCCGTCAAACGCAACATCGGCGCCCCGTTTTGCTGGTTCAAGGTTTCCGCCTGCTGCCATCCAAGACCGCGCACGCCAGAGCCTGACAAGGCCTTATAGACAGCCTCTTTGGCAGCGAATCTTTTGGCAAAATAGGCGTGTGGCTGCGGCAAGGCGGCGGCGGCGTGCCGCTCGGCCTCGGTGAAAATACGGTTGATAAATCTAGTCGGGAAGTGATCAATCGCTCTGCCAATCCGCCGCGCATCGACAATATCAGTTCCCATCCCCAAAATCATTGATCAGACGGCCTCGGCTTGCAGCTCACGGCGCGCCGTTTCCATCAAATTGCGCATTTTTTTGATGGCTTCCGGCAAGCCGCAAAAAACACTCTCACCAATCAGAAAATGACCGATATTCAATTCTTCAATGGTTGGAATAGCGGCAATCTGTGACACCGTGTCATAATCCAGACCATGTCCGGCATGACATTCGACGCCAACCGCCGCCGCATGCCGCGCTGCGTTCTGCAACCGCACAAGCTCGCTGTCCCGTCCGGCAATGTCGTGGCAATAACGACCCGTATGTAATTCGATAATATCCGCGCCAATCGACACTGCCGCATCAATATCCGCCTGATTGGCCTCAATAAATAGCGACAACTTAATGCCAGCCTCTTTTAGCGGCGCCAATTGGTCGGCAAGTCTGGATTCGTGACCAATCACAGCCAAACCGCCCTCGGTTGTAACTTCCTCGCGTTTTTCCGGAACAATACATGCCGCGTTCGGCCGCACCGACAACGCCATGGCAATCATTTCGCTTGTCGCCGCCAGTTCAAAATTCAGCGGTACAGAAATGCCGGCTTTGATCGCGGCCATATCCTCATCCTGAATATGTCGCCTGTCCTCGCGCAGATGCGCGGTGATGCCGTCAGCACCGGCGGCTTCGGCCTGCAATGCCGCTGTCAGGGGACTGGGGTGCACACCACCACGCGCATTTCTGATCGTGGCGACATGATCAATATTAACACCAAGTCGCAATTTTCTGGGGTGAGAAGCTGTCATATCTTTTGTCTTTTCGGCATGTTTTGTTTGAAAGAGCGCGATTAGAGCGTATTTTTTTTCCGGCTTTTCGCCGCCAGCGATGCCTGTGCCATCCGTTTCGCGCGATGCGCCCGCCATACCTCGAGGCTGTAAAAGGTCAGCACAAATGCAATAACCCAAGCCACCACCGCCAAAACCATACCACCGATTGCCATCGGGAGAAACACCTGCTCCAGCGACATGGTCACCTGTCGCCAATCGACATCGGTTGAAAACGTGAAGAACTTTATCACCGTGGTCATCACGTCGGTTAATTGCTGGAACGACAGCACAACAAGCTGCTCACCATAGCCGCTTTGCTGCAACAGCCATAAGCCAAGCCGGTAATCAGACACCCAGATGAATAAAAATGTCCAAGGATTGCCAAAAAACGTGCCAATCGCCGATGCCAGAACATTTCCCCGAAATAGAATCGCCAGCAATGCTGCGATCAGCAAATGTAACCCGACAAACGGTGTAAAGGACGCTGCCACCCCACTTGCCATTCCGGCTGCAATTGATGCCGATGTCCCCGGCATCCGCACAACCCGCTGAAAGAAATAGGCAAATAGCCGACGGAATCCACGCTCAGGCCAGATAAATGAGCGGATTTGGTTTATTCTTGTGAGCGGCGTGCGGCGTCGAAACATCAAAATGCCCTAAAAAAAACTGTTATCGATATGACCTTAATATAATGCGCAATTTTCAATAAACGATCATCGAATGCAGAAACCAGCCAAATTTTATGCACTTTGCGCACGGTCGACCCGCTCGACAAAATTATTCGCCTGCAACACCGCCATTATGGTGTGCATATGCTCGACATCTTTTACCTCAAGATCGAGTTCAAAACTGAAAAAGTCGGCATTTCGATCAGTCAGGTGAATATTCGAAATATTACCGCCCTGCTGGCCGATAATTGTGGCCACTGCTGCCAGACTTCCCGGTTCATTTGATAACACGGTGTTCAACCGGGCCAGCACCCGCCTTGGGCCTTCATGCTCCCACGCCACATCCATCCATAATTCAGGCGCGTCACTAAAATTGGATAAATTATCACAATCTTTGCGATGCACGGTGACACCTTTGCCTGTGGTGAAAATCCCGACAATAGATTCGCCGGGAAGCGGGTGACAGCACCGCGCAATATTGATCGCAACGCCGGTATCTCCCCCTTTAATTTTCAACAATGGCGCGCCATTCGGCGAAAAATATTTGTCGCGCCCGCCCGCAGACCGCGGAATTTTACGGCTGCTCGCCAAATCCGGGTGTATTTTTTCCAGAATAAGCTCTGGTTCGATACGCCCCTCACCAATATGTGCATATAAATCATCCAGCTTTTGCAGATTGAAAACCGAAATGATCTTTTCCACCGAACGGCTGCGAAACGGCTTGCCATATTCACGAAATACTTTTTGCAGAATGGTTTTGCCAATCAAACTGAATTCAACCATGCGCTCGGCCCGCACCGAACGCCGGATACCCGAACGCGCGCGGCCGGTTTTGACAAAGCCTTCCCATTCCGGCCGGGGACGCGCATTGGTCGCGGTGATAATTTCAATTTGATCACCGTTTTCCAGCTCGGTCGCCAACTGCCGGTTTTTTCCGTTAATCCTGACACCTGAACATTTTTCACCCACCTTGGAATGAACCGCATAGGCAAAATCAACAGCGGTCGCACCTTTTGGCAAGGCAATCAGATCACCACGCGGGGTGAAACAAAACACCTGATCATGATAGAGATCCATCTTCGTGTTTTCTAGAAATTCATCCGCGCCGGCTTCTTCATCCAAAATACCAACAAGTTCTTGTATCCACTTGACCTTAATCATCTTTTTTGATGAGTCTGGATTCTTGTAATCCCAATGTGCGGCCACCCCATTCTCGGCAACCTCATGCATTTCCGGTGTCCGCAGCTGGATTTCAATTTTGTGATTTTCCGGGCCAATGACGCCGGTATGAAGCGATTGATAGCCATTGCGCTTTGGCGTTGACACATAGTCTTTAAAGCGCCCCATCACCGTTGGATAATGGGCGTGAATGCTGCCAAGCGCGCGATAGCAATCATCGGTCGTTGGCACCAACACACGGAACGCCATAATATCTGACAGCTGGTCCATGGTGACTTTTTTACGCTGCATCTTGCGCCAGATGGAATAGGCGGTTTTCAGCCGGCCACTGACACTGCATTCGATACCCGCCTGCTCGACAGCATCCTGCAATTCGACGCTGATCATCGGGATCACAATTTCGGATTCCTGCACCAAAAATTCGAGCCGGTTGCTGATGGTTTGGTTCATCTCGCTATGCAGCACAGCAAACGCATCATTTTCCAGATCATGCTGCAGATATGTCACGCCGATACGTTCCGCCAGCGGTGCATAGATTTCCAGCGTTTCGCGGGCAATACGCTGGCGCTTTTCATCCTTTGCAATAAAGCTGATGGTGCGCATGTTATGCGTGCGATCAGCCAGCTTCACCAGAAGAACGCGCACATCCTCGCTCATCGCCAACAGCAATTTACGGAAATTTTCAGCCTGCATGCTGTTCCGGCTGGATTGCATGCCGATGCGGCTTAGTTTTGTCACACCGTCAACAAGTTGCGCAACACTGGCGCCAAACTGGTTTTGCAGCGTATCCAGCGTCACCTCGCAATCTTCGACCGTGTCATGCAGCAGCGCGGTGATGATGGTATCAAGATCAAGCCGCATGTCGGCAAGAATGTTGGCAACAGCAATCGGATGCACAAAATAAGGCTCGCCCGAGGCACGCGCCTGTCCATCATGCGCCGCCATGCCAAACAGAAAGGCCCGGCGCAGCTTATCGCCGTCAACAGCTGCGTTGTAGGTTTTTATTTTGTGATAAAGATCGTCCGCTGCTTCAATCATCATCATATGCCAAGCTGATCATCAGGGCGCCAGCCAACAAATATAACGATGCGTGTTAACCTGCTGGCGGATTACTTAATCCTCGTTCTGAGTCTCAGTCAGGTCAACATCTTCAAAGCCTGATGGCTCTTGCATATCGTCGGCTGTGGCGATTTGCATGCCACTGTCCTGCGCTTCGTCAGTGTTGTAATCACCAACCATTTCCGATAGGTCAACCTCGGCAGCGATCGCGGCATCGTCGCGGGTTTCCTGTTCTTCGCGGATCGCAATGCGCTGCAACTTTTTAATCAATCCGTCATTCAAAACATCAAGATCAATGGTTTCAGCGGCAATTTCCCGCAATGCAATGACCGGATTTTTATCATTATCGCGATCGATTGTTGGCAGATCGCCTTTCAAAATACCACGCGCACGCTGCCCCGCCGCCAAAACCAGATCAAACCGGTTGGGGATTTTTTCGATGCAATCTTCAACAGTAACGCGCGCCATCACAGTCTCCTAATTTAATTAATTCAGTAGGTTGCGCAAGTCAGCAGCACCCAGTTTTAAAAAATACAGCCAGCGGCGCCAATGGATACCCGGTGAACGGCGCGCAAACCAAAGCCAGAATGGCTCTAAATGATGTTGCGTCTATTACGCTAATTTACCCCACTGGGCAAGTCTAAACAGCCGGAAACAAAACGATAACCGGTGGCGCGCATCCAGCTATGCCGCACGCCGGATTAATTGTCCGGCTGGTAACTGCGTGATTAATGCATCAAGCGGTGTTCCGGTTTCCGGGTGCGTCCAGTCATCAACAAGATCGCGCAGTGGCAACAGCACAAAGGCGCGCTCATGCAGCCGCGGATGCGGCAGTGTCAGATGGCTGTGATGACGGATCTGCCCGCCAAAATCCAGCAAATCAAGATCAAGCACACGCGCCGCATTGCGGGTCGAACGCTGCCGTCCAAAATGTGCCTCTACCTGATGCAAAACAGCCAGAGTGTGAGCCGCATCAGATGCGGTGACGCCCTCTGCCACAGCATTGAGATACCAGGGCTGGTCAGATGGCGGCACCGGCGCGCTTTCATACCAAGGTGAGGTTTTGACAACCTTTACCCCAAGAGTGCCGAGCATTTTCAGGGCAGCCTCGCAGCCGGCCTGCGGGGTGGCAAAGCCGGCGGGTGTCAGATTGGCCCCCAAACCGATAAACAGGCGCGTTGTGACTGTCACGATCGGTAACTCCTCTTTGTCGTTCGGTGGCACGGCGCAACTGCCAGTGAGATGCCCAAGAACTGAAACGGGCTGCCAGTAGACTGCCAGTGGAAAATCCGCGCTAGAATTTGACGCCGACACTGCCTATGATACAGCCCATACATTAGCTAATTTATTTGGAAATAACCATGTCAAAGCAAAAAACAGCTTTATTTATTGACGGATCAAATTTTTACGCGGCAGCGCGGGCATTGAATATGGATATCGATTACGCCAAGCTGCATCGTTATTTCAGCGCTGACACCAATTTGATCCGCGCCTATTATTACACCGCCCTTCCCGAGGATCAGGAATTTTCATCGCTGCGCCCGTTGATCGACTGGCTGGATTACAATGGATTTGCCGTTGTCAGCAAACTGACCCGTGAATTTACCGATCCGGAAACCGGCAAACGGCGCATCAAAGGCAATATGGATATGGAACTGGCACTCGATATGCTGAAGCTGGCGCCGCATATCGACCATGCCATTTTATTTTCAGGCGATGGTGATTTTTGCCGTCTTCTCGAAGAAATACAGTGTATGGGCGTGCGTGTATCGATTGTCTCAACGACGAAATCATCACCGCCAATGGCGGCTGACTCGTTACGGCGCATGGCCGATATTTTTATTGAGATGGATGCCATTCGTGATCAAATCGGGCGGCCACCACGATCAGTTGATGGCGATATTGCTACATAAAAAAACAGTTTTCCTGCATTGTTTTTGTGGCAGCACCGGGGTCATAACTAGCGGTTGCGGCCTAAAGGTTACGATTACGTAAAAGCCGCGCCTTATCGCGTCCCCAATCCCGGTCTTTCGCCGCTTGCCGCTTGTCCTGTTTCTTGCGCCCCTTGGCAAGACCGATTTGAATCTTCGCAATGCCGCGATCGTTGAAATACAGCGCCAGCGGCACCAGCGTCATGCCCTCGCGCCGGATCAACCCCAGCAAGCGGTTGCGTTCACGTATTTTAACCAGCAATTCACGCGGACGCCGCGGTTCGTGATTGACCCGTGCCGCCTCATAAATCGGCAAATTGGCGTTAAACAACATCAGCCTGCCATTATCCTCGCCTGCATAAGATTCGGCAATGCTGGCGCGGCCGGTGCGCAGCGATTTGACCTCACTGCCCATCAACACAAGCCCGGCTTCAACCCGGTCTTCAATTTCATATTCATGCCGGGCTTTGCGGTTTTCCGCAACACGGCCGGTGGTGATATACCCTTTGGCCATTATCTACCCCACTATTTTTTCATGTCGCCGTCTTGCTGGCGCGGTTACAGCAACCCGGCGCTGACGAGTCCGGCTTTGACCTGCGCCTTGCTGCTATCGGCGATCTCGCATAGTGGCAACCGCGTTTCGGCCGCGCAAATACCAAGCAATGACGCCGCATATTTCACCGGCCCCGGGCTGGCTTCGCAGAACATCGCATTATGTAACGGCAATAATTTTTGGTGGATAGTCTGCGCTGTTTTGATATCGCCAGCCCACCAGGCCGCGTGCATCTCACTCAGTAATTTAGGGGCGATATTGGCGGTAACAGAAATACAGCCATGCCCGCCAGCGGCAAGATAAGGCAAGGCTGTAGCATCTTCACCCGACAATTGGGTGAAATCATTGCCAAGCAGATTTTGCACTGCTGTTGGCCGAACCAGATCTGCCGTCGCGTCCTTAATCCCGGAAATATTGGCAAAATCAGATGCCAGTCTGGCCAATGTATCATCATTCACGCGCACAATTGAGCGTCCCGGAATGTCATAAACGATAACCGGCACATCAACAGCCGCCGCAACCGCAGCAAAATGCGCATATAAGCCGGCCTGTGTTGGTTTGTTGTAATAGGGGCTGACAATAAGCACAGCATCGGCGCCTGCGGTCGCCGCATGCTCGGCAAGACGCACCGCTTCGGCGGTACTGTTCGACCCGGCCCCGGCAATAACCGGCACCCGCCCGGCGGCTTGCTTGATACATAGCTCAACGACCAGATCATGTTCCTCATGCGACAGCGTTGGCGATTCACCTGTTGTGCCAACCGGCACCAGACCGGCGGTGCCATTATCGATCTGAAAATCAACCAATTTGCAAAAGCTGTCCGCATCAACAGCGCCATTTTTGAATGGCGTGACAAGCGCGGTGCAAGACCCGGCAAAGCGCGGCAATGGCGCATCGAATGACATAATGTTCTCCTAACCCGCAAAAAACGGCGATATCTATGCGCCCAAAATAGGCAAGCCCACGGATAAATACAAGCCGGGAAATTGCGGCAAATCCGGGCGTCTTCCGGCATCAGTTTTGCGGACGTCACGCCAGATCATCGAAATGCAATATTGTCGACTGCCGATTTACTGCTATAGTTGCACCCATCCCGACGATCAATTGCTGCCCCTGAAGATCAATTACTATGGAGCCATCATTCCATGTCAGTCACGCCAGCCACAGCCGCATCTGATAGTGCCGCTGCAGATATCAGCCGCGCCACAATCGAGGCGGCAGCGACGCGTATTGCGCCATTTATAATCGAGACGCCTCTTCTTGAGTCACCGCGCCTGAATGACAAGCTGGGCATCAGATTGCTGGTCAAGGCTGAATGTTTGCAGCATACCGGATCGTTCAAGCTGCGCGGTGCCAGCAACGCTGTCTGGAGCCTTGATGATACGGTCAAACATGTGGTCGCCTTTTCCAGCGGCAACCATGCCCAAGGTGTTGCGCGGGCCGCGGCCAGCCGCGGTTTGCAAGCCACCATTGTGATGCCAAAAGACAGCCCAGCTGGCAAAATAGAAGGCACCAAGGCCTATGGCGGCACGGTGATATTGTATGACCGCTATAGCGAGTCGCGCGAGGAAATTGGCGCCGATCTTGCGACGCGCAAACAGGCGCATCTGATCAAACCCTTTGACGATGTCCAGGTGATTGCCGGGCAAGGCACAGTCGGGCTGGAAATTGCCACGCAAGCGGCGGCAAAAAACCTGACCCCGGATGCGATTATATGCTGTTGCGGCGGCGGTGGGTTGATTGCCGGCATGAGCATCGCTGCCAGCGATATGATACCGGGGGTTGACATCTGGGCAGCCGAGCCAGAATTCTATGATGATACCCGGCGCTCGCTTGCCAGTGGGAAAATCGAAACAGCCGACATCACCATGCCATCTATTTGTGACTCGATTGTCACGGCACAACCCGGCGAGATAACCTTCCCGATCAACAAAAAGCTGCTCTCGGGAAGCGCCGTCATTACCGACCGTGACGCCCTACAGGCCGTTGCGACAGCTTTCAAACATCTCAAAATCATCATCGAACCGGGCGGCGCTGCGGCGCTGGCGGCTGTCCTGACAGGGCAATATCCAGCTGGTGCAAAGACCGTTGTTGCCGTTGCCTCTGGCGGTAATATTGATGCGCCTATGTTTCAGCGCGCACTCGATGAAGGGCCGCTATTCTAACGCCGGGCATTTTCGACATTAAAAATCGGTTGCTGCGCCCCCCTCGGCTTTGCGCCGATCGACAAAATCGACAAGTTCTTCGCGAATTGCCGGATCCATTGGCGGTTCAACATATTCCTCTAGCACCGTCTTATATTGGGTGGTGGCACGTTGATGCGCCCAGAGCCCCCCATCATCCAGCCAGGTTTCATAATTCCGCCAATCCGACAGCAGCGGTGTGTAAAATGCGTCGCGGTAGCGTTGCTGGGTATGATCACAGCCAAAAAAATGCCCATGCGGCCCAACTTCGGCAATCGCATCAACCGCCAGCGTCGATACATCCACCTGAATCGGCCGCTGCGTGTAAATGATTTGCTGCAGCATTTCGCAATCAATGATGAATTTTTCAAAGCTTGCTGACAATCCGCCTTCCATCCAGCCGGCCGCATGATAGATCAGATTGGCACCGCCGGAACAGCTGCCCTGAAGCGAGAAAGCTGACTCCCACACTGCCTGTGCATCGAGCGCATTGGCCGCATTGGCGTTAGAAGCCCGCAGCGGCAATCCATAAAATCTGGCGAGCTGCCCGGAAATCTGCATGGCCCGCACAAATTCCGGCGTGCCAAAGGCAGGGGCACCGGTTTTCATATCAACATTACTGGTAAAGGCGCCATACATCACCGGTGCGCCAGCCCGCAACGCCTGCAGCAGCGCAATCGCCGCCAGACCCTCGGCATTTTGCAGGGCCAGCGCGCCAGCCAGAGTAACCGGTGCCATCGCCCCGGCAAGGGTAAATGGCGACACCACAACCATTTGATTGCGCGCTGCCATCCGCATCGCCCCATTCAGCATTGGCCAGTCATGTTTCAGCGGTGAGGTTGAATTTATGTTTGTAAACATCCGCGGTTGTGCATCAAACGCTTCTTGCGTCAAACCGGCAGCTATCCGCACCATCTCCATCGCATCTTCAATACGCTCAGTCCCCAGCGCATAGGCATGCACAACCTTGTCAGTCAGCGTCAGCTTGTCAAACAGACCATCAAGGTGACGTATTGACGGATGCAAATCCATCGGCTCTACCGGATACCCACAGCTAAAGTGAATACAGTTATATGCCTGCGCCAGTTTTAAAAAATTCTGAAAATCAGCACGCACGCCAATGCGGCGCCCCTGATCGAGATCCATCACATTTGGCGGCGATGCCACCTGCCCAAAATTAAAATAGCGCCC
>Ga0181563_10001895_pt1 | contig 20326 bp, 16 predicted proteins | sample 011ome_25_FD_133759 | JGI IMG/M metagenome (GOLD analysis project Ga0181563, IMG submission 133759) | Coastal salt marsh microbial communities from the Groves Creek Marsh, Skidaway Island, Georgia - 011512CT metaG (megahit assembly) | ecosystem: Environmental > Aquatic > Marine > Intertidal...
CAAAATGGCTCGAAATAGTTAGAACCGGTAGAGCCCGAACTAAGATTCGGGAATTTTTACGTGATGAAAAGACAAAATTAGCGGGTCGCGGAAGAACAATCATGGAACGAATGTTCCAAAAACACGATGTAGAATTTACGGATAAGAAAATTCAACTACTTCACAAACATTATAAATATCCTACAGCAAGTGAATTTTTCCACGGCGTTGCAACCAGTAAAATTCGCATGACCAAAGAGGTGCTTTTTGATATTTTAGATACCAAATCTTCCAATACGGATCCACAACCTAAAAAAGAAAGAAAGAAAAGTACAGGTCAAATTATTTTCGGAGAAGATTATGAAATGCCTTACTCCTTGGCACAGTGTTGCAATCCTTTGCCTGGTGAACCCATTTTTGGATTTATCACAGTAGGAGACGGAGCTCGTATACATAGGACTACTTGTCCAAATGCCTCAAAATTAATGAGTCAATACGGTTATCGAATTATTCCTGCAAGTTGGCAGGATGGCTACAACAATTCATTTGAGGCCCATATCTCTGTTAGAGGTATCGACGATGTTGGTATTGTTAGTCGGATCACAGATATCATCTCAAAAGATTTACAAGTAAACATGAGAAGTATAAACATTCGCGCTAACGCGGATGGAACTTTTGGCGGAGAAATAGAGATAATGGTTAACAATTCCGAAGACTTAAAGGAATTGGTATCTAGAATTAAAGGTACCCATAAATATATTGAGGTTGAGCGAATAGAATCACTCAACCTCAATTAAATAGTAGAATCAATAAAATTAAGCGCCTTCTAATGCCGCTACACCCCCTACGATTTCAGAAATCTCACGAGTAATTGCTGCTTGTCTAGCTTGGTTATAGGCCAAACGCAATGCTCCTAACAATTCACCTGCGTTTTCCGTTGCTTTATCCATTGCAACCATTCGAGCACCATGCTCAGATGCTAAAGAATCTAACATCGCACGATAAACTTGGGTTTTCAATGATCTTGGGATTAAATCTTCAAGAATCACAACCTTTGAAGGTTCAAATAAGTAATCACCAGAACTGGACTTATTATCAGATTTTTCAGCAGAAATAGGCAATACGGACTCATTGGTTAAGATTTGCGTTGCGGCGTTCTTGAATTGATTGAAAACTACTTCAATTTTATCCATCTCACCAGCCTTAAACCTTTGTATCAACGTTTCAGTAAAGTTAAACGCTTTTTCAGCATTCAAATCCAACAACAAATTTTGATATTCTGTATTGATTTTGTAACCCAAACGCTTTAACGTTTCACCGGCTTTTTTACCAATACATATAATTTCAACAGCGTCCTTTTTTACTAATTCTTTGTAATCATTTTCCAATAAGTGACGTGTACGCTTAGCCACATTCGCATTGAATGCACCGCATAAACCTCTATCACTCGAAATAACTACCAAACAAACCTTCCGAACTTCACGCTGCTCAAAATAAACTGCCAAGCGATCGTCATCTACACTTTCCTGTAAATTTGACATAATCCCTTGAAGTTTCAAAGCATAGGGACGCATACGCACTATGGCGTCACTCGCTTTTCTCAATTTGGTAGCACTTACCAATTTCATTGCTTTGGTAATCTGCTGCGTACTGATAGTAGACGAAATGCGGGCGCGTATTTCCTTTTGATTTGACATTGTTTATTTATTAGGCCGTGTAATTCTTAGAAATCTCTTCACCTGCTGCTTCAAGTACGCTTGTTACGCTATCGTCAATTTTACCTGACTTCAAGGTATTCAAAACGTCTTTGTGCTTTTGCTCAAGGTAAGTAACTAAAGCTTCTTCAAACTCACGAACTTTATTTACTGGAACATTTCTAAGTTTGTTCTTTGTACCTAGATAGATCATTGCAATCTGGTTCTCAACTGTTTGAGGAGAGAACTGCGCTTGCTTTAACATCTCTACGTTACGTGCCCCTTTTTCCAATACGTTTTTGGTAGCTGCATCTAAATCAGAACCGAACTTCGCAAATGCTTCTAATTCGCGATATTGTGCTTGGTCTAATTTCAAAGTACCTGCCACTTTCTTCATTGATTTGATCTGTGCATTACCTCCTACACGAGATACCGAAATACCCACGTTGATAGCAGGACGCACGCCTGAGTTAAACAAGTTAGACTCTAGGAAGATCTGTCCGTCAGTAATCGAAATTACGTTAGTCGGAATATATGCAGATACGTCACCTGCTTGAGTTTCAATAATAGGAAGGGCTGTTAACGATCCACCCCCTTTAACTTTTCCAGCCAAAGATGGAGGTAAATCATTCATTTTAGAGGTAATCTCATCGTTAGAGTTCAACTTACACGCACGTTCCAAAATACGGCTGTGAAGATAGAAAACGTCACCAGGATATGCCTCACGTCCTGGAGGACGACGCAACAACAAAGATACCTCACGGTATGCTACCGCTTGCTTTGACAAATCGTCATAAACAACCAATGCAGGAAGACCTAAATCACGGAAATATTCTCCGATCGCGCATCCAGACATTGGAGAGAAGAATTGTAATGGTGCTGGTGCCGATGCTGGAGCCGAAACTACAACTGTATAGGCCATAGCGCCATTCTCTTCTAACGATTTAACTACTTGCTTAACCGTAGACTCTTTTTGTCCACAAGCAACGTAGATACAATATACAGGGTTACCTGCTTCAAAAAATTCTTTTTGATTTATAATGGTATCAATAGCAATAGCCGTTTTTCCTGTTTGACGGTCACCGATGATCAACTCACGCTGTCCACGACCGATTGGAATCATAGCATCGATTGCTTTAATACCTGTTTGAAGAGGCTCAGTTACAGGCTCACGGAACAGTACCCCAGGAGCTTTACGCTCAAGTGGCATTTCATAAAGATCGCCTTCAATTGGACCCTTACCATCGATAGGTTCGCCTAAAGCGTTAACTACACGACCTAACATTCCATGACCCACCTTTAAACTGGCGATTTTGTTTGTGCGTTTAACTTTATCACCCTCTTTGATATCGGTACTGCTACCCATCAAAACCGCACCCACGTTATCTTCTTCAAGATTCAATACAACAGCGCGTACGCCATTTTCGAACTCTACAAGTTCACCACTTTGAACTCCGAAAAGTCCGTAAATACGGGCAATACCGTCTCCAACTTGTAGTACGGTACCAACCTCTTCTAAACTAGCAGCACTGCTGAAACCAGCGATCTGGTCTTTCAATATGCTGGATACTTCGTCTGGCCTAATATGTGACATGATTTTTATGCGATTTGAAGTTCTTTTTTAATTTTTTTCAGTTGCGTTAAAACGGTGTTATCAAAAATATGACCGTTAAACTCTATGGTAATTCCTCCCATTATGGCAGGATCAATTTTAGTTGTGATTTTTACGGAGTTCGCATTTGTTTGTTTCTTAACAAATGATTCAATTTCCGAAATAGTAGAAGCATCTAATTCAACAGCACTTTCAACTTCTACCAAAACTATCTTTTGAAAATCGTTGTACATTTTCATGAAGCTAAATCCCATAGCTGGTATGAACGATTCACGCTTTTTATCAACCATCAATGCGTAAATACCTTTGGTTAGATCATGTTGTTTACCAAAAATCTTATCCAAAGCCGCTTTTTTAGCTGCCATTTTGTACATCGGACTTTGTATAAACAACATAAAGTCCCTACTCTCATTAGACAAGGAAATAAGTTCTTCTACATTATCTTTCACCACTTCCAACAGGCCTTCTTCTTGAGCTTTGTCAAAAAGTGCTTTGGAATAACGGGCAGCGATACGTTGTTCAGACATAACTTATGCTTGAGCTTTTTGAGTTAATTCGTTTAAATGATGAGAAATCAATTTCTGTTGTGCTTCATTATTTGACAGAGATTCTGCCAATAACTTTTCTGCTATTTGAACTGAGAAAGAAGCAATCTCTTTCTTCAACTCATCCATAGCAGCTGACTTTTGCTTGTTGATTTCGTCACTTGCGCGCGCCATCACCTTCTTTGCTTCCTCTTCGGCAGAAGATTTAGCGTCACCCACAATTTTCTCTTTCATTTCGCGAGCCTCTTTTAACATAGCGTCGCGTTCTTGACGGGCCTGAGCGAGTAATTGCTCGTTCTCACCTTGTAATTTAGCCATCTCATTACGAGCTTGCTCAGCTTGTGATAGAGATTGGTTGATACTGTCTTCACGGTCTTTGATGGAGCCTAAAATCGGTCCCCATGCAAATTTCTTCAGAATGAATAAAAGGATGCTGAAAGTCACCAACATCCAAAATACCAAACCTATAGCAGGAGTTACTAATTGCATTTTTTCGTTTTTAAAAACGGGGGCCTGTTAAGGGCCCCCGGTAGGATCTTACAAGAAAAGAATCAACAAACAAACAACGATTGCAAAGAATACAGCACCCTCAATAAGAGCAGCTGCCACAATCATATTTGCACGGATGTCACCTGTAGATTCAGGCTGACGCGCAATTGATTCCATAGCACTACCACCGATTTTACCGATACCCATACCGGCACCAATAGCGGCTAATCCTGCGCCGATAGCGGCACCCATTTTGCTGTAAGCAGCGGCTAAATCCGTTGCTTGAAGTAGCGTGTTCATTAAACTCATAGTTGTTTTGATTTATGTGTTAGATTTAGTTTATTTTTTTAATGATGATGTTCTTCTACAGCCATTCCAATGTAAATGGAAGACAATAAGGTGAATACAAATGCTTGAAGGAAAGCCACAAGCAATTCCAATACACTCATAAATAAGGTAAAGGCTACACTTAATGGACTAACTGCATAGCCCAATCCAGCGTTCATATTTCCGAAAATGAAAATCAAACTGAAGAATCCTAAAATGATAATGTGTCCAGCCGTAATGTTCGCAAACAAACGCAACATCAATACGAAGGGCTTTAGCACAACCCCTAAAATTTCAATTGGGATGATGATTACATACATCCAAACTGGAACGTCAGGCATAAAGATATGTTTCCAATAGTATTTATTACCACTAATCGTTACCGTAATAAACACGACTAGAGCTAAAACCATCGTTACCGATATGTTTCCTGTTACGTTAGCACCTCCTGGAAACACAGGGATAAGACCGAATAAATTCAAGGTGAAAATGAAAAAGAAGATACTTAACAATAAAGACATGTAATTATCTGCTTTCTTTCCGATTGTTGGTCTTGCAATGTCATCGCGCAAAAACAAAATCAATGGCTCAATTAGGTTATAGATGCCCTTAGGTGCTTTTCCTGTATTCGCCGCGTAATGACGAGCCATTTTAATTACCAATACGATTAAGAAAATTGACCCGATGAATAACGCCAAAACGTTTTTAGTAATACTTAAGTCGTAAATTACATCTGTCTTTGTTTCATCTTCCCAAGTCACAACGCCCTCGTGATTCAATTTGAAACCATTATATGGAGAATGTCCGTGATGGAAATTACTTGAAGAGAAAACAGATAAACCTTCGGAAGTGTACAGAATAACAGGTAGTGGAATTGAAACCGAATGATCGCCTTCTCCCCACAAATGCCAATCATGCGCATCTGCGATGTGCTCCATGATCATTTTACCTGGTTCAAAACCTGTTGTAGTCTCGTGCGATTCGGCATGTTCATGGGTTGATGCTTCATGAGACTCTGCATCATGATGCTCAACATCTTCTGAATTTGTATTGGACGAGTGATTATCGTTTGCAATACCCACATTGTTGAAAAACAGCGTTAAAAAGAGGGCAAAGACAAATTTTCCAAACCTCACTCCTACACTAGTACATTGATTTTCAGTCGATTGCATTTTCATTGGGCTTTTCCGAATCGGGTCGCAAGTTAGTACGCATTTCTAAAATATCAAAGAAAAGAAAGAAAATAAAAGTGAGTCCAAAAATGACCACAAACGACATTTCCAAGGGCTTCATATTAAACAGACTTATAACCAAAAAGATAAGTACCAAGAATAAGCGCAGCATAGATCCAATCATCAATCTTCTTATCTTCTGATTTTCCGTAATATTTTGGTCGTGGTGGGTAAAATAACGAACTAATGAAAACAATGCACCCAGATAAACGACACCTGCATATGAAATTGCCGGCAAATCCAGCTTCATGTATATATCAGCTATTGCCGCACTCAAGGAAATAATTGTTGTTATAACAGCTGATTTGATTAAATAAAGCTTCATTTCTTTTGTTTTAATGATTGAAAAACACGGAATAAAGACAACGCAATTCCACCTAGTATTCCTATTAGGGTAAAAACAGGAAACTTTGAATTGGTTTTAGCATCAATAAATCGTCCGAGAAAAGTTCCCACCAAAATGGTTACAATCATTTGAAAGGCCATTCCGGTATAGGATAAAAAACTACGATTCTGATTGGTCTGATTTTGTTTCACCGTGCTTTTTAAATGTTGGGTTAAAATCCTTCCCCATTGCACAAGTACCGTTAAACACACCACCCTGTTCAATGATAATCTGTCTAGTTTGAATATCTCCAATAACCGTTGAAGTTCCATGCAATACAGTGGTTTCGTCTGCGGTTATATTACCCTGAACAGTCCCTGAAATACTCACATTAACAGCTGAAATATCCCCCAGAACACTACCGGTTTCGCCAATAACGAGCTTCTGCCCTACTTCCATATTGCCTTTAACAGTACCATCAATACGTATATCTCCATTACATTGGATATTTCCCGTAATAACGGTTCCAGAACCTATAAGATTTAACAAAGCTTGAGGAGCCATGGAACTTTTGCTTTTTGATTTTCCGCTTCCTAACATGTGAGGTTGTTTTTTAACGAGTGCAAATATAATTATAACAGCTTAGATATCTGCACAAAGACGTAAATTTCAAACGCCTAATTACTGCATACGAACTGAAGTAGAATCGTAAGGCTTTTCATTTTCAGAAAGCAAATCGTTCAAAACCTTTGACTTTTGATTTCGAATTTCAATTTCTTTTTTCAGATCGCTTAATTCTTGATTCAACCAAATTAATTCTTGCTTATCGCTACTACTTAAGCCATTCGGCAATACGTTTCTCAAGGGTGTGTATGCATACAAGAAATACGATATCAACGCAACTAACAAAAACAATGCACTGAAAATACTCATTGTGTTAAGTAAATTTATCTTTACTGAGGCAATTTCTGCGAAAGATTCATCGTTCATTAAAACGAGACGGTGTTTGTTCCGAAGTTTAGAGATAATTTTGCTGCGATTTGGCTTCATGTAAGAAATCGATTTACGAATTGGCAAATATTTCTCCAAAAATACCGTTTTTACCACATAAATCTATGAGATTTGCGTTTATCAGAGCGCTGCGCCGTACATATACCATATTGAGCATCCTGATGGTGCTTTTTGTTTCATCTTGTGGAAACGAATCCTCATGGACCTATAAAGCTTGGCACAATACCCTCGCCCATTACAATATCTACTTCAACGGCGAACAAAAATGGTTAGAAACATACCAAGCCGTTAGAGAAGCCTACAAAGATGATTTCCGAAAACCTATTAATCTTTTTAATTATGGGACACTCGAATCGCTTCAGGGCAATTTAGGCGCTATGGATGAAGTGGTAAAAAAAGCAAGTACCATGATTGACAAGCATCCCAAAAGCAAATGGGTTGATGATGCTTATTTACTTACAGGTAAAGCTTACCTATTTAAAGGCGATGCCACAGCGGCAGTTAATATTTTTGATTTTGTTTCTAACCAATACAAAGACCCTAAAATTTTATTTCAGTCCAAACTTTGGACCGTTCGAGCTTTACTCGCACAAGGGAAGACCATTGATGCGGAAGCAATGGCTTCGAATATTCTTAAAAATCCCAAACTCCCAAAAGAACAATTACATATTGCACAATACACATTAGGGGCTATCTACCATCAACAAAAGAAATACCAACAATCCGCCGAATTACTTCAAAAGGCCTTGCCTAGACTTACCGATCGAATGGACTGTTATCGAACTTATTTTGCTTTAGGACAGGCATATCAAAATACGGGAGACTATGCAAAAGCGGAAAAGGCATATGCCAAGGTCCCAAGATTCAATCCACCTTATGATATAACCTTCAACGCCCAAATTGAACAAGTGAGTATTTTGTCTGCGCAACAACGAGATTTTGCCAAAGCCAACAAGATTCTTAATCGTATGCTCAAAGATGATAAAAACCTCGATTACAAAGGTCAAATCTATTATCGTATGGCATTGAATGAACTGGATGCTGGAGATATTCCAAAAGCTTTAGAAATATTAAAAATATCGGTTCAAGAATCAGCAACAGATAAAAATCAAAAGACAAGTTCTTACTTGAAAATTGGAGATATTCAATATCAACAAAAGGACTACTTACAAGCAGGTATATATTACGATTCAGCGAACCGCGTATTGGATGCAACTCATCCAGATTTTGAAAAAATATTAGCTAAAAATCAAATCGTAACCGATTTATTGGTGCACCTAGTGCGCATTAGCCAAAATGATTCTTTAATTAGATTGGTACGAGATGAAGACTTTTTAAAAGAAAAGATCAAAATCGCTAAAAAGAAAGAAAAGGATGACTTAGATCGTGCAAAAGCATTAGCAGAGCAATCTAAAAACAGACCAACACCGAATTTCCCTTCAAATCCAGGAATGCCCATGAATCCCAATTTGGGTGGAGGTGGAACAGGTAGCTCATTCCCCTTTTACAACGTAATAACGCGTAAAAATGGATTTGCAGAATTCAAAAGGAATTTCGGAGATAGGCCTAATGTTGATTTTTGGAAATATGCAAGCAAAATGCAGAACCCAAATAACAACAATCCAAGCGACCCAATACAAGACAACCCCGATAAGCAGGACTCTGCAAAGACGGAAGCCTTAAATGATAAATTAAAAGACATAGCTAAAGAAGATCGTAAGTTCTACGAGAATTTGCCTTTTGATGAATCCGAACAAGAAAAACTCTTACAAGAAATCGAAATATCCTTATTCGAATCAGCAGGCATTTATGCGGGCAAGTTAAATGAAAATGAAACGGCTCAAAATCAATACCTTAAACTGATCAATCGGTTTTATAACTCTGCCTATTTACCTCAGACTTATTACGAATTGATTAAAATCCATCGTCTTGAAAACCAACCATCTGTCGCTCGGCTATACACCGATACATTGAAGTCGAAATTTCCTGAGAGTATTTATGTAAAAATGCTCGAAAACCCAGATGCCATCAACAGCGTTAAAAATCCCGAAGCAGAAAGCAACAAAATCATCCAAAATGCTTATGATTCTATGTTGCGTGAATTCCAAAATAAGAATTACCAACGGGCTATTGAAATAAAACTCAACACCGATAAATCGTATTCCGGAAATTCCCTTCAACCGAGGTTTGATTTTGTCTATGGACTTTGCTTACTAAAGCAGGATTCTATAAAAGGAACTGAGATTTTCAAACAAATTAGCTTGGATTATCCCAATACAGACGTGAGTCAACGGGCAAAAAGTATTTTAACTTCACTTGAAAAACGGAATATCGCTCAACTCCCCGATTCTGTAAAGAATTCATTAAACCAGAGCAATTCATTTAAATTGCCAAATGCAGATGTTTTATTAGATGCCATAATTCTTATTCCGAAATCGGCAAATGTGAATATGACCAAGGCTCTTTTAAGCGATTTGAATAAAAATGAGTTTTCATTTGATAATTTAGTAATGGGAAGGCATATCCCTATCAAAGATTATTATGTGCTTATTGTAGAGAATTTCACTTCTGCCGATAAAACTAGGTTTTACGCACGTTATCTTTCGCAGAAGACAGATTTATTTAACAGTAGAGGCATCTTCAAATACGAGACACTCACTATTTCAAATGAGAACCTCCAATTATTGGTAAAATCAGAAGACATTGAGGGTTATATCAACTGGCATAAATCCTCTTATTCAGATTTAGATTGATACAAACGGAAGTCGCAATTGAATGTACAAAATTGCGATTGTCCGAATTTTGTTCTTTTACGCCGTTATATAGGGACTTCTAATTTTTGAGAAAAGAATTTACCCTTATATTTGAAATATAAACCGCTATTCATGAAGTTTTATCCGAAGCTCTGGCTTTCTTTTTTCGGTGCCATTTTATTGGCTTTTTTGTTCTTTTTTGGAGTTTCCCTTGGGTTGCTTGGCGACATGCCAGAAATTGAAGATTTAGAAAATCCAAAGAATGCGTTAAGTTCCGAGATTATAGGTAGCGACGGAGTTGTAATTGGTAAATTCTTTCTGGAAAATCGAACCAATGTCAGCTTCGATGAAATCAGTCCATATGCTATTAACGCCCTTATAGCAACTGAAGACATTCGCTTTTACGAACATTCAGGAATTGATTTTAGAGGAACCGTGCGTGCTTTTGCGAGTTTAGGAAGTGATGGCGGTGCTAGTACCATCACGCAACAATTATCAAAAAATCTCTTCAGCAGGTTTGAACGTCCAAGAGGTAAATTTGGGCGCCTTCTTCAGAAACTTAAGGAATGGGTTATTGCCGTTGAACTTGAAAAACGGTATACAAAAAAGGAAATAATTGTCATGTACTTGAATACGGTTCCATTTTCAGGGATCTCATTCGGCATTGACGCAGCTTCTAAAGAATTCTTCAACAAACGCCCACTTGAATTGGATGTAAACGAGGCCGCTACCTTAATAGGTATGCTCAAAGCCAATTGGAAATACAACCCAAAATACAATACCGAAAATTCTCAATCACGAAGAAATGTCGTGCTTTCTCAAATGTCTAAATACGATTATTTAAGCAAAGACTCTTTCGAACTCCTTAAAAAATTACCAATTACCTTAAGATATCGTTCTGCCTCTAGTTTGGGTATGGCGCCGTATTTTAAAACACACTTAGGAAATCAATTAAAAAATTGGTGTAAAGATCATGGCTACAATTTATATCGCAGTGGTTTAAAGATATACACCACAATTGATTCTAAAATGCAGATCGCCGCTGAAGCTGCAGTTTCAAAACACATGAGTGAATTTCAGCCAAAGTTTGTAAAAGCGTGGGGGAAAGACAAGCCTTGGAGATATATATCCAATAGGGCCGTTATACCTAATCATATTGAAGATGCCTTGAGAAAAACGTCGCGATACATCAATATCAAAAACGAATTGGGCTACAATCATGAACGGATCATCCAAGAGTTAAAAAAACCTGTAAAAATGAGTATTTTCACTTGGCAGGGAGATAAAGATACCTTGATGAGTCCCTACGATAGCATGTCGTACATCAAGAAAATATTACATGCTGGTTTTATCGCTGTGGACCCTAGTAACGGTTATGTTAAAGCTTGGGTAGGTGGTATCAATCACCAACATTTCAAATACGATCACGTCAACCGCCGTGCAAAACGACAGGTGGGATCTACGTTTAAGCCTCTGATCTACGCCACTGCAATAGACATCAATAAATTCACGCCTTGTACCGAATTCCCAAGAGAGCGAACCGTTTTCATTTCGGGAGGTAAAGAATGGTCACCAAAAAACTTCGATGGAAAAGAAGGTGGTATATGGCCTATTTGGAAAGGTTTGGCATTATCCGACAATTTGATCACTGCACAAATCATGAAATCCTTAGGTGAAAATGGCCCTGATTTGGTTGTACAATTTGCAGAACGAGTTGGAATCGATAAAGATCAAGTTCCAAGAGTTCCATCTATTAGTTTGGGAACCGTAGAATTATCGCCATTTGAAATGGCTTCGGCCTACAGTGCTTTTGTGAATAAAGGTTTATGGATTGAACCTACTTACATAACACGAATCGAAGACAAAGATGGAAACGTTATAGAAGAATTTGAAACACCCAAACACGATCAAGTATTGGATGCAGAAAAAGCCTATACCATGCTCCAATTGTTAAAGCGAGTGGTTGAACGTGGAACGGCATTTGGTATGAAAGGTCGATATGAAATCGAAGGCGATATTGGAGGAAAAACAGGAACCACACAAGGAGCTGCAGACGGATGGTTTATGGGCGTGACCAATGATTTAGTTTGTGCTACTTGGGTAGGCGCCGATGATCCTACTGTTCGCGTTCGTTACTCGAGTATGGGACAAGGAAGTAAAATGGCCATGCCTATATTTGGCGAATTCATGAAGACTCTTCAACACGACAAAAAAATCAATTACATAGCAAAACCATTTGAAGCTCCTGAGGGAATGGACATATCTGCCCTTTTTGATTGTGCAAGACAAAACAAACCCAAGGCACAAATTGGCGGCGATTTGAATGTAAGCGGATTGGGCGACTAATTTTTTAATAAAGCAATTGCAGATGTGATTGCTTTGTATTATTTTTGCAGTCCTTTTAATAAGAAATCATTTATGAAACCCGAAATACATCCAGGAAGTTACCGTAAAGTGGTATTTAAAGACATGAGTTGTGACTTTGCTTTTTTAACCCAAAGTTGTGTTGATACCAAGGAAACCATCCAATGGGAAGATGGCAATGAATATCCCTTATATAAATTGGAGATTTCATCTGCTTCTCACCCATTTTATACCGGTAAGCAGAACCTTATCGACACCGCAGGTCGTATCGATAAATTCCGCAAGCGTTACGCAAAGAAGTAATTATTTAATAATTTATATCAAAAAGGGTGTTTGCATTAGCAAGCACCCTTTTTTCATTTTAAGGCTTTTAACAATCTAATAATTCAAGGCTGCTACTGCAGTTCAAGTAAAATAGTCCTAAATTCGCAATATGGTTATACGCTTTTTCGAAGACCCAAATGACACCAATCTATTTCCGTTAACCTCAACGCGACCCGCTGCTGCGTTGCGGATTGGAATCGTTACTATTGCAGAAAAATGGATGCTAGAGTTGGGTGCGAATTCGTGTGCATATGAAACCAAAGATTATCTTCAACAACGCTTCCCCAATAAGGAAGCCACAATTGAAATTAACGGGCATTTAATTCCTAGTGCTGAATTAATTCAAGCCATTTTGGAATTACCAGAAAACGCTAGTTTATATACTGCGGAGGAATTCTGCTTAGCAAGAAAAGGAAATGGATCCCAAAAGGTTCAGTTTGGCAACAAACCCATTTTAATAACCCGTCCTTACCATATTTTCAAACATAATGGTGCGGAAATTAAAAACGATTTCGAGCGACTAACAAAAAATCGCACAAGCCAACTGCTTTCCAAAACCAATACGCATATTGGAGATTATCCTATTTTTCTTGAAGAAGGTGCTCAAGTTGAATGTTGTATCTTCAATACCCAACAAGGGCCTATATATATTGGGAAAAACGCTCAAATAATGGAAGGCAGTATCATTCGTGGTCCATTCGCAATGGGAGAAGGATCCAATATAAAAATGGGCAGTAAAATATACGGAGACACTACATTAGGCCCCTATTGCAATGTTGGTGGTGAAGTAAACAATGTGGTATTCCAAGCATATAGCAACAAAGGTCACGATGGATTTTTGGGAAACGCTGTGCTGGGTGAATGGTGCAATATTGGAGCGGATACCAATGCATCCAATTTGAAAAACACCTATGACGACGTCAAAGTATGGAATTATGCCAGCAATCGATTCGATAAGAGTGGGGAACAATTTTGTGGTTTGATAATGGGTGACCATGCCAAATGTGGAATTAATACGATGTTCAATACAGGAACCGTAGTTGGTGTAGGTGCCAATATTTTCGGTTCAGGTTTCCCGAGACAGTTTGTTCCGGACTTTTCTTGGGGAGGCGCATCCGGATTTACAACGCATAAACTTCCTCAAATGGAGAAAACGGCTCAGCTCATGATGCAGCGCAGAAAACGCAATTACGACGAGGAGGAACAATCCATTATTAGAGCTGTCTTTGATCAAAGCCAACAATATAGAAGTTGGGAGAAAGAATCTGAAGCCTAATTAGACTTAAAATCGATCAATTCGATTTGGTTACGCTGCAATATCAAGAGGTTGTTTTGCTCCATTTTCTTAAGAAGTCTTGAAATTACCTCTCTGGAAGTATTTAAATCATTGGCAATACTTTGGTGAGACACATGCAATATGTTGGATTTAGCTTTTTGGCTTTCACGTTTCAAAAAGAATTCTAATCTTTCATCCATTCCGCGAAACGCAATATTGTCTAAAACCTCCAATACTTCTTCAAATCGATTTCTGTACGTGTTAATTACAAACTCTTGCCAGCTTTTGTATTCGCGTACCCATTGATTCACTTTTGCCATTGGAATCATCAGCACTTCGGAATCTTCAACGGCCATTCCCATTACTTGACTTTGCTCTTGATGTCTTAAGCATGACATAGACATGGCACACGCTTGACCACTTTGCAAATAGTACAAGAAAAACTCACCACCTTCTTCACCTTCTCTGTAAATTTTTATTGCACCTCTTAATACAACCATTGCAGAGGTCAAGTGCTGACCGGTTCTAACTATTACGTCACCCGCTTGAAATTCCTTAACCTCACTAAATTGGCTAATCTGTTCCAACAAATCCGATTCGATATCGGGAAATTTCAAACGCAAATGCTCTGGGGCAATTTTCATCTCGCTCTATTTCTTAAACCTGAATGCGAGCGAAGTTAAAATTTTATTTCGAGAATTTAAGGCTACTACGGTATTATCTTGTATCCCTCCAGAGTTTAAATTAACCTTAAGTATTATGGCCGAAATTTGTTTATTCTTTATTTTTTGGGCTATCGCATCGGTAAGTCGGATTACTGTTTCTGTTTCTTTGGTCAATATTACTTTACCATCAACATCAACATCAGCAGCTTCTATAAAATCAATATTTTCAAGGCTATCAATAACCACATTACCTGTATCCGCAAATTTAAAACTCATCCCTGCATCAAAGGGCAATTCATTGATAGTCCTAGCTACAACTTCAATATACTCTGATTCAATTATATCCACACCTAAATCACCTAAAATCAAGGTATCCATAATTGATGTAGGTTCCATCGTGAAACGCATTGGGACGTCGATGTTGTACCCTATTTTAATTTCACTCCCTTTGTCGATAAAGTTATTGTATACTTTACCATTATAGTTCGTTACTACTTCTACATCACCATTTATTCGATTTGCAGGTAATGAAAGACACTCCACTAGGTTGGAATTAGAAGTATCGATGGAAATAATGGTATTTAATATATTGCCGCGATCTACAAAATCTGGATATGCTATTTCTTGATCGTCCACATTCAGCTTTAATGACTCCCCTGATGAGCTGTACGTAGTTAAATTAAATCTCAACTTACTAGGAATTCCTATGGAATTGGCAATACTGATTATAATCTTAGGATTATTAACTTTAACATTATCTGTGTAGTCAGATAATTCGTTTAAATCAATATTACCAAGGCTTACCCGAGTGGTCTCAGAACCAAAATAACCCAATAAATAATCAATATTAAAATCGGGAAAACCATACGTAAGTGTAATCTTGTCGCTCGAATCGAAATAGACCATCGAACTAGTTGAATCTATCAATGTTGTTGTAACAATCCTTAAATTGTTATATGGCTTTGATAAATTTGTTCCTAAAAAAACTTTAGCTCCGGTGACATCCAAAGTTTTCTCTGTATTCGATACATTATCTAGTTTTATCCCGTCTAAAGGTTGACCTCCGATTGTTATATCTGGAAATACCAAATCAACATTAACAGTTGAATTAATGGTTGATTCCATCTTTACCTGAAATTTGGAACTAAGTAAGCCAATCTCTTTCAATTCAACATTGGGAAAATTAGAACTTAAGTCAATCCTCGTTAACTGATTCGGTAAAGAAATTCGGGGTAATTTAGCCAAGCCCGAATATACCGAAGCGCCCAACATTTTAACATCCACTTCAATGTTGTCATTCAGATTGATCAAAACAGGAACGGGAGATTGAGTAGTTTCTATATTAACCAAGACGTAACTTAATTTATCCGTTAGTCGTTTTCCTTTCAAATCAATCTCCGAGATTTCTGATGTGAATGGCAATATTTCTGGAAATTCAAAAGAACCGACGAAAACCTCATTTCCCGACAAGGACGTATCAAATACATTAATCAATACGTTGTTTAAAGTAGTCGGAAGGTTATTTGCAAATGTCATTTTTAAAGAACCTTTAGTAAAATCAAGGTACTTGAAATCTACATTGTTGAAAATACCTTTGCGGTCCGAACTGAATAAAACAAGCGATGGAAAAACTTCAAATGTACCATCAAATGGCTCTATTTTTTGTTTTTCAGAATCAGAAATACCACCTAACATTTCACGAAGCGTTATCGTTTCATTGAAGTTTACTCCAGGGATAACAAAATCATTAAATTTATAGGAACTACTTAATTCTTTAACGGTAAATTCATCAAATATATCGGTAGGTTTGTTTCCAAATACGGAATCCTCCAATAACCAAAACCTAATTAATCCTGATGAATCATACGTAATCAAACTATCACTTTTTATTAAATCAGAAACGGTTAATTGGAGTTTTCCAATTGGGCTTATAATTAAAGGTGAAATATTTGAGTTGTATTTATTTAAATCAATTTCATTTCGTTTGCACCCCGCATTAAATAAAGCTGCGGTAAGGACCCAAATAACTAGGATCCGTATTTTAAATTTCCTCAAAAAAACAAACGACATTCATTTACAAAATAACAATATATAATTCAATATATTTCTAATTCTACCTATTTTTGCGTTGATATGATGAAAATCGCAAATTTTGTTACTTTATTTAGCCTTCTTTTCGCACTAAGTTGCAAAAAGAATGACGTGAATTTTGACAAATACAATTCAAGTACACTAAACCCAGAAATTTACACCCCGATAGGACAAGCAATAGTACGATCCAGGGATATTTTCAAGCCAGATTCAACACTAAAATATGATACCGATGGAAATATTAAATATGTATTCCCTTCGGATACATTCTTAAATATAAGTGCTGATACTTTATTAAACGGTGTCAAATTAGGCAAAAGTGTTAGCGTTTTTACTTTGGGCAATATCTCGGTTAATATTGATAATCAAACGTTGAACACAACGCTACAACAAGTCAACAATCGCAATGTTGAGCCCAACAAAACAGCGATAAATGATTTAGATGGTAAAAATGCGAAGTTTCCTGGATTCAGCGTCGCTGATTTGGATATCGACACAATTCCTGAATTCCCAAATTTCACCTACATCGAAGTAGTTAGAGGCGTTTTAACCTGTCAAGTTGAAAACAATTGGCCTACAAATATATCCGAATTAAGCCTATCCTTATTAGATTTAACAAAAGCGCCAAGTGAGCAGGTAATTGGAAGATTTAACTTTACCAATATACCGACAAACCAAACGGTTATTGATTCGCTTATAATTGGAGGAGAAACAATTAATAACAAAATTGGAACTAAAATCGAGAGCATCAAACTTGATAGTAGTGCAACCAATGTAGATATTCAATTAAGCAAAGCCCTCGATATTGATTTAATGTTTTCTCAATTTAGAGTATCGGGTGGATTAGCAATTGTTCCAGAACAACCAATACCAAAAAGATTTGCCACAGTAGACCTATCTGACAAAGACTCTAAGGAAATGTTAAAAACAGTAGAATTTGGTAATGCGTTAATTCCTGTTTCTATTAATTCAACATTTGAGTCGGGTGCAACCTTAAGGTTGTCATTACCAGACGCCGAAAGAGATGGTGTTGTTTCACCACCAATTGTTGTTGATGTGGATAATGGGACCACAAATACTTCTGTCGATTTAAGCAATATGCGTTTGGATATGGGTAACGATGTAAATCAACCCTATAATATGTTGAGAATTGAATTCGATGGCACCCTTAAATCTTCCGGTAAGCAAATCTATTTTTCCGCTAATAACGCATTCACAATCCAATATGATGCAACCGATGCTGAATTCAAGTATGCCGATGGATACTTGGGTAGCGATACTTTCGAAGTTTTTCTTAAAAATTTAAATGTAAGCCAATTAACGGATTTCCTTGAAAATCTTCGAATTGAGAATCCAAATATGTCTGTAAATGTAAGTAACTCATTTGGTGTTCCTTCTGAAGTAGAACTTATTGTTACCGCCAAATCTAATAATGGTAATACCTTAAAATTAGACATCAATAAAATGTTCCCTCCTTATCCCGAAATTTCAGAAAGAGGCACAATTAAATACGATAACTTTTTGATTAACAATTCTAATTCTAATTTTTCTGATGGTTTGAAACTCCCTGCAGAAACTTTTGATGTTACTGCAAGAGTCACATTTAACCAAAATGGATTTCAAGGATTCACCAATCATCTGGTTGACAACAGTATTTTAGTAGTAAGTTTTGGTGCGGAAATACCTCTTGAAATGTCAACTTCAGAAATTGTTTATTATGACACCATCGACGCTACTAATACTTTCAACACTATCGCAAATATTCAAGAAGTTGAATGCAAGATTTTAACGGAAAATTTATTCCCATTTGATGCAGAAATAGATTTGTTCTTTGTAGATGCAAATTATGAAACAATTGACAGCAATATTTCAGTACAATTAGTAAAATCAGCTATTTTGGATGTAGATGGTTCACCAGTTTCCCCATCCACCTTAGAAAGTAGATTTTTTCTAAGTAAATCAAACCTTGAGAACTTCCAAAATCGCCAACCCCGTCATATCGTAGTTCGTGCAAAAATCTCGACAACTGACAATGGGACTAAGGTTGTTAAAATACTTGAAAGGTGCTATTTAAAGACTAGCTTGGGAATTCGCACCATCCTTAAAACCACTATCTAAAAAAAGAAAAATGCGTAACCTTATAACCATAGCAAGTTTTTTTATAATTAACGTAGGATTTTCACAATTTTTCGATTTCAACAATCGACATTTGTCTCAATCTCACCTTCTCAATCCCGCTTTCATGCCGCAGTATAAAGCTACGCTTTCTACTGGTCAAACCTATTTAAGTGCGAATTTAATCGGGACTACCTTAAACGGACTATTTGGGTCAAATGAGACACCCATTCAAACCGTCACGAGAATGATTGGAGAGGATGAAAAGCAATTAGGCGCAGATCTTTTTCAACAATCGGATGTATTCCATTTCGGTTTCAGAAGTAAAAAATCTTATTTTTCACTGAATAGTTCAATTATCAGTGAGGGGTCTATTCGTTTACCAAAAGACTTATTCGGATTGGTGTTTTTAGGAAATGGAGCATTTATTGACAAAGATGCCGACATCGATTTCTCTGGGAATAGATTTAGATCTTATTTAAAAAACACTTTCAGTTATGGTCGTTTCCTTAGCAATGAATTATCAGTTGGTGTAAACGCCTCCTTTATAAACGGAATCAGTGATTTAGACTTTGAACAGGCAAAATTTGGATTAGGAACCGATACAGGTACATTCTCGGTTTATTCATTAAGATTGAATGGTGCGATTAAAGGAAGAGCTTCATTATTAGGTATTGATGTTCAAGATGCACTAAACGATTCCAATTTCAATGCTGAACAAGCCATCTTAGATCAATTGAATAAAATTCAAATTAATTCCAACCAGGGATATGCTTTGGGATTCGGTGCGGTATATCGTATAAATGAAAAATTCAGATTCTCCTTCGCCGTTCAAAATATCGGTAACATCACATGGAATTTAGGCGCACAAGAAATCAAAATGAATGGAACTGACTGGACGTGGAATGGATTAGATACCAATCAAATTGGCAATATCAACAATGATATTGTAAAGCAGATTCAAGATACTTTACTAAATAAGTTTGACATAACAGGTTCAAATATAGAATCTTATACCACTCAGTTGAAACCCAGATATATATTAGGTGCTGAATTTATGTTAATGCCTCGTACGCGAGTTCAGGCATTTGGGGGTTATGGATTTGGATTAAATGGAGATAAAACTTTCATGAGTACAACCCTTCATCAAGAATTGGGCGAGTGGGTAGACCTGCGTGTTGGCTATTCTGTTTATGATTTATATAATCCAGCTCACCGCGTTGGTTTGGGATTAAGTTTTAACCTAGGTCCCTTACAATTGTTCGGTTCTGTAGATAATCTTCTCAGCATTGTGAGTTATGGAACGACACAAGTTACTTCGGGAACCTTTGGTGTGAACTTCAATATTGGTAGTCGTAAAGATCGCGATTATGATGAGGTCCCAGATAAACGTGACAGTTGTTATAAAACCTATGGTGTAATTAGCAATAATGGTTGTCCTTACGGATTCTTGGGCAGTTCAATGACCTATTCAGAAGAAGAAAATTCTGCACAAGAACTAGAAATTGAGAGCGTTGAAGCGGA
>Ga0181563_10001899_pt1 | contig 20311 bp, 12 predicted proteins | sample 011ome_25_FD_133759 | JGI IMG/M metagenome (GOLD analysis project Ga0181563, IMG submission 133759) | Coastal salt marsh microbial communities from the Groves Creek Marsh, Skidaway Island, Georgia - 011512CT metaG (megahit assembly) | ecosystem: Environmental > Aquatic > Marine > Intertidal...
CTAATTTACTTCACCGGGACCATTGCTTTGGTATGTTTTTATTGGGATTTTTCGCTCTAGTTTATTATTACTCATATTAATAGTAATTTCAGGAAAACATACGAATATTCTAAAAGAATGGACGGTATGGAAATTTGGATTTCGCATCTTTATTTTGTTGATAATATGTTTCGATAAATCTCAATATCCTTTCTTTTGCTGATCTTCATTAAAAAAGAAATGCAAACCATCTCTTTTATATTAGCATAAAACCCTATAAAATAGCTATTTAAGTAAAAGGAAGACAGAGATTGATTGGGGTTATAAATTGTGAATAAAATAACTAATTTATCCTGAGTCTCCTCTTGACCAAGTTGCTGCGAACGCTCAAAATTATGCTATGTATAAGCACCTCCGTAGATCGATTGAAAAGATCTAAGATTTAAATTTAAACATAAGCATTACTTATATCAACTCCATCCCAATCACCTATGTCAACTGATAGTCAAGATAACGAAGAAAATTATGATTCCTCAATGATTCAAAAGCTTGAGGGCTTAGAAGGAGTTCGAAAAAGGCCCGATATGTACATTGGGGATACAAATGAACGGGGTCTCCATCATTGCGTTTTTGAAATAGTCGATAACTCAATAGACGAAGCACTTGCTGGTCATTGCAGCGAGATAAAGGTACAACTCAATGCAGATGGATCATGTTCGATTCAGGATGATGGAAGAGGTATTCCAGTTGATATGCATCCTAAGTACGATATGCCAGCACTTGAGTTGGTACTTACAAACCTGCATGCTGGAGGTAAATTTGGAAAAGGTGCATATCAGGTTTCAGGCGGCTTGCACGGAGTAGGAGCTAAGTGCGTGAATGCAGTATCGGTTTGGTTTATTGCAGAGGTAAGAAGAGAAGGTAAAGTGCATCAAATGGAGTTTTCGCGGGGTATAACCACTGAAAAACTACGAGTTGCGGGTGATAGTGATACAACAGGTACTAAAATAACTTTTATGCCTGACGACGAGATTTTTACTGAAACACGTGAATTCAAATTTGATTTACTTGCTAAAAGGCTTCGAGAATTAGCCTTCCTAAATCCAGGGGTAAAAATTTCCTTACAGGAAGACAAAAACAATCAAAAAGAAGAGTTTCTGTTTGAAAATGGTATCAGTGAGTATGTCAGTTATTTAAACCAAAATAAAACATGCCTGATCCAGGAACCAATTTACTTCACTGGGGAAGCCGCTGCAGAGACAGGTAATGGCAACATTGTTGCAGAAGTTGCATTCACATACAATGATTCCTTTTCCGATCAACTTTATGCTTATGCTAATTCTATTCATAACATCGAGGGCGGCACGCATCTATCTGGTTTCAGAACTGCACTGACGCGGGTGATAAATAATTATGCCAGGCAAAATGACTTACTTAAAGAAAAGGAGCTATCATTAACCGGTGATGATGTGCGAGAAGGTTTGACAGCAGTAATTTCTGTGAAAGTACCAGAGCCTAGATTTGAGGGGCAAACCAAGACAAAACTTTCAAACCGAGAAGTAGATGGAATAGTACAGAAAATTGTAGGTGAGAAAATGAAGCATCATTTCGAAATTAACCCTGATCAGGCCAAGGGAATTATCGAAAAAGTTGTGAACGCCGCTCGTGCTAGAGAGGCTGCAAGAAAAGCAAGGGAAACCGTTCGTAAGGGAGCCCTTTCAGGAGGTGGCTTGCCAGGAAAGCTGGCAGATTGTTCCGAAAAGGATCCTTCCAAAAGTGAACTTTATATTGTGGAGGGTGATTCAGCGGGAGGGTCGGCGAAACAAGGAAGAGATCGCTTAACTCAGGCAATACTCCCTTTGAGAGGTAAACTTTTAAATGTAGAAAAAGCAAGATTGGATAAAGTTCTTAATAATGCCGAAATAAGAAGCTTAATTACAGCTGTGGGCACTGGAATTGGAGAGCATGAAGGAGAAGGTTCGTTTGACGCTGATAAAGCAAGATATCACAAAATAATAATTATGACGGATGCAGATGTTGACGGCGCTCATATTCGTACGCTTTTATTGACATTCATTTTTAGACAAATGAAAGGATTAATAGAACGTGGATATGTGTATGTTGCCAGACCACCTCTATACAAAATTAAACGAAGAAAAACAGAACAATATATTCAAGATGACTCTGAAATGAGTAAGATTCTTATTTCTCTAGGTATGGAAGATTTAAAGCTTATGAGAAATAAAGATAATTACATTTTTAATAATGATGAATTATCAAAAATAACAGATCTTTTTATAGAAATAGAATCAATAGGTAAAGGGCTTGGAAGATATGGTTGTACCGTGCAACGACTTTTTCAAAAATTAGATCTTCAAAACATTTCTCTTCCTCGATATCTCGCCCGCATAAGAACAGGAAACGAAGAAGAAATAAGGTTTTTCAAAGACATAGAGTCAAAAATTGGTTTTCTGCAATCGCACGAATTATCTGATGACCCCAACGAGAATAATTTTCATAAAGAAATTGAGAAAGATGGCACTAGCGTCTCACAAAGGATCTCCGTTCATCAAATTTTTGAAGCAAAAGAATTAGAGAGACTCATATCTAACTGTATAGATATTGGAATTGACCATTCGTTTTTCAGCGATGAAAAAAGCGAAACATTTTCTCTCACATCTGAGGGTGAAGATAACCAAATAAATTTAAGTGGAGTAGGCCATTTTCTTGAAAGTGTACGAATATCAGGCCGGAAGGGACTCCAAATCCAAAGATATAAAGGCTTGGGTGAGATGAACCCAAAACAATTGTTTGAAACAACTATGGATCCTACAACCAGAAGCCTCGTAAAAGTAGAAATAGCGGATGCAATTAAGGCAGATAATATTTTTACAATGCTTATGGGTGAAGAAGTTGCACCCCGGAGAGCATTTATTGAGGATAATGCACTCAATGTTACTTTCCTAGACGCATAAAAAATTTTTTTCTAAGTTATGAACGAAACCAGTGAGAATTTAATTAACGGTAACATTACCGAAATAATGCAATCTGCTTACATCGACTATTCAATGTCGGTCATTGTAAGCCGTGCCCTTCCTGATGTTCGAGATGGCTTTAAACCTGTGCAACGCCGGGTTTTATACGCCATGCTAAGGGAAGGACTTTTGCACAACAGAGCATATGATAAATGCGCAGGTGTTGTCGGAGAAGTTTTAAAAAACTATCATCCTCACGGTGATGGTTCGGTGTACGATACTTTAGTTAGAATGGCCCAGCCATGGGTAATGAGGTATCCACTGATTGATGGTCAGGGTAATTTCGGATCAGTTGATGGTGATTCTGCCGCGGCATACAGGTACACCGAGTGTAGATTAACAAAGCTGTCTGAAGAGTTACTCAAAGATATTGATGAAGATACAGTAGATTTCACTCCGAATTACAAGGAAAGCACTACTGAACCTTCCGTATTACCCGCGAGTTTACCTGGCTTGCTTATGAATGGCTCCACAGGAATCGCCGTGGGTATGGCAACGAACATACCTCCTCATAATTTAAGGGAACTTATTGATGCGATTTGTTCCCTTATAGATGACCCGTCCATTTCAATTGATGAGATAATGACCATTCTGCCCGGACCTGATTTTCCTACAGGCGGTAGTATTGCTGGAAGATCTGGAATTAAGTCCTACATGAATACTGGTCGAGGAATTGTTCGGATGCGAGGAAGTATGCATGTAGAAGATTTGCCGAGTGGTAAGCAGCAAATCATCATTACTCAAATTCCATACAATGTTAATCGGGCTACTCTAGTAACAAGAATAGCAGATTTAGTGCGCGAAAAGATTTTGGACGGCGTCAGCGACCTAAGAGACGAATCGACTGAAGTAACAAGAATTGTCGTTGAACTTAAGATGGGTGAGATCGAGCGAGTTACAATGAATAAACTTTATAAATTAACAGCGCTTGAAAGCAGTTTTGGTGTTATTTTATTAGCACTTGATAAGTTGAAACCTCGACAACTTAATATAAAGGAAGCACTAGAACTGTATGTAGAACACAGGCGCGCAGTTATATTAAGACGGACTAAATTTCGATTACGCAAAGCACAGGATAGAGCTCACATTCTAGAAGGATATAAGATTGCTTTAGATAATTTGGATGATTTTGTTAGAATAATTCGAGCGTCCAATAATCGAAATGACGCAAAAATTAATCTGTCTTCTAAATATAATCTTTCAGAGAGACAGACTAATGCAATTTTGGATTTACGGTTATACCAATTAACTGGGATGGAGCGTGGAAAAATTGATGCTGAATATACAGAACTGATGACGCTAATTTCTGAATTAACCGATATTATAGAAAATGAGAGAAAACTCTTAGATCTTATAAAAAATGAATTATTAGAAGTAAAAGAAACCTATGGTGACGAGCGCAAGACTCTTATAACTGAGGCAGAAGGAGATGTCTCCATGGAAGATCTTATTCCAAATGATGGTTGCGTGGTTACAATAACTAAGTCTGGATTTATCAAGCGTACTACAGTTGACGAATTCAAAATCCAAAATAGAGGCGGAAAAGGTGTTATTGGAAGTGGCCAAAAAGATGAAGATCCTGTAGCTCTGCTCAAAACTTGCAATGCTCACGACACATTAATGTTTTTTATGCAAAACGGAAGAGTCTATGTTCAAAAAGCTTATGAAATCCCCGAAGGTAGCCGAACTTCAAAAGGAAGAAACACTATTAACTTCTTAGAAATGCAAAAAGGTGAAAAAGTTTCTGCCATAATTGCAGTTGATGATTTCGAGTCGGATAAATCCTTGGTTTTGTGCACTAAAAAAGGTGTAGTAAAAAAGACGAAAATAAGTGCTTATAAAAATCACCGTAAAGGTGGGATTATCGGTATAAATGTTGATGAAGGGGATGAAGTTTTAGAAGCTTTGCAAATTGAACAAGATGACCATTTAATGGTTCTTACTGCAAAAGGTAAAGGTTTGCGTTTTGATTCACAGCAATTGCGTGATCAAGGTCGCGTCACTCGTGGTGTACGTGGAATTAAATTAAAGGATAATGACGCTGTCGTTAATCTTCTTAAAGTTGAAGATGAAAAACTGCTCTTAATCGCTGGTAAAAACGGTCTCGGAATTAGAACAAAGTTTAGTTCATTCCTTCCTCGTGGTGGTGAATCTAGTGAAAATGAAGAAGTGTCGCCTCGAAAAAGAGGAGGCCAGGGAGTTATTGCTATGAATACTGAAGCTGTGTGCGGTTCGATCAGTGTAGATCCTGAAAGTGAAATTTTAATGATAACGAAAGCAGGTCAAACGGTTCGTTGTGCAGTACAGAATATCAGAGAAACCAGCAGAGGGTCTAAGGGTGTAAAGTTAGTTAATTTGTCACCTAAAGATTTTCTTGTTGGAATCTCTGAAGTAGTTGAACTCGATGAAGAAATGGATGATTCTGATGGAGATGTTGCCAATGACGGCAGTGCAGAAACAGTTCCTGATGTAATAGAAGATGTTAGTGGTAGTTCAGAAAATGATCTAGATTAATTGTTTTCTCCAGCCTCTTTACTAAGTGGTAAACGCATATAGCATCAAACAAAGAATTGTGGTAATTCCTCTTATGATTTGCACACCTTTCATCAACCTCTTTTTTCAAAGCCGTATCGGAAATAAATGTCTTTATTAACGATTTTAGATCGTATTTTTCTAAATTAGGGTAAAGTTTTCGGTATATTTCTAGAGTATCCAACCACTTATTCTTTATCACTGTTTCTGTCGCTTTATCAAGTTGGTATGGAAAATGATTTTTTATTAAGTTTTTTTCAATATATGAATTGTGTGCCGCAATGTATGAAAAACTACTTAACCGAATATTTTGAAGGACACCTATTGCTTTGTCCCCAGTCTCTTCTTGAGAATAAGTTATCTTCTCGTCTTCAGTAATCAGATAGCCTATTTCTCGTATCCCTTTTGACAGGGATCCTTCAAAATCAATGTAAAGTACTTTTCTCAATGGATGATATCACTTTTAATCGTTTCAATAAATTTGTCTCCGAGGTGTCCGAGTTTAGGGATGTATTTTCTGAAATTAGATCTAATGATGGGATAAACTTTGAATTAAAGGAAGATGAAACTCCTGTCACTCACATTGATTTTTTTATAGAAAAATCACTTAGAAACTCTATTTTCGAGGAATTTCCAACTCATTCTATAATCGGGGAGGAATATGAAGACAATTTGCGAAAAAGTCCTTATAAATGGATTATTGACCCAATTGACGGCACATTTTCTTTAACAAAAGGGGTTCCTCTTTATGGTATTCTCATCGGATTATTGAGTAATGATACTCCGCTCTACGGATCAGTAAGATTTCCTTTGTTGCAGAAAATGATTTGTGGAGACGGTTCAATCACTTTCGAAAATGGGAAAAAAATAGAATGCACCAACAACATTTCTCTCAAAGAAAGTTTAATTCTTACAAGTGACGAAAATAGGGTTAGCAAGTCAAAATATAACGAGTCTTGGCAACATTTAAACGGCCTTGTTTCAAACCACAGAACATGGGGGGATTGCTATGGTTACTATTTAGTTTGTAGTGGAAAAGCCCAAGTAATGTTCGATTTAGACTTGAAACCTTGTGATATTCTTCCTCTCGTGCCTATCATTAAAGGAGCAGGTTGCGAAATAATTGAATTAACAGAACCTTACAAAGATATAATTGTTTGTTCTAAGAACTTAAAAACCGAGATTCTAAAATGTTTTTAATGGAGCGGGCGAAGGGATTCGAACCCTCGACATCCACCTTGGCAAGGTGGTGCTCTACCAACTGAGCTACGCCCGCATTAAAATTGTTCTTTAATTTAATTAATGATTTTAAACAAGTAAATTCCACTTATGATTTTTAAAAAGAGTCGTTTTGCTTGACATAGTAGATTCTTGTTTTATTTTCGTTCCTTTTCAATCTAACCCCAATGCCCTCCGCCCATGTAGCTCAGTCGGTAGAGCGCGTCCTTGGTAAGGACGAGGTCGGCGGTTCAAATCCGCTCGTGGGCTCCACATACATATAAACATCAAACAGTCAAAGTAAATGGCCAAAGAACAGTTCCAACGAACCAAACCTCATGTTAACGTCGGTACCATCGGACATGTCGACCATGGAAAGACCACTTTAACCACAGCAATTCTTCACGCACAAGCTAACAAGGGTTTAGCTGAAGTTAAATCCTATGCGGATATCGCCAAAGGAGGAACCGTTCGCGATGCCTCCAAAATTGTAACGATCGCAGTTTCCCATGTTGAGTACGAAACTGACAACCGACATTATGCCCATGTGGATTGCCCAGGACACGCTGATTTTGTTAAAAACATGATCACAGGTGCTGCCCAAATGGACGGAGCGATTCTTGTGGTTGATGCAACTACTGGGCCTATGCCTCAGACAAGAGAGCATATCCTACTTGCCCGTCAAGTTGATGTTCCCAATCTTGTTGTTTTCCTTAACAAATGCGATCTTATGTCTGGTGATGACGAGGAGCTTCTTGAGTTGGTTGACATGGAAATTAGAGATCTTCTTAGCAAGTATGAGTTCGATGGCGACAACGCTCAAATCATTCGAGGATCTGCTACAAAAGCACTCGAGAATGAAGACAGTGACCTTGGATTAGGTGCTATCCAAAAACTTATGGATGCAATCGATTCAGAAGTTGCTGAACCTGTTAGAGATACTGATAAGCCATTACTCATGTCAGTCGAAGATGTTTTTACAATCACTGGTAGAGGTACTGTTGCAACCGGCAGAATTGAACGTGGGATTGTTAAGGTAGGAGATGAGATCGAGATTGTAGGTCTAGGTGAATCTCGCAAGACTACATGTACTGGCGTTGAAATGTTTAGAAAAGAATTGGGTGAAGGACAAGCTGGTGACAATGTCGGGATATTACTTCGTGGTATTGAAAAAGCTGATATTCAAAGAGGTCATGTAATAGCAGCACCCGGTAGTATCAAGCCTCACACAAAAGCAAAAGCCCAGATTTATGTTTTGAACAAAGAAGAAGGTGGTAGGCATACTCCGTTTTTTAAAGGATATCGCCCACAGTTTTTCTTCGGTACTGCCGATGTAACCGGAATTGTTGAACTTCCTGATGGTGTTGAGATGGTAATGCCAGGTGACAACTTGACTGTTGAAATTGAGCTTCAAAAAGCAATCGCTATGGAGTCCGGACAACGTTTTGCTATCCGCGAAGGTGGTAGAACTATCGGTGCCGGAAATATTTCCGAGATTGTTTAAGGATACCACATTTCTACACAGACTGCTGGGAGAATAGCTCAATTGGTAGAGCACCGGTCTCCAAAACCGTAGGCTGGGGGTTCGAGTCCCTCTTCTCCCGCCACTGTTTCAAGTATAACACAACATTAATGAACCCCTTTCAAAAAATTCGAACCTTTTACAAGGAAACCCTTTCAGAATTAGGTAAGGCTTCTTGGCCAAATTTCGAAGAGTTACGAGGTTCAACCGTAGTTGTTATTGCCGGTGTTGCCATATTGGGACTATTTATCTCGGTATCTGACTTCTCTCTTACAAACTGCGTAGAGTTGCTTACTATGCTTATTCGTTCCTGATTTTCTGATGAGTACAACAACCACTACCGATGCAAGATGGTATGCACTTCAGTGCTTATCTAACCATGAGGACAAGGTAAAAAGGTACCTCACTAAATACAAAGAAGAGGACGAAGAATTTGCCGGTTGTTTAAGCGAGATTTTAGTACCGATAGAGACTGTCTCAGAGGTAAAGAATGGTAAGAAAAAACAGCGGGATAGAAAATTTTACCCTGGCTATGTCTTTGTTGAAATGAAGCTGTTTGATCAAGTTGGTAATCTTAAAAAGAAACCGTGGTATAAAATCAAGGAAACTGACGGAGTTATAAATTTTATTGGTCGCGAAAATCCTACACCTTTGGCTGATGACGAAATTGGCCGAATCCTCAAACAGGTTAATGAGGCAGAAGGTAAAGAAGTTCCCAAGGTAAAATTTGCAGTTGGAGAAGTCGTAAAAATACTCGACGGACCGTTTCTAAACTTAACTGGGGAAATAGAGGAAATTGATCCCCAAAAAGGTACCCTTAAAGTTTCTGTATCTATTTTTGGCAGATTCACTCCTGTGGAGTTAGAATTTTGGCAAGTTGAGAAAGCAGAGGAAGAGTAACCGACCTCATTTAAAATTATGTCTAAAAAAGCAGTAGGACTTATAAAACTTCAATTACCCGCGGGTGCCGCTAACCCTGCACCTCCCGTTGGACCAGCATTAGGTGCACAAGGTGTTAACATCATGGGTTTTTGTAAGGAATTTAACGCTAAAACGAAAGATCAACCCGGCATGATCTTGCCAGTTGAAATAACAGTTTATGCTGATCGTTCATTTACATTTATTCTTAAATCTCCCCCTGCTGCCGTTCTTCTAAAGAAAGCAGCTGGTCTTGCAAAGGGTTCAGGCGTACCCAATCGCGATAAAGTGGGCAAAGTTACCAAGCAACAAGTGCTAGAGATCGTTAAAACTAAACAGAATGATTTAAATGCTAACGACGAAGAAGCTGCGTGTCGTATAATTGAAGGAACTGCAAGGAGCATGGGGATTGAAGTTACACCCTAAAGAGTATTATGAAGAAAAGAAGCAAAAGGTATTTAAGTTCCAGTGAAGGAATTTCAGAGACTAAGGATTATGATTTGCAGGAAGCCTTAGACGGGATCTCTAAACAAAATAAGGTAAAGTTTGATGAGTCTGTGGAACTTTCGATTAGTTTAGGTGTTGACCCTAAGCAATCATCTCAATCCGTCCGTGGTACTGTTAAGTTGCCCCATGGTAGCGGAAAGGATGTAAAAGTTCTTGTCTTCACCGAAAAACCAGAAGAGGCACTGAAGCTAGGGGCAGACCACGCCGGTCTGGAGGACCTTATAGCCAAAATCAAAGATGGCTGGACTGACTTCGATGTTGCTCTTTCCACAACAACTGCAATGAAATCGGTTCGTTCTATTGCTCGCGTACTGGGACCTCGCGGACTCATGCCAACACCTAAGGCAGGAACCGTAACTGACAATCTCGAGGAAGGCATCAATGATGTAAAGTCTGGAAGAGTTGAATTTAAGATGGATAAAACAGGTGCGATGGCCGTTTTGATCGGAAAAAAATCATTTTCAGTTGACCAACTTTTGGAAAATGCAAACACAGCGATCAGTGCTGTTTCCTCATCAAAACCTGATGGCTTTAAAGGAAGATTTGTAAAGTCTGCTCACATCAGTTCAACCATGAACCCTAGTTACAGATTAAATTCTTCTTTATTTAATTAAAATGAGACCAGAAAAAACATATTTAATCGAGGAAGCAAAGAATCATCTTTCGAAGTCAGAATACTTCTTCCTTACTGACTACCACGGTATAGATGCAAAAGAAACTTCAGAACTGCGAACAAAACTGGCAGAGAGAGGAGCTGAGTTTCATGTAGTAAAGAATTCTTCTATTAGACTAGCTGCAAACCCTGATCTTGTTGATGGCTTGGATTCTCACCTTAAGGGTCATACAGCAGTCGTGGTTGGTGGAGATGATGCATCTGGAGTCGCCAAAGTATTAGGTGAGTACTTTAAGGCTAAAAAAAAGGTAACAGTCAAAGCTGGAGCTCTAGGGGATCGCTCCCTTTCAGCTGAAGATATTAAAACATTAGCTCAATTACCGGGACTAGATCAACTACGTGCACAACTTCTTTCACTTTTAAATACACCTGCTACAAGCCTTGTAACCGTTCTCAGTGCTCCTGCTCGCGGTATGGTTACAGTGCTCAAAGCAAAAGCAGACAAAGGATAACATATTTCGGGATAAATCATCTCGCATAACAAATAACAATAACCGCCGACCTAGAAGAAATTAGGGGTAATCCCTTAAACACCTTTAGGTACTAATCATATTCAGGCAAGGAGGTAAATAAACATGTCAGACATAACAAAAGACCAAGTAGTAGAATGGCTTAGTAGCCAATCAGTAATTGAAGTAGCCGATCTCGTAAAAGAGTTGGAACAAAAGTGGGGAGTAAGTGCCGCTGCTCCAGCAGCCGTCGCAGTTGCCGCACCAGCAGGGGGAGGTGATGCAGGAGGTGCTGCTGCCGAGGAAAAAAGCGAGTTTGATGTCGTGCTAACAGAGTTCGGCGGCAACAAAATTGCTGTTATTAAAGAAGTCCGTGCTATCACAGGACTTGGCTTGAAAGAAGCTAAAGAATTAGTTGAAGGTGCACCAAAACCTGTCAAAGAAGGTGTGAGTAAAGATGAAGCAGAAGAAATCTCCAAAAAGCTCGAAGCTGCAGGTGCTAAGGCTGAAATAAAGTAATGCTTCTAACTTTAGTTTCATAAAACTATTTAAAGCCGTACGGTTGATATTCAACCTGCGGCTTTTTCCATTTTCTTAAATATTCCACAATCTATAAAAATCACCGATCATGAAGAAGCCAGAAAGACAAAATTTCGGAAAGCTTAAAGAAGCAATCGATCCCCCCAATCTTATTCAGAATCAAGTCGATTCTTTTCATGATTTTTTACAACGGGATGTTCCATCTACCCATAGAATTCCGGCTGGATTAGAAGCGGTTTTTAAGGAGGTTTTTCCTATTTTCAGCTATGATGAAAAATCTCGCTTGGAGTATGTTTCCTACACAATCGGTGAATCCGCTCTAAGTGAAATGGATTGTATCGACCAAAACTGCACTTATGCCGCACCTCTACAGGTAAAATTGCGTTTACGCATGGAGATGGAAGGTCAAAGCAAACCTTTTTACAGTGAGGAAGAAATTTTTATGGGAGAATTGCCCATCATCACTGAACGAGGATCTTTTATTATTAATGGGGCGGAAAGGGTTGTGGTTAGCCAATTGCATCGATCTCCTGGGGTAAGTTTTGAGGAATCAACCCACACAAGTGGTAAAGTCCTTCATGGCTTTAGAATCATTCCAGATCGAGGCACATGGATCGAAGCTCAATTTGATCAACATGATTTACTCTATGTTTACTTGGACAGAAGAAGGCGTCGTCGAAAATTTTTAATTACAACTTTTCTACGGGCCTTAATGGATTGGGATCCTGAAAAGGATAAGGATTCTGATCAGAAGATCATCGAGCTTTTTTATGATATCGAAACTTTGGATATCAACGAGTTGTTAGCGAAGGATAATGTTTCAAATTATGTTTTAGTAGAACCTATGTTCGATCGTGCCAAAGGTGCAGTTCTCGCTAAAGCTTTTGAGCCTTTAACCAAAACATATCTTAGATCATTTGTTAAGGCTGGGGAAAATCAACTTCGCGCAATCGATACATCAGTTGACGACGGAGCAATTATTCGTTGCCTCAAGAAAGATACGACTAAAAACAAAGACGAGGCACTCAAGGAAATTTATAAGAAGTTACGCCCCGGTGAGCCACCCGACCGTGTCAATGCCGAAGCTCTGATAAAGCGTTTGTTCCTAGATTCTAAAAGATACGATTTAGCCAAGGTTGGGCGTCACATGCTTAACCTCAAATTAAACCAAAGTACTCCTCTTGAAGTTCGTGTGACTACAGTTGAAGACTTGGTTGCAGCAACTCGTAAGTTGACAGATCTCAAAAGAGGTAAGTCAAATGAAGAAAAAGCAAGGGAAGATGCTGGTTCAATATTTGACATGGGTATTGACGATATAGATCACTTGGGAAATCGTCGCGTGCGTACTGTTGGTGAACTTTTGGCAAATGTTTGTCGTAGTGGTTTGGCTCGAACTGAAAGAGTAGTTCGTGAACGTATGACCCTCTATGATCAAGGTGCTGAATCCCTTACTCCAGGTAAGCTTATCAACCCCAAAGCATTGACAACTGTTGTCAGGGATTTCTTTGCCCGAAGTCAGCTCAGCCAGTTTAAGGATCAAATTAATCCATTGGCTGAAATGACACACAAGAGAAGACTATCTGCTCTTGGACCCGGAGGCTTAAATCGCGAAAGAGCTGGTTTCGAAGTTCGTGATGTTCATCCAACACACTACGGTCGTATTTGCCCAATTGAGACTCCTGAAGGACCAAATATTGGTTTAATTAATACACTGTCAACTTACGCAAAGATAGATGAATTTGGATTTTTGCAATCCCCCTATCATCCAGTTAAAGACGGAGTAGTAGACAAGAACCCCAAAAATGTTGCTTACCTCAATGCTTTTGAAGAAGAGCGCTTTTTAATAGCACAGGCAAATACTGAAATTGATACCAAAACAGGGAAACTCGTTGGTCGTGTTACCTGTAGATACAGAGATCAGGTTAGTGAATATGAACCATCCGAAGTGGAGTACATGGATGTGTCGCCTAAGCAAGTTGTATCTGTCGCTGCTGGGCTTATTCCTTTTCTTGAGCACGATGATGCTAACCGGGCCCTCATGGGTGCAAACATGCAACGACAAGCTGTTCCACTGCTTCAATCCGATTCTCCTTTGGTGGGAACAGGAATTGAGAAAAAAGTTGCAGAGGATTCCCGAACCGTGACGGTATCTGAGTCGGAAGGTGTTGTCGCACTTGCAGACGGAAAGAGGATCGTGGTTACAGATGATGGTAAGCTTCCACCTCGTTTCCTGAAGGAACCCCGCAGTGATCACAAGAGGGGTATCTACTGTTACGAAATGAGGAAATTTCTCAGATCAAATGCTGGTACCTGTTTTAACCAAAAGCCTATTGTTCGAAAAGGTGATACCGTCAAAGTCGGTCAGGCTTTGGCAGACGGTGCCTGCACAGATAATGGCGAGCTAGCATTAGGTCGTAATATCCTCGTAGCATTCATGCCTTGGAAAGGATACAATTTTGAGGATGCAATTCTGATTTCTGAAAAAATTGTAAAGGAAGATATTTATACTTCTATCCACATTGAGGAATTTGAGGTAACCGCCAGAGATACTAAACTTGGACCTGAGGAAATTACCCGAGATATTCCAAACGCAGGTGAAGAAGCACTACGTAATTTAGACCACTTGGGAATAGTTCGAATTGGAGCGGAAGTTAAACCTGGAGACATCCTAGTGGGTAAAATAACCCCTAAAAGTGAAACTGATTTAGCACCGGAGGAAAAACTTCTTCGAGCCATCTTCGGAGAGAAAGCCGCTGATGTTAAGGACAGCTCCCTAAAAGTTCCTTCTGGAACTCAAGGTATCGTAATGGATATTAAGGTTTCAAGTCGTACAGATGCAGAGCAGGAAAAGCTTTCTCCTTCTGATTTTCGTCGGCAGATGAAACAAATCAAAGAAGATTTCCGAAATCAAACTGAAGATCTTCGCTCTCAGCTAACCGAGTCACTATCTAATATTTTGCTTGGTGAAAAAATTCCGCTTAATGTTACGAATTCAGAAACAGGAGATGTAATCATACCTGCCAACCGAAAGATAACGAAGACCCTTCTTCGTAGACTTGCCGCGGTGCATCGTTTTATTGAGATTCCTCCTTCCCCGGTTCGGATTAAAGTTTTCGAAATTATCGAAAGTTATGAATCCAAGTTTACTGATCTTGAAGACGACAGGGATAGAAAAATTGAAGCCATTGAACAGGGTGACCCAATTGATCAGGGTGCGATTAAAAATGTTCGTGTCTTTGTCGCCAAAAAGCAAAAAATGCGTGTAGGTGACAAAATGGCAGGCCGCCATGGAAACAAAGGTGTTGTTGCTAAAATTGTTGCTGAAGAAGATATGCCCTTCTTGCCCGATGGAACCCCAATTGAAATCTGCTTGAATCCATTGGGAGTACCTAGTCGAATGAATGTCGGTCAGGTTTTAGAGACCCATCTTGGTTGGGCATGTAAGAAGCTTGGCTTAAAGGTAGCAACTCCCATATTCGATGGGATTCCCGAGACTAAAATTCAGGAATACCTTAAAGAAGCGGGATTACCCGAAACAGGTAAAACCCTTCTTTACGATGGATGTACCGGAGAACAATTTTATCAAAAAATTGTTGTTGGATACATGTATATGCTGAAACTTAACCACTTGGTTTCCAGTAAAATTCATGCTCGTGCCGCTGGTCCGGATATTCTTATCACCCAGCAACCTTTGGGAGGCCAGGCACAATATGGAGGTCAGCGATTCGGTGAGATGGAAGCCTGGGCACTTGAAGCTTACGGTGCAGCCTACACTTTACAGGAAATACTTACAGTGAAATCAGATGATGTTGCTGGAAGAACTAAAATCTACGAATCTTTGGTGAAAGGTGATAATTCTCTGCAGGCAGGAACGCCTCAATCCTTTAATGTTTTAATGAAGGAAATGCAGAGTCTCTGCCTAGATATTCGAGTACGAGGTGAGGATGCCTTGTAGGTTCACAAGAAAAGTTGCCAAAAATTAATCTTTAAAAAATAAAAATATGAGTGTCGAAGCAGTTAGTGAAGCATTAGGAGTAGAACCAGGGCCTATGGATAAAGTGTCCATAACAGTTGCATCCCCAGATATCATTCGTTCTTGGTCGAAAGGTGAAGTAAAGAATCCCGAGACTATTAATTACCGAACTTTCAAGCCTGAACCAGGCGGACTTTTTTGTCAAAAAATCTTCGGTCCCGTTCGTGATTACGAGTGTGCTTGCGGAAAATACAAAAGAATCAAGTACAAGGGAGTGGTCTGCGACCGTTGCGGAGTCGAGGTTACCGTTTCGAGGGTTAGACGAGACCGCATGGGACACATTGAGCTTGCTGTACCAGTTTCTCATATTTGGTTTCTGAAAAGCATGCCGAGCAGGTTGGGATTGCTTTTGAATATGACTGCAAAAAGTTTGGAACGAGTACTTTATTATGAGCAGTACATTGTGACTGACCCAGGTAATACTCCGCTCGAAGAAAAACAATTATTGACCGATAAAGAGTATCGTGAGGCGCAAGATGAATTCGGCGATGAGTTCGAAGCCAAAATGGGTGCGGAAGCTATTCGTGATGTATTAGCTAGAATCAACTTAGAGGATGAACTCGAAGAATTGTATGACCAGATGCATGAGACTAAGTCCAAGCAAATTAAAAAGAAGTTGGCTAGTCGCCTCAAGGTCACTCAAGGATTTATACAATCAGGTGCATCTCCTGAATGGATGATTCTCGATGCAATTCCAGTTATCCCACCCGATCTTCGCCCGCTAGTTCCCCTCGAAGGTGGAAGGTTTGCAACCAGTGATTTGAACGATTTGTACCGCAGGGTAATTAATCGGAACAACCGTCTCAAAAACCTGTTACAATTGAAGACGCCGGATGTAATTATTCATAATGAAAAGAGAATGCTCCAAGAAGCTGTAGATGCTCTTTTTGATAATGGTCGTCATGGTCGTGCTATTACAGGTTCTGGTAATAGAGCCCTTAAATCTTTGAGTGATATGCTTAAAGGTAAGCAGGGTCGTTTCAGGCAAAACCTCTTAGGGAAACGGGTAGATTATTCCGGTCGCTCCGTTATCGTTATCGGTCCCGAATTAAAACTTCACCAATGTGGTATTCCGAAGAAAATGGCTCTTATTTTATTCGAGCCATTCATCATTCGTCGACTTAAAGAATTAGGTTTTGTCCACACCGTTCGAGGTGCACGAAAAATGATTGAAAGTCGTTCTCCAGAAGTTTGGGATATATTGGAAGAGGTAACAAAAGGTCATCCAGTTTTATTGAACCGGGCTCCTACCCTTCACCGTCTTTCCATTCAGGCTTTCGAACCAGTTCTAATTGAAGGTAATGCAATTCGAGTTCACCCTTTAGTTTGCACACCTTACAATGCGGATTTTGATGGAGATCAAATGGCTGTTCATGTTCCTCTATCGGTGGAAGCAATCATGGAGGCCAAGCTTTTGATGATGGCTACCCATAACATCTTCTCACCTTCAAGCGGAAAACCTATTCTTACTCCATCTCAGGACATTGTTTTGGGATCATATTTCCTTACCATGAATCCCAAGGGCGATCTCCCGGGTGATGAGGAAAAATTACCTCTCATTGGCTCTCTGGAAGAGGCATTAAGTGCTTTGCAGGAGGGTGTTTTGAATCTTCATAATTGGATTCGTTTGAAGAATCCAGACAAAGGAAACGACACTCTCTATGGAATATCCAAGAGGAGTGTTATCACAACGACCGTTGGTCGTGCACTATTTAATACGATCTGGCCCGAAGAACTCGGATTCTTTAACGAACCTGCGCTCAAAGGAGATCTTGGAAATTTGATCCTCGAAACTTACAACCTAAAGGGTAAGGACGAAACAATTGAATCGCTCGATCGACTCAAGGAAATGGGATTCGATATGGCCACTAGAGCTGGTATATCGATCGGCATTTTCGATATGATCATTCCGCCAGAAAAGAAAAAACGGGTAGAAGTTGCTCGTAAAGAAATTGATAAAATTGAAGATCAGTTCCGTAAAGGCATCATTACAAGAGGAGAAAGACACAATAAGATCATTGATGTTTGGACCGCTGCTACAGATGATATTGCCAAGGAAGTTTTCAGATGTTTGGACGAGAACCTAGGTAAGGATACTATTAATCCTGTTTATTTGATGATGGACTCCGGAGCTCGTGGTAACCGTCAGCAGGTTCGTCAGTTGTGTGGTATGCGAGGTCTAATGGCAAAACCATCAGGTGAAATCATTGAGCAGCCTATCCTCGCTTCTTTCCGTGAAGGCTTGTCGGTTCTTGAATATTTCATGTCTACTCACGGTGCCAGAAAAGGACTTGCAGACACTGCACTTAAAACTGCGGATGCGGGTTATCTCACACGGAAACTTTGTGATGTTGCCATGGACTGTATTATTGTCTGTGACGATGACAACAGACGAGATGGAGTTGTCAAAAAAGCCATCATGGAGGGTGATAATGAAATTGTGCCTCTTAGAGATCGTATCATCGGTAGATATTCAAGTGATGATGTCTATGATCCCTCGAATCCCAGTGAAATCATTTTGAATGCAGGTTCACTGATCACCGAAGAAATTGCAGACAACATTGATGCTCTTGGAATTACTCGTATTCGAGTGATGTCACCGCTCTCTAGTAGAATCAAAAATGGTCTTACAGCCTTCGAATATGGAATCGATCCATCCACTAATTCTTTGGTAAAGCAAGGATCCTCCGTAGGTATCATTGCAGCTCAGTCAATTGGTGAACCCGGCACACAGCTTACCATGCGTACTTTCCATATTGGAGGTATCGCAAGTGCCGGTAGAGAAGATCCAGTGATTCATGTTAGAAAAGCAGGTAAACTAAAGTTCGTAGGTTTACGCTTGGTTACTCTGGCCAATGGGCAACAGGTGACTCTTAATAAAACTGGTTCGATTCAGGTTCTTGATCGTGATGATAGAATAATTGACGATTACCCGACTCCAGCCGGAGCTCTGCTCCATTTTAAGGATGGAGACGATGTAGATGAGGATACGCTCTTGGCCCAATGGGATCCATATAACATACCGATTCTATCTGAGAAAAAGGGTGTAATTGCATTTGATGACATGCTTCCAGGGGTTACAACTAAAATTGAAAGAGATGCTTCTGGTGGGCGATCAATGGTTGTTATCGAGCATAAAGAAGATTTAAACCCTCAGATCATAGTAAAAGATTCAAAGGGTGATGCTCTTGCAACTTACTCAGTTCCCACGGGGGCACAGGTTGCCGTTGATGAAGGAACTCGAATTGATGCAGGATCAATTATTGCAAAAACTCCGAGGCAGGCTTCCAAGACGCAAGACATCACGGGTGGCTTACCCCGCGTCGCTGAGCTATTTGAAGCAAGAAGGCCGAAGGAAGGCAATGTTGGTCAGATGGCAAAAATTGATGGGATTGTCTCTGAAGCAGGAACCTTAAGATCTAAGAAAAGACTTTTAGTCACCAATGAAGACTCCGGTCAAGTTGAAGAACACTTGATTCCTCATGGTAAGCATGTATTGGTTCAACCGGGTGATTTCGTGCAGAAAGGACAACTCATAACAGAAGGTGCAAAGGATCCTCATGAGATTTTAGAGATTCTAGGACCATCTGCCGTTCAAGAATATCTGATTGAGGAGATTCAAAAAGTGTATCGCCTTCAGGGTGTTACTATTAGCGATAAACACTTGGAAATTATTATTTCCAGGATGTTGATGAAAGTACGTATCACTGATCCAGGAGATACTGAATTCTTCTGGGGAGATCAGGTTGATCGTTACGCGTTTATGGATGCCAATGAGTCGATCGGGGCCAAGGGTGGAATGCCTGCGGAAGGTGAGCCTATCTTACTTGGTATTACGAAAGCTTCTCTTGAAACCGATAGTTTCATTTCAGCTGCATCCTTTCAAGAAACGACACGGGTTTTAACAAATGCCGCTACCCTTGGAAAAATAGATGATCTCAAAGGATTCAAAGAAAATGTCATTATGGGGCATTTGATTCCTGCCGGTACAGGACTTCCAAAGTGGCGTCGATTGAAGATAGATACCCTTGGTGCTTCTCCTTCCGAATCATTATCTGCCTAGAATTATTATTTTCTTCTTGTGGATATTGCAAAACAAGTTATAACAGATCGCTTTACCCCAAAAATCCTACCTCATGCCAACAATTAATCAGTTAGTAAGGAAAGGTCGTCGTTTACAGAAGGCCAAAACCAAATCACCTGCTCTGAAAGCATGCCCTTTCCGCAGAGGTGTCTGCGTACAGGTAACAACCCGTACCCCCAAGAAACCCAATTCTGCGATTCGTAAGGTAGCTAAAGTCCGTTTGACCACTGGGCATGAGGTGATTGCTTACATCCCTGATGAGGGGCATAGTTTGCAAGAGCACAGCATCGTTCTTTTGCGTGGCGGTCGTGTTAAAGATCTAAACGGAGTTCGTTATCACATTGTCCGAGGAACATTGGATTGTCAGGGTGTCGAGAAAAGAAGAAGAAGTCGCTCAAAGTACGGCGTCAAAAAACCTAAAAGCTAAATGTCTCGCAGAAGAAAAGCAACTAAGCGGGCTATCTTGCCCGATCCTTTACACGGGAGTCCTCTCATAAGTTCTCTTGTCAATGCCGTCATGTTTAGTGGCAAAAAATCACTCGCCCAAAGAATCGTTTACAAGTCGATCGAAAAAATGGCAGAGAAAGTTGGTAAGGGAAATCCCATCGAGTTAGTTTTGGGTGCCCTTGAGAATATTCGCCCCAAGATTGAAGTTAAAAGTCGCCGTGTCGGTGGTGCTACCTATCAAGTGCCGATTGAAGTACCTTTTGAACGCCAACAAAGTCTTGCTTTCCGTTGGGTTGTAAACGCAGCTTCATCTCGCAAAGGAACACCCATTGCTGACGCATTAGCTAATGAATTGATTGATGCCTATAACAACA
>Ga0181563_10001910_pt1 | contig 20233 bp, 15 predicted proteins | sample 011ome_25_FD_133759 | JGI IMG/M metagenome (GOLD analysis project Ga0181563, IMG submission 133759) | Coastal salt marsh microbial communities from the Groves Creek Marsh, Skidaway Island, Georgia - 011512CT metaG (megahit assembly) | ecosystem: Environmental > Aquatic > Marine > Intertidal...
ATCGTGTGCGGGTCAATATCTGGGAACATCGTCGTCAGCGCGCGCACGCCTTCATTGAACCCGCTATCGTACGACGACGAGGACATCGCGAGTGATTGCGAAGGTTTCCGAACGCACGGTGCGCTTCGAACGCGCGGGGCGTCGCCGGCGTCGTGCGTCGTCGTGCGTCGCGCGCGGGCGTGTGCCGACGATGTTCGGACGATGGGGGTGTGCCCTGAGGGACTCGCGCGCGGGGTCGTGCTTGGTCGAATATCCGTGATTGGTCGATTGTGGAGTCACGGGAAAGGGGTAAAAAGCGATCGTTTGGAGCTGCGGGGTCATGACTCGTCAAAATCATCGCGAGTGGGTCATGTCATGCGCGCGCGCCCGACGCGCGGTCGTCGTCGTCGTCGTCGTCGTCAGTGCCCAGCGCCGCCGCCGCCGTCGTCGTCGCGATGCGGCGACAGCACCACGCCGCATTCCATCGCCGCGCCCTCGCCGCGCTCGTCATCGCGCGCGCGCTCGTGGCGGTGCATAACGTCGTCGTGCTCGATTGCGACGAGGCGTACAACTACTGGGAGCCGTTGCACTATCTATGGCGCGGCGTGGGATTGCAGACGTGGGAGCACGGCGCGGCGTATGCGTTGCGGTCGTATGCGTACGCGTTGCCGCACGCGGGGTTGGTGCGCGCGGGCGCGGGCGTGGGGTGGGCGCTGGCGCGGGGACTCGGGGTGAAGTGGTCGGTTGGACGTGTGGCGTTTACGACGACGCGGGTGAGTTTAGCGACAATGCACGCGGTTTTAGAGGCGGATTTATGTGTTGCGGTGTACGATACGCATAAATTGACTGGGGCGGTGTTGATGGTGGTGCTTGCGAGCGCGTCGGGGAGCGCGATGGCGGCGAGCGCGTTGTTGCCGAGTTCGTTTGCGATGGCGTGCGCGACCAAGGCGTGCGCGGCGACGTTGCGCGGGAAGCATCGGGTGGCGTGTGTGGCGTGCGTCATCGCGGTTGTGTTTGGATGGCCGTTTAGTGGCATCGCCATGGTGCCGTTCGGGCTGTATTCGATCTATGGCATAGGGTTTGTGGCGACGGTGAAGTGCGTCGCGGCGTGCGCGACGCTCGCCATGAGCGTCTCGGTGGCGTGCGACTCGTACATGTATTCTATGCCTGGATCTTTTCGAATCGTGAGTTCGGTGGTGAATTTGGTGCGCTATAACCTCGCCAGTGGGGGTAAAAGCGAGTTGTACGGCGTCGAGGGTGCGGAGTATTACGTGAAGAATTTAGCGTTGAACTTTCAGCTCGCATTCGCGTTGGCGTGCTCGGCGCCCTTCGCCGTAGCCGTGGCTGTCGCCACCAAGGCGTTCGTCTTACGCTCGCTCGCGCGGTCTGGGAAAGCCCCTAAAAATATCAAACTCACGACGGTGGTAGAGAAGTATCGTAACACATGGCGCACGCTGCTCTTTGTATGCACGCCGTTTCCGCTCGTCGTCGTGTTTTTCACCGCAATTCCGCACAAGGAGGAGCGCTTCTTGTACATGATTTATCCATTCGTGTGCTTGAGCGCGGCGATTGCCACAGCGGCATTCGCCGAAGGCGCGCTCCGTATCACGAGGCACGTGTTTAAGTCGCGCTTGCCCACGTTCGGCGTCGTGTTCGGCGTTGTGCTTGGGTTATTTGCGATGGTTGCGTTGAGCGCATCTCGCACGGCGGCGACGCTGAAATACTATAGTGCGCCGGCAACCATCTACAACGCTTTACCCGTACCGAGCGCGACGCCCGACACCGTGGCGTGGCCGTGGTATCTCGCGAACGAGTACATGGAAAAAGGGGACGATATGACGATTAATGTGTGCGTCGGCGATGAGTGGTACAGATTTCCGAGCTCGTTTCATTTCCCAACGACGCACTATCGCTTGCGTTTTCTCAAGACGAAGCAAGTGGTTCCTTTACCGTTGCATTTTGACACCGCGCGTGGAGGTACGGCGTACACACCGGTTGGATTAAACGATAACAACGAACAGCATGAAAACTTTTTCGTCGATCCAGAGGAGTGCGTGTACCTCGTCGAAGCGGCGTTTGAGCGAGGAAACGCGCGCGCCAAAGCCATGGGCGGGGAGTGGATCGACGTGCGAAGCGAAAAGTTTATACACGCGCGATTGAGTCCGATGCTATCGCGCGTGTTCTACATCCCTGGCTATTCTGAAAAGCACAACAAATACGTTGATTATACATTAAAAGTCTTGGCCTATCCGCGGAATACGTTCACAAAGACGGACCAAGACGCTACTCTCTAGCCTTCGTGTAACTATTAGTTGAAACAATCACTCCTCGCCATCCCACTCGCGCATGAATCGTTCTAAGAACCACACCATCGTTTCATGTCTCTTTTCAGCACGTTTTTTCGCGCTTTCCGTATTCATGAGGTTCTTCAACTTGAGCAACTTTTCCGCAAAGTGATTAATCGTCGTGTTTGGCCTCTCGACGTTTCCGTGACTCTCCATATACTCTTTCATCGTCATGTCCACCAACGGCTCCACCCCTGGCACGTGCATTGGATTTTTCTTTGCGCCACCAAAGCAAAACGTTCGTCCGATACCAATCGCACCGATCGCATCCAATCTATCGGCGTCCTGAACGCACTGGAACTCGACGTTGGACGCCAGGCGCGCCCGCGCCCGCGCCGACGCTTCATCCGCATTGAGCGAATCTTTGAATCCCATGTTGGCGATGATGTCGCAAATCGCTTCAATCTTAGCTTCGTCGTAGTGTTCACCGATGAGAAACGCGCGCGCGGCGTCGGCGCCCGCACCCGGCGCGCCAGAATATTTCCAATCCGCGACATCGTGTAAAAGCGCTGCGAGCTCCACAAGCTCGATATCCGCGCCTTCTTCGCGCGCCAACGCGCGCGCGGTGAGGCGCACGCGGTGAATGTGCCACCAGTCGTGTGAGCCGTCGACGTCAGCGAGGGCGGTGCGGACAAAACGTTCGGTGCGTTCGATTATTGTCGTCATGGCGTGGTGTGAGGACAGCTGTTTGTTGGTGCGCGTTTGAAATCGCGTTTCGCAACGTTGTAAAAGTACTACTACACCACTCGTGACGAGAGCTACGACCTAATGCGCGTGGTGATGCTATATATATGTGTGTGTGTTGTACACGTCGCGTCAATGCGCTAGCGACGCTTGGATGATTTGGATTTAGACTTTGATTTGGACGTCGCCGAGGCGCCTGAAATGCTCGCGATGTCGCTCGCAAACATGGCAAACTGGTCAGCGATGAGTGAATCATCGCGACGCGTGTCCGCAGACTCGTCGTCGCGCGGTTCAGTGGTATTGCCGACGTCACCGGTGACAATGACGCGTTGACGCTCGCCGATGGTTGTCAGCCGACGAATGGAAATTTTTGCCTCGCGCTCGAGCTCGGTGATTTTTGCCGTCGCGTCTGGTTGCGGGAGCAACAGCGACACGCCGCGCACGGCGCACCCAGGACGCCCTGCGCGTCCAGCGCGATGCGAGTACGTGTCTGCCGACTTTGGCATGTCAGCGTGCACCACGAGTTCGACGCCTGGTAGATCCAAGCCACGAGACGCGACGTCCGTGGCAACGAGCACGTCGACGTCGCCCGCGCGCAAGCGCGTGAGCGTCGCGTCGCGTGCAGGTTGTGGTAAATCGCCGTGTAATGATGTCACCGTACGCATGCGTTTTCCTGCATTGAATTCCTGCGATGTGAAGAAAATAACGATACACTCGTCAGGTTCGCTCGACGGTTAGCGACATCCAAACGTCCCGCTCGATGGTTCAGTAACTTTGTTGTGCACATCGATCGAAGGATCCTCACCCTTCGACCTCGACAGTCTAACATGTGAAATAAAGTGAATCATCATCACCTTTGAGCGGAACGTCACGGGTGTTGCATGAAAAAAATCAAGAAAAGTGGTTCCATCATTTCCATAATGTCGAAGCGTCATAATCATCGTCGCGTCTCAGGGAATGTAGATAAGTATTTGGATTCAATCCTCTGGAACCAAACGCGTGCGATCATAAAAAATCAAAAAAAACACCGTGTCTCGGAGAATTGTAGTCTTTGGTTACGAACATGGAACGGATTCCGATCTCATAAATCCCTTAAAGTTTTCTTCGTCATCGACAACGCGAGGGAAAAAACAAATGAGCGAGGCGAGGCGTGGATACGTACCGTTGTTAACATATTCGTCAGCGTCGCCCGCAAGCGTTCGGCGGATGATTTCGTCTCGGTGAATACGATAGCTTGCCCACCGACGTGTCCGTCAACGCGTTCGCTCGCGTAGGCATCAATTGCCTCCAATACCGCGATGCCTACGGATTCGTCCCCACCCTTGGCGGCGTACGACAAATGTTCCACACGTCCACCGACGTTGGACCCTCCATGACCGGAGTGATGCACCTCGACGTACCCTGGCACGAGCTTTTTCTCTAGAAACCGCGACAACGCCGCAGAAATCGTCGCCGAGAAGCACAGCGTCTGACACGACCCGGGCGGTTTCATCGCCGCCTCGACGTCGCCCTCAAACCCGCCGTCCAACAGCCTGTCAATTTCATCCAACACTTGAATCTTCACGCCGCGCAAAGAAATCACCCGACGTTCAATGAATTCTCGAATGCGCCCGGGGGTGCCGATGACCACGCACGCACCCGCGCGTATGGCATCTTCTTGCGGTTTCCCCGCGGCGCCACCCACACACAACGCGCACGCGCCCGTCCAGCTCAACCCGCAATATCTCTCCGCATGCGTCATCACCTGACTCGCCAGCTCACGCGTAGGTAACATAACAATCGCCTGCACGCCTCCATCGCGTTCGATCGCCATCGCAATCGGTATAACGTACGCTAAAGTCTTTCCGCTACCCGTCGGCGCCCGGCAGAGCACATCCTTCCCGCGCCCAATCGCCGCCTCCATGCACGCCTCCTGCATCACCGTCACGCGCGTCACGCCGTGTGCCACGAGCGCATCCTTAATCCCATCGCTCACGTGTTCCAAATCGCGCACGGACGTGCGTAATCCCTCCATCACGCACCGTCTTTCGCTCGAGCGCACTGGCCGCCCGGCGGCGGCGCGCAACCAATCTCCACACGCGTTCGCCCCGTCACCGCGAACTCGGCCGCGTCGAGCGCGCGATGCGACAACCGCGCGAACGCCACGCGATTCGATGCACTACGCGCGCGGCGTCGTCATATCCGTCGCCCGCGCGTCGACGTATGCCGCGACATCGAATTCGTTCTGGTCCCCGACCAATCATGAACTCAAGAAGAGGGGGGGGGGACGCAGCCCGTGTATGTACCTGGGTACACACACCCACGGGGGAACCAAAGCGACTTTTTGTGTGTGCCCACGTCGTCGTCGCGCCCGACGCCATTCCGCGTCCGCGTCCGCCGCCGCCACCGCCATCGCGCGCACGCACGACCGTGGAAATTGTCTCTCCCTCCTCTCGCGCGGTGCGAGCGAGGCGATCGCGCGCGATTCGCGAGCCATGCCGACGGCGAAAGAGTTGCTGGCGCTCGAGGACCGATTCGAGTCCCTGAGCGATGCACAAAAGCGCTGCGTGATCAAGGTGCAAGCGCGCTTGCGCGGTTGGGCGCAGCGACACAAGTCTCGACAACATCTCATTCGTGACGCTGCGGTGAAGGGCGGGGTGTGGGCGCAGTTTTCGTTGAGTACGACGGAGACGTTGGTGGAGACGTATCGCGCGCACGTGGGCGGTCCCGTGGCGAGCGGGACGGGTGATTTATACGTGACCGATAAGCGATTGTGCTTTTACTGCGAGAGCAGCGATCCGAAGATGCGTGATGGGATATTATTTTCGCCATCCAAGCCGAAGCGTGGGACGTCGTCGCCGATTTCGTTGAAGATTGCGTATAAGGAGATCAAGGCGATTACGACCAAGGCGGAGTACGTGAGCGAACCGGGCGTGGTGTTGGAGATGCGTGATGGGAGCTCGATGTGGTTTGGTGGGTTTTACTTTACCTCATCTGTGAAAGCGTTGATTGAAAATGAGTGGACGCGAGAGACGGTGGCGAAGTTGAATCACGCACAGGCGTTGCGTACGCAAATTTTAATGTCGACGTCTCGCGCGTCTGGCGCGGCGGCACACGAGCGCGTGGAAGCGTTGAAGGAGGAATTGGATCTCAGCCGCACTAAGCTGGAACGTGCGAACGCGCGCGAACGTGAACATGTGCTTGAGATTGAAATCTTGCGGGAGAACGAAGAGCGCCTTGAGCGACAAAAGAAGAAGCTCGCAAATCAAGCGCGCGATTTGGAGGAGGACATTGAAGCCGCGCGCTTGAAGCAAACTGCCGCGCTCACGGCGCAGCGTGCGGCGGAAAAAAAGTTGAGTGAAATTGAGGTCACATTTGAAGCCAAAATCGACGCTTTGTTGGAAGAGAAGAACATGACGATCGAGGAAATGAGCAAAGAGGTGAATAATTTCAAATCCATGTTGAGCGACGAGCGTGCGACGATGAAGGCAGATGTCGAGCGCGCGCGCAAGCTCGCGAGCGACTTGCGCGATCAGCGCGACGCTTTGATGACTGAAAAAGCCAAGTTGACCATCCAATTGGGTCAGCTCGAGACCGAACTCGCTTCGCGACCGGAAGTGGATGACTCAATCGCCGAGGAGCGCATCGCCGAACTCGAAGCCGCGCTCGAGGCGTTCAATGCTGAAAAGGAAAAGAACGCCGCTTCTATGGCGTCGCTGTCGGCCAAGCATAACAGTGCTTTGAGTGAAATTACAAACTTGCGCGCTGAACTCGCAACACGCGCTGATGTGGTGAGCACGAAGAAGGTGGACGACGCGCGAGTCGCCGAACTCGAAGCCGCGCTCGAGACGACGCGCGCAGAACAAAAGTCTTCTGCCGCCGCGATGGCTGACATGAAATCCAAGCATAACGCAGCTTTGGCTGAAATTGCGAACTTGCGCGCGCAGAGTGATCACGTCAGCACAGTTCAAGCATCGGAATTGGAAGCGTTGCAATCCAAGTATGAAGCCGCCGTCAACGCGCTCACCGCCGCTCGTAATGAGAAGGATCAAGCCATGAAGAAGTGCGATGACCTCGCCAAGCGTGACGCTGAAGCCGGAAAACAAATCACGGGGAAAAACACGAAAATCAAGGCTATGGAAGTTGAACTCGATGCTCTTCGTGACACGCGTGAATCCAGCAGCGCGGCGTTGGCGGCTTTGACCGCCAAGTATGAAGAGGCTCAAAAGCAGCTCTGTGCGCTCCACTCTGAAAAGGCTGATTTGACCAAGAGGTCGTCTGCTGAACTTCAGCACCGCGAAGGAAAGTTACGTGAAGAACTTGGCTTGGCGAAGGCGAAGTGCGATGAGCTCTTGCACGAAATTGACGCTCTTCGTTTGCAGCGCGAAGAAAGCCGAGTCGCCATGGCGACGCTCGAAAGCAAGTATCAAGAAGCCGCTGGCAACTTGCAAGACTTGAAGACGCGTCATGCTGCCGATTTGGCCAAGTTTGACCAGGAGCGCAAGGTTCTCGAGTGTGCGCTCACGGAGTCCAAGGAGAGTAACAACGCCGCATTGGCCGCCGTGCAAAATGAGCGTGAATCCATGCGCTCTGCCAAGGAGCAACAAAACGTCTCCATGGTTGCGTTGAAAGCCAAGTATGAAAACGTTGGCAAACAGCTCGAATCTACCAAGTCTGAACTCGCCAACGCCATTTCTGCGCGTGAAAAGGCTCTCGAAGAAGTGCACCTTGCCAAGCAGTCGGAAGAAAAGGCCAAATCGCAAATGCTCGCGCATGAAAAGTCCCTGTTTCAAGCCGAAGCCGATGTTAGCGCTGCGCAAATCCAGGCTGCAGCAGCCATATCGAGTGCAAAGTCTGCGGAAAAGCGTGAAAACGTCATCAAGACTGAGCTCCAAGAATTGCGTCGCCAGAACGAGGCGCTGTTGAAGGATCACAGCACTTTGGAGGCACGATCAACGCAGCTCGAAGAAAAGGCTCAAATGCTCGTCAAGGTTGAGCAAGAAATGGCTGCTCTTCGAGCCGAGTTACAAGTGACCGCTTTGCAACAAGAAAAGTGGAAGCAAGACGTTGCGTACGCCAAGGCTGAAATCGAGCGATCTCGTACTAAGGCTGAGGCTGACGGCGAAAAGTTTAGCGAGCTGCTGAAGAACATGTCTGAAGCTGAACGCGAAGCGGCATCGGCGCGCGCGGCTGAATCTGTCGCTCGCGACTACGCCTCGCGTAGCAACGAATCAGCAAAAGAAGTTCAAGCGCGCGAACTTCGCATGCGTGAAGAGTTGACGACGATGCGCGTCGCATACGAGAAGTTGTCCACCGACTTCCGCGCCAAGACGGAGGAATTCTCCCGTGAAGTGTCTCGTCTCGAGAAAGCTGTGAGTGATGAGCAGAACAAGGTGAACGTTATCCAGCTCAAGCTCGAAGAAGCCCAAAAAACCGTTCAGACGCTCGAACAAGCGAACATTCACAGTCACAACAAAATTGGTACGTTAAAGGACACGTTGCGCCGTCAAAAGCAAGAAACGGACCAGTTGTACACCGAGTATCAAAACGTGTGCGCCAATCTTGACGAGACAAAGATGTTACTCGAACGAGAGCAGTCTGCGACGGCCGACATGCACAGGCAGAAGATGATGGAAAAGAGCCGATCATCGTCGATGCCAGGTTATCGAGCAGGGTTACCCGGCGCCGCGAGCATTTCGACGCGTTCGCCATTGGGCAGCGCCAACTGCAACCCTCGTCTTGGATTGCCATCGATTGAGCAACTCTTGCCTGCGCTCGGGCCAATTAAACCAGCGCTCGGCTCGCCACCTATTGCGAACACCGTCGACTAATCGCAGAGGTTGAATTTTGTAACTTAATCACATCGTCTTAAATAATTATTATTATTTTGCGTCGTCTTACAATTTAGTTGATATCCTTTGGTCTCGCAGGAGGTGCACGAATAGTTTTGTACAATCGGCCGACATTTCTCGCCACATCCGCCGTTTTTAATGCGTTGCGCGCGGCTGAAACACCCTTTTTTGTCGAGTTTGCGACGTTTGCGATGACGGGACCGCTATATTCCTCCATGTTTGCGCGTTCCTCCAACACACGCGTAGTTTCATTACGAACGGATCCAATTATCGGCTTTGCGCGTCGCTGCACCTCTGGAATGGCATTGCGCGTCACATTCGCCGCGTACTTTCCCAACGCCTGCGCCGTATTTACCGAAGCCGTTATCCCGCGAGTGGCACTTCGCACGCCGCCGCCCAAATCTGCCGTCAACTCCCCAACCTCCTCAATACAGTCCGTGAGCTCTAACCCAGACACTCGAACCGCGGCTAAAGTATCAGGCACTTCTTCTCTCACCGATGCCGCTAAATACGCAATCTCATCCATCGTTCGTCGCACGCTTTGCAACGTCGGTATCAACGAAAGCAAAACCGCGCTCAACGCGCTCCCTAACAAACACCCAACCCCACACAGGGCGTAAAACGCGAACGATGGCGTCATGAACTCCATATCTGGCGTAGACGCATGTCTCACCATCGCTGTCGTCGACGTGTATCGATTCGCTGGCGCGAGTTCTCGAGCGTCGCGCGCCGCGAGTTGACCGACGGGCGCGTTCTCAGCCCTCCTCACCGAAGACGAAGCCGTCGGCGTCACCGCGTCTCCAGCCATCGCGCATGTGCGCGAAACGATAGTAGACGCACGCGGTCGGCGCGCAGACGCAAGCGCGTGCGCGCTCTTCGCGGCAGTCGGCATAGACGGGGGTGTTTTAAGCGTCATCATGATTCCAGTCGTTTGCTTGAGCTTTTTGAACCTTTGCAGGCGCTGTACAGCGGCGAGAACGACGACGCGTAGAGATTCACGCGTGTATTGTGCTCCAATACAACGCAATGCGTGCGTGTGCAAAGTATCGCTGGCGCGCGTGGCGTGATGTGACGTCGAGGCGCGTTTGAGCTCGCGTGGTAACGGTTGAAAAGGTGGAATTCGCCACGCGCCGAGGCGCGCGCAGCAATGAACGCGTTTACATCGCCGAGAATAGGCCCTACGCGCACCGCCATGAAACGGTGCGATGCTAAATACTATGAAGCTATGTTTTCTTATACACGAGCGCCTCGACGTGACCCCAGGAGAAGGCTATTTCTTCTTCAGCGATGAAATCGAACGCGTGCGGCTCTGCGAGCGGGCACAAAACGGTGACGAAAATCGATCCTGAACGCATCGAACTCGCGGTTCGTGTCAATCGAGCAATCGTGGATTCATCCCACGTCACGCAGTTGCAAAACACAAAGTCCGCTTCGGTCCATGATGTGTCGGAGAAGATGTCCCCGAGACGCGCGCTCACCGCCGGCGTCGTCCCGTCGTCCCGCGGAGCCACGTCGCGTAAAAAGTCTTCAATCACGCACTCCGCGATGGCGTGTGCGCATGGTAAAATCTCAATACCATGGCACGCGCGAAAGTACGGCGAAAGCGCAGCGGTGACGACGGACTTACCAGCACCGCTGCCCAAGTCGTAAAAGACGCCGGGCGCGTTCGCGTCCAACGCCGCCGCTCCTTTCGCATACTTGTTCACAAACTCCAAGAACGCCCGAGCGTTGGTCTCACCGTACACCATGGTGTCTAAATCTTCGTCCCCCGTACCTTCTAGAGACTCCATGACGATGAGTTTCACGACGTCTGGGCGAATCTGCTCGAGTGTGGCTTCCAGCCGCGCGAGCGCCGTAGGTTGCGCGCAACCGGTATCGCGCGCCCACGAGGTCAAGTCGAAACGCTTTGCGATACCATTCTCAACGAGTTTTCGCAAGCGCTCTGTGGGGGTTGACATTGCGCGCACGAACCGCACAAAGTGAGGATGGGTGCTTTGCGCTCGGTTGTTAAAAAGTGCTCGCAGAGCTCGCAGATAAAATTAAAATACGTCCAACACGCGACGAAATAATCACAATCTAAAGTTACATGTCAATGTTCATGGCTTCGTGGTCAGTCATCTCTTCAATCGTCATTTGTTGACGGTTTGATTCGATTCTTGCCGCACGTTGCCAGAGCGCTTCGCCGGCTTCGACGAGCGCTTTCTCATCCGCGGGCATGGTGGGTTTTCTGGACTCTTTCTGCTTCTCTTTGGCTGGTGAAACAGACACGGGCGGCACCTTGACAGGCTCACTCGGCGGTGTGCTCGTCGCCACGGGCACAGCCGCCGCGGCGATGAACTCCTCCGTCGCCGCCGTCGTGACGTCGTTCTCGGCGTCGTCGTTCGACTCCGCCGCATCCTGACCGAAGCCCATCAGCTGTCCCGCATCGACGCCTTCTTCATCGAGGACTTGCGTGAACAGTTCAGTGGCATACGTACTGACGAGAATGGAGATCCCCATGATGGCTACGGTTTCAAACACGAGCGCGCCTTGCGCTTGGTCTTTAATTGACCCTTCGTCGAGCACGGCGGAGAGTAAGATTGATCCCAAGTACGCATCAATAAACGCAGTCTTGGAGCTACCGATGAAGTGCGCGGCGAAAAATTCTTTGAATTTTAACGGCGTCAATCCGCATACGTACCAATTACCGCTGATTGGGATGGGTAAAATTGGACACAACCGAAGCAACAGGGCGGATTTAAAGCCTTCAGGGACGCGACTGTCGGGAAATTGTGACGAGTCAAATCTTCGGCTCAACGCACTGAACCACTTCTGCTCACTCACAGGATCGCTCTCACCCCACTTGAAATCCAATATTTTGTCTTTCAACACGTATCGTGCGAGGAAAAAGTTGACGCTCGCGGCCATCGTGCTCGCCAACGATGTCGCCATTGTCCCACCAAATACGCCTCCAAACACCACAGGAGAAATCACCGGCAACACGAATCCAATCGGTAAAAACTCATCCGTCATCGTAAGCTTCTCCGCCATGAACAATCCGACGTAAATAGCAAACACACCGAGCACGGGAAGAGCTTGTAACTGATCCAAGTACCCACTCAACTCGGCGCGCGGCGGCAACCCAAAAAACTCCGCCAATTCATCAAACCCACCAACGGCTTGCAACGCCGCGACGCGCGGTAAAAACAATCTCAACACAACTCCCGCGATGGCCACATTCACCGCGCTCGACACCAACGGCGCGGCATCTCTCACCGCTTGCGATTCCACCAACGCCTTGGACCGAGCGCTCCAATACTCCCCAACCAACCCCGGCACCGCCTTCACCGCGCGAGCGCGCATCTCCTCCCGTTCGGGCGTCCACACCTCACCATCCCCAGGCTTACGTTTTGCGAGCTCAAGCGTCGACAGCAGCGCCACGGCTTCGATGGATTCATCCTCGCGAAGCGGCTTGTATTTAACCTCTCGCCACAGCCCCGCGAGAATCTCCTTTGTCGGCTTACGCGACGTCTTCGCGCCACCGTCCGCGTTCGCCGCCGCACACACGCGACGCATGCGATGATGACGTGGTCGCCCAGCGCGCGACGCCGTCGTTGCGCGCGGCGCAGCGACGACGTTCGAGCCGAGCAACGCAGCCATCGTCATCGTCACGCACTTATCCGCGTATCCCGCCGCCGCGCGCGTGCCTCCGTCGTCGCCGTCGCGCGCGAGAGTCCCTCACGAGTTCGCGTGCGCGTCTGTCGCCGCTCGAACGCGCGCGAGCGTCGTCGTCGACGCCTCGAGACGCGCGAGCGTCGTCGTCTGACCACTGGCGAAGCTCGGCACATGACGTCGCGCGATGCGCTCGCCGCAGCGCGCGACGCGCTCGATGCCGCCGCGGGCGCGCGCGCGCGTGAATACTGGTCAACCATCCGCGCGCATTTCACCGCCGTGCGCGCCGGGGCGAGCGACGACGCGCGCGGGAGTCGCGTGAGCTTGGATGTGCTGGCGTTGGAGATTTTTGGGACGGATGCGCCGGGCGCGTTCCGCGCGCATCAGGCGTTCATCGAGCACTTATACGGCATGCTGCGAGCGGCAAAGGCGAAGGCAAAAGATCCGTCGCGACCGCGAACGCCGGATGTGAACGCGCGCAAGCGGGTGGGGATGCTGGAGGCGTCAGGGGTTGTCGCGCCGAGTCCCGAAACGACGACGGCGACGCGCGCGGGTGGCGAGCCATCGACGAGCGCGGCGTCTGTGCCCGTGACCGTGACACAAATAGCACTACATGGACCTTTAGTATCGTCTGCACCGACTGCACCGCGCGCGAAACGTGCGCGTACGATGACGGCGCACCCAAAGTCGTCAACCGCAAAGGCGGTCAAGTCGGCGTCGACGAGCTTCGGGCTACCGCTCGGCGCGATCGCGTCCGATTCGCGCGTACGATCGGGACTATATAGCGTAGATAGATTACAAGCGCGCGCGCGCGTGATGAATCGTGAGCTCGCGGCGTCCATGCGCATTCGTGAGGATGTCGTTGATGTGCTCCGAGCGGCGACGGCGTCGCGCGTGCGAGCCGTCGCTCGAGCCGCGCTCGACGCGTCTCGAGACGCGCTCAGCGACAGCCAAGACCGCTTTGTTCGCCGACGACGCGCATGGATGTTGGATTTTATCATCTCTAGTGCTAGTACCAACGACGGCATGCGCGGGGTGGACCCATTCGGGGCGTATTTAGGCATCGCGTCTCGCCCGTAGACTTTGCGTCTTCGTAGTCACTCGTAGAGTGTATGTAGTATTACCGATTCGAGGTCAAAATTTCTATAAGCTATGCAAAGCGCGCGCGGTATTATCACCCCCCGAGCGCATCATAATCCTATATACATATATATCACGGGTATTGGAAGTGATCAGTCACGGTGATGGTACATATTGTATGCGGTAATACCTTTGCGTCGCCGTCCCGTCAGAGCGGTTCAAACAACCGCGACAACGCCTCGCCGCGTTCCCTCTTCACATTCCCCTTGGTCATCCTCATCGTCCTCGTTCTCGTGCGCGGCACGGTGACCAACTCAAGCACAGCCCCAGGCGCGCTCGCACCGTCCTCACTCGCGAACCGCGTCGTCGTCGTGCTTCCTCGCTTGGCGCCTCGAGACGCCCGCGCGCGTCCCGCGCGCGACGCCAACCCATCAAACACATCCTCATGCAACGGCGCTCGCGTCACCACCCCGTACGTTCGCGCGCCGGAACCATCGCGAACGCGAGAGACGCGTTCGGAGAGTTCGCCGAGCACGACCTCGTCGCCGCCGCGCGACGCAGCACGCGCCGTCGTCTCGCATCCTCGCGTGGACATCCAGGGGAACGGTGCGCGCGCTTTTGCTTGGTTACGCGCGCTGTGCGTCGACGACGGACGCGCGCGCGCGATCGATGCGTGTGCGGCGGTGCGGACCACGGTGGCGGACATGGTTGCGCGTGCGCGAGAGACTGTGCGAGCACAGGTGCGCGGATCGCGGCGGTGTATGCGGCGTCGACGTGATGGGTGGATGGTTTGAAAAAGTGACAGCGCATCAAAATCGCACTTTTTGGCGGGAAAATGGAGACACATAAATATCTCACACGGAGCTTTTCGTCTGGAGCTTGGCTTCTGGAGCCTCGGCGCCATGGGACGGCGGGTGGTGTTCTGGGTGTATAGAGTACAGTATGGGTGGTATTCTTAATAATACTATGCATACTCGCCGTCGTCGTCGTCGTCGTCGTCGGTGAGGTTGAAGCGGCGACCGCCGCGCGGGGCGTCGCGGCGACGGGTTCGATGTTGAGCGGCGCGTTTTGAACCGCCGGCTCTTTGACTGTTTTTCTTTGGGTCCGTCTTCGATGTGGTCGTCTTCGATGTCTTCGTTGATGATGGTGATGTTTTCATGAGTTTGATGTGGTCGTGGGCGGCGATGATGCCGTGGGCGTCGTAATCGATCTCGACGCCGCCGAAACCGACGGCTTTGAGGCGGCGAACGACGCCGGCGGCGACGCTTCCGCCCGAGGCGCTCTTCGGGTCGCCGATGTAGTGGTACACCTTGCCTTTAGGCTTGAGTATGCGCTTCAAGTCGGCGTAAAATTCGGCAGAGTAGAGCTCACCGGCGAGAGCGAACGTCGGTGGGTCGGTGATGATGCGGTCGAACTCGCCGTCTTTAAACGTCTTGACGACGTCGGCGCCGTTGCCGTACAACTGTTGAATACTTCCCGAAAATAACAACTTGGAGTGCGGATTCATGCGGCACATCTTAGTCATTGTCGTATCTAACTCTATCGTCGTCACGTGCGCTCCGCGCGCGGCTGCCATGCTCGCCGTGTACGCTAAACCGGTACATACGTCCAAAACGCGAGCGCCTTTACGAATTGGAGCCACGGCGCCCAGTTTCTTCTCTGTATCCTCTTTCGGGTCCACCCCGACGCCGAAGCGATGCATACTAAACCCAGCGATTAATGCCGTCGGCCACGTTTTCGGCCCGCTCGGCATGAGCGATACCGCGCGCTCGGTGTCGTCGCTAAACGTCACGACTTTTCGCCACCGACCGCCGTCCCACGCCTCGCTCGGCTCAGGCTCGTATACCCCGCGCTCGTCATTCGCAATCGTCGCCACGACATCCCAGGGCATGACAAACGCACGACCGTTCCATGTGCTTGCAATCCCTCGCTCGTCCGTCGTCGACACGCGCGTCGTCGTCGCATAAAAGTCAAAAGAGACCTCGAGCGTGGTGTCGCTGGCGCCTTCGCTCACGCTCGACTCACGCGCCTCGAGCACCCGCCTTGCGTCGTAAAAGCAGAATAACGGCGGATGTGGGTCGAGCGGGTCGAGCGGCGGCGCGAACGGGCCGAACGTTTCGTCTGAAGGAGACTTTGGCTTGGCTCTCGCGACGGCGCGACGCCGACGACTGCCCTTCTGGACGTTGGACGACGACGACGTCGACGTCGACGTCGCGGTGTGCGTCGCGCGAAGCGACGCGGCGTGCATCGTTTTAAATACCTAGCGTTGCGCGGATGGGAATTCGATGGTTGAGATGACGCGCGCGCGAAAGTGTGGTCTAGTGTAAAAATTGCACTACAAAAAGCGCATTATAGTCCGATGGCGCGCGTCGCGTCTTCGGAGCTAAATCCGCCTATGCCTTCAGGGCTCTGTTTGTCAGGATTCCTGGGCGTAACTTTTGGAATTTGAATCGCACTCCCACTCTTGGACGACGCTCTGGATTCGACGAGCGCGCGGAGCTCTTCGCCGCCGCCGCTCGCTTTGATGAGGAAATCCTTGATGTAATTCGCGGCTTTCTTCTCGCTTCGCATCTGTCCGAGCTCACGCACGAATCCATCGATGGTCTCGCGCGTCATACCGGGGAGACTCATCAAAATTTGTCCCACGGATTGCGTTTTGGGTAAGAGCCAAATGATGACGTCGCGGATGACACCGAGAATATCCGCTTGATGGGCGGCGTTGGAACTTTGCGTGAGCGCCGTGAGCGTGGCTTGGAACACTTCTGCGCCGACGGTTTCGCGTAACGCTTGCGGGGCGTCGTTCGAACCCGCCGCAGCGGTTAGCGCACGAACGAAATTTACCGCGTGCCCGGTGGCTTCGGCATCTTCCCACGTGAGTGCGCATGTTCCAGTGGCGATGCCCGCGCGAATGCCCGAAGCATCGCCGGCGTTAATCCAGTCGAGCACGTGCTTGCCTCCAGCATACGCCGTCGAGAGCTGAGTGTTGGACATGTCGCCCATGACGCCAGTTAAGCCACTACCTTTGGTCTTGCGCCCGAACGTTCCCTCGGGTGAGGCAACGATGGCGAGTAATGCGCAATGGTCCCTCGTGATGTCGCGTAATATGCGCTCAGTAATTAAGTCATCCACCTGCGCCCCGGTGACGTCGTCGTCGTCGCCTCTATCCGCCGCTTTTTGCGCGTTGACGACTCGCGTGTCCATCCAACCTGTAGAAAGTCGTTCGTGTAACGATGCACACAGCGGGTTCACGAGCGTGGCATACCAGAGATTGCGGTGCGCCGCCGGACACCGCCCGATGATTGGACGCACCGTGGCGTGCACGCACTGCCGCACGTGTCTCAATTCCATGCATGGCAAATGCGCCAAAATGGATGCGCCGCAAATGGCGGCGATTTCAGGAGACGGATAAAAGGCCGCCGCGGCGTGCACGCTGAATAAGGTGAACACGGAATACGAACAATCGCGCAAGCACCGCATCCAATCGCGGGACGCCGCCGCGGTTTGCGTCACGCCTGGATCTTCGTCATCCAGGACATGCGTTCGCGCCGGACCGTGAACCAAGTACGCGGCTTTTTCTTCAGGGGACATCTCGAGCGATTTACCGAGCCCAATGGCGTGCATAGTAGCGCGACCTTCGGGAGTCCAGTACGTGTGAATAGTCTGTAACAGCGACGACACGAGGCGAATCGCCCACTGGATGTGGTCCGCGGCTGGGCACTCGCTGATCGGTGGCGGCGGGTCCACGGGCTTCATCAGCCCCGTAGGCAGGCGCGCCGATTCAGCATCGCCCAAACTTCGCCGCATGCATCGCTCGGTGAGTTGTATGTCGTGAAATAGCTCCCAATGCGCTGAAGACAAGCCTTGCGTGCCGCCCGCGGCTTCGCCCGCCGCCATGCCTTGTGGCGACAGCAAATGCGAAACTTCTGGCGACAACGCACCATTTGGCACCCATCGTTGACGCACCGGGGCGATAAGCCACTCGAGCACTTCACGCACGCGCACTGGACCCGACGGACCAGCTACTGCGAGAAGGGCTTCGGCGAGTGATCCACGTTCGGCGCCGCTGAGCTTGCCGCTCGAGCTCATAGTTTCAATTTGACCGGCAAAGTCTTGCAATAGTGGATTCAGCGCCTGTGTAAGGTCAAGAGTGCGGATGGTCAGTACGGCTTCACCGATGCATGATGTGCGCAGTGATACGATCGAAGCGCGCACGAGAAGATGTTGCGAATACGACTCGCACGCCGACGCCTCGAGAGGTTGAGTTCGCCGACGGTTGAGTTCGCGTTCGCGTTTCGTTGTCGCGCCCCAGCATAAAACGCATCAAGTGAGAGAAAGCTCGATGCGTTTTCTAAGGAGCGCTTTCACTGCGAGAGAAACACAAGATCTATGAATGAGCACACGAGTACGTACCATGGGTGCTGCTGAACATACAACGAGAATCGCCGCGCACACTTTTTGTCGAGCGGCTTGCCCGCTTCTGCCGCTGGCGATGATGTCGCGTTGTCGCACTGGAGGCGCTCCCGAGGTTAAATCCGCTGGAAGCTCGTTCAAAATCGTAAATAGCCGACTCATAATCGTTCTCGCAGCGTCCGGTCGAGTTCGGCTAAACTTTCCATACGTTTCCAACAGCTTGGCCACTTGCGCGTTGCTGTGTGGCGTCTTAAAATCAATCGTCACTAACTGACTGAGAAGCGTCTCGAGCGTGCTTGAAAACCCTTCAAACGACGGACCCTCCGTGGGTAAGGCAACCATGACTGCTTCTAAAAACGACGACGCGCCTTCGAGCGCGGCACAACGTTTCTCATCCGATGCCGTCGCTAACGGTCCACCCGGTTGCGTCCACGATAGTACGGTGAACGTATTTTGCGCCGCTTGATTGGCGGCGTTTGTGGGACACAACGCCGTGCACAATTTCACGACATCCATCCACTTGGCGCGAAGTTGCACCCACGTTTCTCTGAGTTCTAACGGACTTTCAAATTCATCACGCCATTCGTCAACCTTGTTACCCGGGATACCGCTGGAGTCGAACCCAGACGCAATACCCGCGCCGGCGTTGATCCACCACTTGCCGATTTCGAGCAACGCTTCGCTCGCGCCATTGGGAAGGATTCCATTCGGTTCAATTTTTTGAGAATTGTACGGGTTATCTACGCCCTGTGACGGGGGACCACGCGTGAACGTTTTTGGAAGCTCAGCGCCCATGGCACGAAGTAATACGGGCCACGCGCTGATGACGGCTTCCAGGACTTCCAAATTTGCGAAACGCGTGAGCCCGAGCATGCGCTCGAGAAACGTGTTACGAACGTTTTCATCGGTGATTGTGCTCAAATGATACGACGCCATGGTCAACAATGTCTCTGCAAGACGTCGGATGAACATCACTTCATCGGGATCGCTAGTCAAATCCTGTTGGTTTGGGTTTGACGTTACGCGTTCCGCGGCTGAAGACAACGCGTTTGCCGCTAAAGTCAAACCCTTAATAATGTCTGCGTCGTCCGTCGCGTCCGCACTTTGTGCAATATTACTACGACGGGTAATAACGTGTCGTAGCGCATCGCACGCAGCTAATCTAAAATCTGGGCTCGCCTGTGTGGAGAAGAAATGAGAAAATGCGCGCGCGCGGTTAGTCGGGGGCGGAGAAACGCTACCGCGCAACCTCGTCGCCGCGTGAAACGCCTCGGACAAGAATAGTAGATATCCACATTGGGATGTTCGGATGGTTGATCCTATTGTTATGTATCTTCATCGGCGTAAAACGTCCACACACGCACTCAATCGAACGCGCGCGGTTGTACAAGAAAAAGAAAAGTCAACGTACCAAGAGCATTCCGCACGCCTCTATTAAACCGCTTCGCATAAACGGCGCCAACGGAGCCCATTCGCCATACACCGCACACGCCCCGAGCGCAGCATTTACCGCCGCCACATGTGCCTTTTTCATCTGCATATCTTGACACCCTTGCGCCTTGACGTAATGTTTCTCCATCAAAGCGTAAATCGCCGGGAGCACCGCCGGCAACGTCGACGTCAACCCGCCCAACAACTCTCGCATCCGCCCTCCAATCATATCCTCGTTATGAATCGCCACATCTTCAGCTACGAATCGCACGACATTCATCCCTAACTCCGCGCACTGCCCTTCATCGCTGGCGCACATCTGCACTAAATCCGGAACCAACCGCGTCCACAAACTCGAGCCCTCCTGCCGAACAACCTCCGCCATGAGCGTCGCCACCTTTGACTTTACCGCATACGCCTCAATCACCCCTGGCGAGCTCACATCCACGAGCATAGAATGCGCTAACGCCGCTATTTCCATGCGCTCCTCCGCACTCAGCGCGCGCCATCGATGCTTCGCGACGTCCCGGAGCACGGCGAACCCAAAGTGTCGCGCCTCCAGCGCTCTCCCCCGCGCGCACAAGCTCCGCGACGCATCAATCGCCCGTCGCGCATCGCCCGTCTTCAACTACGAACACACGACGCGAGAACACACACACACACACCATTCGTCAGTACGCCCATCACCACGCCCCATTGCGCGCGTACACACACACACACACACCATACGCGCGGGACACACCACACAGCACACGACACACCGCGTGCGCGCACACCGCGTGTCTGTCGCTGACCACGCACCTCATGCGACAACTCCGCCGC
>Ga0181563_10001912_pt1 | contig 20232 bp, 15 predicted proteins | sample 011ome_25_FD_133759 | JGI IMG/M metagenome (GOLD analysis project Ga0181563, IMG submission 133759) | Coastal salt marsh microbial communities from the Groves Creek Marsh, Skidaway Island, Georgia - 011512CT metaG (megahit assembly) | ecosystem: Environmental > Aquatic > Marine > Intertidal...
AAAAGTCGAAATTATACTTTTGTTGAGTCGCTTAAGGAGACAATAATAAATTATCACAATGCATCAACACCCACTAAATCATTTTAATTTCAAGTGTATCCCCTTTTTGACTTTTACCGCTACCTTGTTTTTTTCGGTATTATACGGTCAATCATTAGAAAATAAAAGATTTGAGGGATACCGTGCCATATGGTTTGAACTCAATCAGAAATATGAATATGGTGATAAGTACTCAGGGGCATTGGGAACCTATACTGCCAAACACCACCCTCTTGCCCTATATTCAAAAGAAGCGGATAAGACTTTTTTTGTTTATGGCGGTACCAAATCAGAAAACAGCAAACACCTGCTCTGCATGATTGGGGCCTATGACCACAAATCGGGGAAGGTTTCTCAACCTTTGGTTGTGTGTGATAAAATGGGCGTTGACGACCCTCACGACAATCCGTCTATTTCCATGGACGATCAAGGATACCTATGGGTATTTGTTAGTGGAAGGGGAAGAAGCCGTATGGGTTTTAAATACAAAAGTAAAAAACCTCACAGCATAGATGGTTTTGAGAAAATCAGTACCGAAGAAATGACCTACCCACAACCCCAAAAAACAAAATGGGGCTTTTTTAATTTTTTCACCAAATATACGGGTGTACGGCAGTTGTATTTTGAGACGAGTGAAAATGGGAAAGAGTGGTCTGAAGACAAAATGTTGGCCGCCATTCCAGAAAAGGCAGGAGAAAAATCGGGACATTATCAAGTGAGTGCTCAATTCAAAGAAAAAAAAGTAGCCACTTTTTTTAATCGGCATCCCAATGGAATCGTAGACAAAAGAACGGACCTCTACTATATGGAAAGCGACGATAATGGAGAAACTTGGACAACGGTTAACCAACAACCGCTGTTGACCCCTGTGGTGGAGATTGACTCTCCCTCAAGAGTGATACATTACGCCAGCTTAAATAAAAATATCTACCTCAAAGACATGGTTTTCGATTCTGAAGGGAACCCCATTTGTCTTTACATCAGAAGCAATGGCCACGAGCCCGGTCCAAACAGCAGCCCTTATGAGTGGTGTGTTACTGTTTGGAATGGTACGGAATGGCTGACCCACTTAATAACGTTTTCCGACCACAACTATGACATGGGCAGTTTACTGTACCAAAACAACAGACTCTACCTTGTAGCTCCAACGGAAACGGGTCCTCAAAAGTGGGGTGTTGGAGGTGAAGTACGTCTCTGGAGCTCAGCGGATATGGGAAAAAACTGGGTTTTTGAAAAACAACTCACCCAGAAAAGTACTTTTAATCACTCCTACGTAAGAAAGTCAGAGCATTTTAAATCCCCATTTGTGTTTTTCTGGGCGAATGGTGATGCACACAGTTTCAGTAAATCAGCCCTGTTTTTTGGAAATTTGGAGGGTGAGGTATGGCAACTTCCCTACACTATGAAAGATGATTATGAAACCCCAAAAAAAATAAATTTAGCTCCTTAATCATCATTGCCTATTGTATGTGAAACCCACTGTAAAATTTCAACTGTCGTTAATGATGTTTCTTAAAATTTTGGGGATTCTTCTCAGAGGAAAAGGTTAGTGGTAAAACTGAATTGTTCTAAAGTGATAAAGGGCATATCATCAAAGAACTCATTTTAGTAGGAAAGGTTGAAGGGGTTAGTATTTACTCTGTGGATGAGATTTCAAGGAGCTTAAAGGATTTACTTTCTGTTATAAATTTTTTCCAAGATAATGGAGTTTCCGTCCAAATAGAGAGCACAATAGAAGGGTGTGTACGATATGAAAGAGCATCATCGAAGAAGAGAAACCAACAAAGAGTATAAAACAAAGACAATAAAACTGATGAGATGATGGAGAAATACCCAATATGAAGAATGCTGAGTTAGCAAAAATTGGTGGGGTTGATTTTCATACCACACCAAATTAAGAGAAGAACTTACTTTGATGAGTCATGGGTGAGTAAATGTACAACTAAAAACATAAACCCTTGTTAATCAAGGGCTTATGAAGTAATTTAGTCGGGATGACAGGATTTGAACCTGCGACCCCACGCACCCCATGCGTGTGCGCTACCAGGCTGCGCCACATCCCGAGTCGGCCATGATGGCCACTTGTTTTAAAATTGTCGGGGTGGCAGGATTCGAACCTGCGACCTCCTGCTCCCAAAGCAGGCGCGATGACCGGGCTACGCTACACCCCGAAACAATTTTTCAAAATTTCAATAGGTGCGCAAAGATAGGATTAAATAAAAAGATTGCAAATCCTCTTTTCTTATAATTTGGTAAGATTTTTTTTATATTTAGTACCATGACAAAAACTATGATTTATGGAACGTAAAATTACATTAAGTGAAAAGGAAATACCAGATAAATGGTACAATGTGGTTGCGGATATGCCGAATAAGCCGCTGCCTCCATTGAATCCTGGAACCATGGAACCCATTGGTCCTGAGGCCCTAGCGCCGCTTTTTCCGATGGAACTCATCAAGCAAGAGGTATCCATGGATAAGTTTATTGATATTCCTGATGAGGTTAGGAATATCTATTCCATGTGGCGCCCGACTCCATTGTATCGTGCGATCAATCTTGAAAAAAAATTGGATACTCCCGCCAAAATTTATTACAAATACGAGGGGGTAAGTCCTACCGGCTCTCACAAGCCCAACACTGCTGTGGCCCAAGCTTATTACAACAAACAAGAAGGGGTTAAAAAAATAACCACTGAAACAGGTGCAGGACAGTGGGGAAGTGCCTTAAGTTTTGCTTGTCAGCATTTCAATATTGAATGTGAAGTTTATATGGTAAAACTCTCATTCGACCATAAACCCTACCGAAAAGTGATGATGAATACATGGGGGGCTAAGGTTTTTCCTTCTCCTTCTGAAGCGACAGCAATTGGTCGGAAGTTTTTGGCAGAAGATCCAAATACTACCGGTTCACTCGGTATTGCTATTTCTGAGGCGATCGAGCGAGCCGCCTCCGACGAAAACACCAAATATGCCCTTGGTAGTGTATTGAATCATGTTAAATTACATCAAACCATTATCGGTCAAGAGGCGATCCTACAAATGGAGAAGGCGGGGGATTTACCAGATATCGTCATTGCTCCATTTGGAGGTGGTTCCAACTTTTCAGGTTTGGCATTTCCATTTTTAAGACTCAATTTTGATGAAGGGAAGTCCATCCGTTGTATCGCAAGTGAACCTTCTTCTTGTCCCAAGTTGACGAGAGGGGTTTTCCGTTATGATTTTGGGGATACAGCAGGAATGACTCCTTTACTTCCAATGTATACTTTGGGACATGATTTTGTTCCGGCTCCCATACACGCTGGAGGACTTCGCTACCATGGTGCAGGAGTGATTGTCAGTCAATTGTTGAAAGACCAGTTGATTGAAGCCAGAGCTCACGACAATGTTGAGGTTTTTGATGCTGGGGTAAAATTTGCTCAAGCGGAGGGGATCATCCCAGCTCCCGAGGCTACCCATGGGATTGCAACTGCAATAGCTGAGGCTGAAAGGTGTAAGCGCGAGGGCAAGTCCGAAACCATACTCATCAATCTGTGTGGACACGGTAATTTTGATATGAAAGCCTATGAGGATTATTTTGCTGGCAGGATTGTGAAACACGAACTTTCAGAAGCCGAAATTCAAGCTTCTATTGCCAGACTCAACACGCCTGAAATATAAATTATAGGCGTATTGCTCCTACCACCCTTAGATCAAAAGGGTGGTTTTTTATGCCCAAATGTTAAGGAATAAATTTTAACATTTTTACAACAGGAATCTAGGTAGTAAAAAAATATATTTGGAATAGGATTTGAGAATTATGATTGAAAGCGTTAAAACATCTACCACCTATTTTTACTATAAAAGCATATTGAGGAAGGTCAGTTTTAACACCCTTCTTTTTGAAAAGGAATTGAACAAAGCCTTAAGTAATTTATCCAAGAATGAAGGCGCCCGACTCTACCGTTGGGCATTGTTCTATACCAAATCCCATCCAGAGCTGCACTTCAATCTAATGCATAGCTTTTAGATTTTCTCTGGAGGAATAATTTTGATGTTATCAAATTTAATGGCTCCCCTGATGATGCTGCTGATGGTGGATCTCAGCGCATTAATGACTGGAAGTTTGAGTTGGCTTTTGTAATGAATTAGACTCACTTCTCTTGCTGGCGCAGGTTCAGGAAAAAATCTCAAGTTTTTCTTTTTAATATCGTTAAGAGAATTGCCATGGAGAAAAGGCAATAGGGTCATCCCAAGGCCTTCTTCGGCCAAATTGATTAGGGTTTCAAAACTCCCGCTCTTAAGGTCAAAGGGGTTGTTTTCGATCCGATTCATCTTACAAAGGTTAAGGACATGATCGCGGAAACAATGACCGTCCTCCAGTATCAAAAGATCTGTAACACCCAGATCGTCAATTTCGATATGATTGCTGGAATGCAAAGGGTTGGATTCAGGAACATAGCCTACAAAAGGTTCATGATAGAGGGGTAATTCTATGATGCTATCCATGTCCAAAGGAGTTGCAGCAATCCCAGCATCCAAATGCCCATCTTCCAATAAACGGGTAATGTTTTGGGTCGTTAATTCCTCGATTTTAAGATCTACTTTTGGATATTTTTTAATAAATGTATTGAGGAACATGGGGAGTAAGGTAGGCATGATTGTAGGAATAATACCCAATTTGAACTCCCCTCCAACAAACCCTTTCTCAGTAGAAACGATGTCCCGCATTCTGATGGCCTCTTCTGTTATTTTTTTTGCTTGTACCAATATCTTTTTTCCTATATCGGTTAGTAGGATGGGCTTGGTAGAACGATTGAAAATTTTAACCCCCAGCTCTTCTTCCAATTTTTGGACCTGCATGCTCAATGTGGGCTGGGTTACAAAACATTTTTCTGCTGCTACAGTAAAATTTCCGTGCTCTGCTACTGCAGTCATGTAGTGGAGTTGGGTTAATGTCATTGCTTTATCTTATTATACATGTAAATTTAATAATAAATACTGATATTACTTGCTTGCTAACTATATTTATAGGTGTTTGCAGAAGAAAATTTACTCAACATTAGTAACTACCTAATGATTTCAGTTTTAATATAGACATTCTTTATGGGCATTTCTCTTTTATCGATTTCCAACCTATTAATTTTATCTACAACCTCCATCCCACTGATTACCTCACCAAACGCAGTATAACTTCCATCCAGGTGATAAGCTCCAGGAGCTTGCTGTACTATAAAGAACTCATAGGGGGAGGCCATTTTATGGGGATTGTCGATCTCGCTACTAGGCATGGAAATGACCCCTCGGTGATGAGCATGTCCTTTTCTGGTATCTGGTGGAAGTAGGTATCTTCCAATTTCTTGCCTTTTTCTCATACTCTTCCAACTGTCGGAATTACCCCCCTGAATGATAAAGTTAGGGACCACCCGATGAAACATTGTTCCATCGAAGTATTTTTTTTTAGTCAGGTAGATAAAATTGGCGCGGTGATAGGGCGTGTTTTCGTATAATTTGATATCAATGTTTCCATATTTGGTGATGATCCTCACCTTATCTTCTTTATTTTTTTTGGCATATTCATAGAAAAAAGGAATGGCATTGTCATCATTCAAATATATTTTTTTTTCCTTTTTTGGAGTTATTATTTTAACTTGTTTCTTTGCTGCATCTTTGACTTTATTTCCTTTTTTTTCAGCTGGGCTTTGACAGCCCATCAACAACAACACAAAAATGGAAGTTGCAAATTTTATAATGTTCATGGACTTTTTCACTTTCTTAGATATATTGACAAATTTAAAAGAAATAGAATTAGGGGGTAGTATGGCCCATTTGCAGATGGCTCCGTCTTTAAGATTAAAGGAAATGCCATCCCTTGACTTTTCTAAAATACAACCCAAAAAGGCTGCCGTTTTACTTCATTTGTATCCAAGTGATAAAGGGAAAGTATGTTTGGTTCTGATTCAGAGAAATGTCTACAATGGGCCCCATTCGGGACAGATTAGTTTACCCGGTGGAAAATCCGATGTGGATGATCCAACACTATGGGATACGGCCCTGAGGGAGGCGCAGGAAGAGGTTGGCTTGGAACCAAAACAAGTAAAATACCTGAGAAAACTGACTGATATTTACGTTCCTCCCAGTAATTATTTGATTCGCCCTTTTGTTGGCTATTCTGGCAATCCATGTGACTTCATTCCCAATGCAGATGAAGTAACTGAGATTATAGAAATTCAATTAAATGATTTGATCAAAATTGGGAAGACAACAACCTTGCAGTCCAGTTCATCATATGGGCCAATGAAGGTGCCTACCTATGTTTTAGGACCCTATGAGGTTTGGGGTGCCACAGCGATGATCTTATCTGAATTTAAAATGTTGTTGGCCGATGGGCTGAGCAAATAGTTTATCTATATCTTTGTTTAAGAAAATTTGAAGTTGGAGATGTTTCAAAAAAACCCATTTGGACATTATTTGATTCTAAAGAAATGGCTGATCCGTTTAATGGGATTTCTGTCCCATAGACGTTACAGGGGCTTCAATCAGTTACAGGTTGAAGGCTCAGAGGTCATTCGTCAATTACCTCAAACGAATGTACTATTTGTCTCCAACCACCAAACTTATTTTGCCGATGTGGTGGCCATGTTTCATGTTTTCAATGCCAGTTTAAGCGGACGTATTGATTCCATTAAAAATGTGGGTTATCTCTGGAATCCCAAGCTCAACATTTACTTTATTGCGGCCAAAGAAACCATGAAAGCAGGCTTATTGCCCCGAATTTTGGCCTATGCAGGTTCAATATCTATCGAAAGGACATGGAGAGCCAAGGGGCAGGAGGTGAATCGTCAGGTAAAAATGAGCGATATTTCGAATATTGGAAAAGCCTTGGTGGACGGGTGGGTGATCACCTTTCCTCAAGGGACTACCACTCCTTTTAAACCCCTTCGTAAGGGTACCGCTCATATCATCAAAAATTACAAACCCATAGTTGTGCCCATCGTGATTGACGGATTCAGACGTTCTTTTGACAAAAAAGGCATACGCATTAAAAAAAGAGGGATACTTCAATCCTTGGAAATAAAAAAACCACTGGAGATCGACTATGAGAATGAATCTGTCGATTCGATCATTGAAAAAATACAGTATGCCATCGAACAGCACCCTTCTTTTTTGAAAGTGATTCCAAAGGAGGAGTTAGATAAGGAAGAACAGCTCAACAAAGAGAGAGAGTGGTAAATTTATTGTCCTTGAAATTATACTAACTTTGTGGGTCGTTTTTAAATCTTGAATTGAAACCCATGGGATTTTCATTCGTCAAAAATTTGTTTTTGACCCTTTTTATGCTCGGTTTAATAGGATGTAAATCTACCTACAAAACTGTAGCTTTTGATGAAAAATTAGTGCCAAGGGCTCCAGATTATTCATCCGCCGAAAGCTGGGCTGTTTTCCCTGGTAAGTTTCCAAAAGTCATCACGGATCTTAAAATACCTCAAAATGAAAATAACACAGATGTGTTTTACATCTATCCGACTTTATTGACCGATAAAAAAACTACCGATTGGAATGCAGACATTTGGAGTTCATTTTTTCGTCAGCGTGTTTTTCAAACAGCCATCCAATATCAAGCCTCAGCATGGGCTAATTTCGGGAACCTCTACGTTCCTTTCTACCGTCAAACGCATTACAGAATATTTGTCGAACCCCATATTGATAGTGGTATAAAGGCTTGGCAAATTTCCTATGATGACGTGAAAAACGCATTTGCGTATTTTCTCAAACACCACAACAAGGGTAAGCCCATCATCATCGCTGCCCATAGTCAGGGGAGCATGCATGCCAAAAGATTAATTCATGATTTTTTTGATGAAAAACCGCTGCAAGATCAATTGGTGGTTGCCTATCTCATAGGGGTAAGAGTGTTTCCAAATGAATTTAAATCCATTCATCCGCTTAATGCAGCCGACGAAGTGGGTGGATTTGTCAGTTGGAACTCTTATAAAATGAACAAACTTCCCAAAAACTATATTCAATGGTACAAAGGTGGGGTAACTACCAACCCCATTAGTTGGGATTCAAAGGTTACTTCAGAGCTGGCCGACCACAAAGGGATGCTCAACAATGATTTGAAGGTGTACCCCAAGACTCTGGAAGTAAAGGTATACGATGGAATACTGTGGTCGTCCATTCCAAAGATACCCGGTAGATTTTTACTTTCATTCATTAAGAATTATCATTTTGCCGACATCAACTTGTTTTGGCAAGACATTCAAGAAAACGCCGCTCTGAGGTCAAGGGTATGGTACCAAAAAAATAAGGATGAAAAATAAAGAAAGCATCGTGTGGATTACCGGTGCTTCCTCAGGTATAGGAGAAGCATTGGCAAAAATATATGCTCAAAAAGGAGTCAAACTCATTCTTTCTTCAAGAAGGTTGGATGCCTTGAAAAAGGTCAAGCGCAGTTGTGATAATCCCGAAAACATACAAATCCTGGCTTTTGACTTGAATGATTTTGAAAACGCTACCATACAAGTTGAAAAAGCTTTGAATTTTTATGGGAAAATTGATATTTTAATCAATAACGCAGGGATCAGTCAACGTTCCTTGATTGCAGCAACCGAATTTAAAGTATTTAAAGCTTTGATAGACATCGACTATCTTGGAACGGTGGCTCTGAGCAGGGCACTATTGCCCCACTTCATAGAACAAAAGAGCGGACATTTTGTGGTGGTAAGTTCTGTAATGGGGAAATATGGATCTCCTTACAGATCGGGATATGCCGCTGCAAAACATGCACTGCATGGGTTTTTTGATGTTTTGAGAATGGAACATCAGAGGGACAACATTCACGTTACTATGATTTGCCCTGGTTTTGTAGCCACTCCCATTGCCAAAAACTCATTGACTGAAGACGGCTCTGCCCTGGGTGTAGATGATGTGGCCACCAGAAAAGGAATGAAAGTAGATGATTTTGCGCTGAAGATGGTTCGCGCTGTGGAACAAAAAAAATGGGAGGTTTCTTTTGGAGGTAAAGAAAGATTGGGTGTATATTTAAAAAGGCTATCCAATAAACTTTTGCACAGCATAGTCCTCAGAAGTAAGGTCAGATAAATCATGAAAAAAAAATTAAAACCCCATCGAAGAGAAGTCCTAAAGAAAATTTCAATGTCTTCAATAGGTTTTCCCATGATCAATACTATTGGTATCGGGGATTTGAGCCTCAACCATCACAAAAATCAAAATCAAATGAAAGGAAATATAAATCATGCTGTTTGTAAGTGGTGCTTTGATGAAATCCCATTGGAGCAATTTGCCATAAGTGTCAAATCGATCGGAATAACTGGGATCGATCTTATTGGGCCATCGGGTTGGCCGATATTAAAAAAACACAATTTGACCTCTTCCATGTGCAACGGGGCAGAAATAAGCCTCACAGAAGGTTGGAATGACCAGCAGTATCATAGTACCTTGGTCGACAATTATCTCAAACATATAGATTTGGTGGCAGCCGCGGGTTACAAAAATCTGATCTGTTTTTCTGGCAACAGAAGAGAAATCGACGATGAAACGGGCTTGGAGAATTGTGTTGAGGGACTCAAAAAAATTCTGGGTCATGCTGAAAAAAAAGGGGTGATCCTTCAGATGGAGCTCCTTAACTCTAAAGTAGATCATGTTGACTACATGTGCGACCAATCGGCCTGGGGTTTTGAATTGTGTCGAAGGTTGGGCTCGGATCATTTTAAATTGCTCTACGACATTTATCACATGCAAATCAACGAGGGGGATGTCATTCGAACAATTCGAGACAATCATGAGTTTATTGGTCATTACCACACCGCTGGAGTTCCTGGCAGAAACGAAATAGATCAGACCCAAGAATTATTTTACCCAGCCATCATGCAGGCGATCGTTAAAACTGGATTTAAAGGGTTTGTTGCACAAGAATTTATACCAAAGCATAGAAAACCTATTGAATCGCTGGAGAGAGCGATTGAAATTTGTGATGTTTAACTTTTTCGACAAAAAACACACATATAATTATAATAATTTTTAAATTTGTTCTTAAAAATATTCTTACAATGAGAAAATTAATTTTAGCATCAATTTTGAGTTTTGGTATTCTAACGTTTTCCAATGCGCAAACATCCGATAGCCCATGGGCTGTCAGCCTTGGTGCAAACTTAGTGAGTGTCCAAGATGACTCTGTCGATTCCAATACAGGTTTTGGGGTCCCCTCTCTTAGTCTATCGAGGTACATTGCGGGAGGTTTTTCTGTCGGGGTTCAATACAGCTTAAATTCCCTAGATATTGACAATGTAGCCAATGATTATACAGCCCTTGAAGGGATATTGAAATACAACATTTCTGAAGGTGACTTTTTCCCTTATTTGTTTGCGGGATATGGGCTTTCTAATTTTGAATCGGATCCCAATGCTGAAGGTTTATTTCCCTCAAGTGGAGCGGGAAGAACTTACTTGGGAGGTGTCGGTGTAAATTATGCTTTGTCAGACAATTGGAATTTAAATGCGAGTACCTCCTACCGTTCCTCCAACGAGAAAGGAAGCTACAATCACCTTCAGCATGTAGTTGGTTTCAGTTATGTGTTTGGAGCCCAAGATACTGATAATGATGGAGTGTCGGATAAAAAAGACGTATGTCCAGAAGTACCAGGTTTAAAAGAATTCGAGGGTTGTCCTGATACTGACGGTGATGGTATTCCAGACAATAAAGACGCTTGTCCTGAAGAAGCAGGTACCATGGAGTTAAACGGTTGTCCTGATACTGACGGAGACGGTATTGCTGACAAAGATGATGCTTGTCCTGATGCTGCTGGAACAGTTGAAATGAATGGTTGCCCAGATTCTGACGGTGATGGTGTTGCTGATAATGTTGACAAATGTCCTGATCAAGCAGGTGTAGCTGAAAATAGCGGTTGCCCATGGGAAGATAGAGATGGAGATGGTGTGGCCGATAAGGATGATGCTTGTCCAGATGAAGCTGGTGATACAGCCCATAACGGTTGTCCCGAGATGCCTGCAAATCTTCTTTCATTTATAGATAGTGAAAATGCTACCCTCCTATTTGTTGTGAACAGCACAGAAATTACTGAAGATTCTAATGGGAAATTAATGCAACTCAAGGAACTAATGGTATCCTACCCTTACGCTAAGTTGTTAATTGAAGGCCATGCCTCCAGTGACGGTAGTATGTCATACAACCAAAAGCTTTCAGAAAAAAGAGCTGAAAGCGTCAAAAATGCTCTTGTAGCCATGGGAGTTGACGCCTCTAGACTAGAAACAGTTGGATATGGTGAAACAAAACCTACCGCTGATAACAAAACTGCGAAAGGACGTTCTGCCAACAGAAGGGTTGAATTTCAAAGGAAAGTCGAAATCAAAGTAGCGGAATAATCTGATTCCCTTTTAAAACGAAAACTCCCACATAGTGGGAGTTTTTTTTATACTCTACTTTTTTTATTTAATACTCCACACCACTATTAAGTTTTTCATGGCCAGCATCCCTAAATACAACTTATTAAATCATTCATGATGTTATGGAGGCTGATATATGAAACAAAGCACTCTGAATCAATTTTCAAAGAAAAGAAACTGCATCAAAAAATATTATTGGCTTAAAATAGAGTAGCAAAACTGCCCCATTGAAAAGAGAGGAGATGTGTCAAAAAATAATCCTTAGCATTTTTTCCTCCCCTTTTTTATGTCTGGAAACGGTCAACACCCTTACTAAGATGATTAGTGCATAAATCATAAAAATTAGGCAATCAAAAACCAAAAGGGGAATGCATTGTATTAGATATTTTTAGAGGTCACGTATTTTTTTTTCCCATTCCCATGCTGTTTCCAAGGCATAGCGTAAATCATTTTCTGCTTTCCAGCCTAAAATTTCGTTTGCTTTGGTTGTATCTGCATAAGCTTCAACGATATCTCCGTCCCTTCTGGAAACCACCTCATAATTGAGAGAAACTCCAGAAATTTCCTCAAACACTTTAATTACCTCCATCACACTGTTTCCCTTACCTGTGCCTAAATTAAAAACTTCAAAATTTTCAGTTTGCTCATTGGCAATCATTCTTTTGAGTCCTACCACATGAGCTTTGGCTAGATCTACAACATGAATATAATCCCTTATGCAGGTGCCATCTGGGGTGGGGTAGTCGTCACCATATACGCTGAGTTTTTCGTGAATTCCTGCTGCCGTTTGGGTAATGAAGGGAATCAGGTTTTGTGGTTTTCCCTTTGGAAGTTCGCCAATTTTATTGCTTGGATGACTGCCAATCGGATTAAAATAACGAAGGGCAATAACTTTTAATTTATCATTGGAAAGCGTATTGTCATACAAAATTTCCTCACCAATTTGTTTGGTGTTTCCATAAGGGGACTCGGCTTTTTTTATGGGCGCTTGTTCGGTAATAGGCATTCGATCTGCTTGACCATATACGGTACAAGATGAGCTAAAAATAAAAGGAAAAGCTGCTGCTTTTTTCTCTATGGACTGAAGCAGGTAAATCAATGAACCTAAATTATTGTCATAGTAGAGTAGTGGCTCATTGACACTTTCACCCACGGCTTTGGAGGCTGCAAAATGGATTATACCTGACAAATCGGGATGCTCTTCAAACAACTGATTTACTTTACTTCTATTTCTTAGATCGATTTTTAAAAATTCAGGAGATTTACCAGTAATACTTTTGATTCCATCCAAAACTTCTATGGAGCTATTGGAGAGATTATCAACAATAAGGACTTCAAAATCCTGTTGTATTAATTCTACACAAGTATGTGACCCAATATAACCTAGGCCTCCAGTAACTAAAATTTTTTTAGCGATCACAGTTTAAAATCTTTGGTTGAAACAAAATTAGATTATTATTTTAATTCTATGATCTCAGGTTTCGATTATCCGATTCAAAAACTTAATCCTTCGTTAAAGACCTTTATAAATAAGCGTTTGAAAAGGTACAGTTGAAAATTATAAAAATTATATTTGCGCTCGATAATTCGATTCCATGTCAGATATTAAAAATATTGCAATCATTGCCCATGTAGATCATGGAAAAACAACATTAGTGGACAAGATCATGTTTCATTGCGAATTATTTCGAGATAATGAAAACAAAGGAGCCCTCATTTTGGATCACAATGATTTGGAAAGAGAAAGAGGCATCACCATTTTATCCAAAAATGTTTCAGTTCAATACAAAGGTTTCAAAATCAACATCATCGACACCCCAGGTCACGCCGATTTTGGTGGGGAGGTAGAGCGTGTTCTCAATATGGCTGATGCGGCCATCCTATTGGTGGATGCCTTTGAGGGGCCCATGCCACAGACCCGTTTCGTTTTGAAAAAGGCATTGGATCTAAAGTTAAAACCTTTGGTAGTTATCAACAAGGTGGACAAAGAAAATTGCCGTCCGGAAGAGGTGCATGAAGCTGTTTTTGACCTAATGTTTGATCTTGGAGCAGAAGAATGGCAGTTGGACTTTCCCGCCGTTTATGGTTCTGCTAAGAACAACTGGATGGGGGAGGATTGGAAAAAGCCCACCGATTCTATCGCCTCCCTTTTGGACATGATCATAGAACATGTGCCAGCGCCAAAAATTGAATCTGGAAATACACAAATGCTCATTACCTCTCTCGATTATTCTCCCTATACTGGACGAGTAGCCATAGGGCGGCTTCATCGTGGGACATTAAAAAACAATATGAATGTGAGTTTGGTGGATCGCAATGGTGACATTACCAAGTCTAGAATCAAGGAACTTAATGTTTTTGACGGCTTGGGAAGAAGAAAGGTCGACCAAATTGAGGCTGGAGACATCTGTGCCATTATTGGCTTGGAGTCATTCAACATTGGAGACACTATTGCTGATGCCCTTGATCCAGTCCCATTACCTACTATCGCTATAGACGAGCCTACCATGAGTATGCTCTTCACTATCAATGATTCTCCTTTCTTTGGTAAAGATGGAAAATTTGTGACCTCTCGTCATATTAAAGAGCGCTTGGAAAAAGAACTGGAACGCAACTTAGCTTTGCGTATGGAGCCTACCGATTCAGCGGATAAATTTTTGGTGTTCGGTAGAGGGGTAATGCATCTTTCTGTTCTGATTGAAACCATGAGAAGGGAAGGCTATGAACTTCAGATAGGCCAACCACAAGTCATCATCAAAACGATTGACGGTATCAAGTGCGAACCCATAGAAAACTTAACCATTGATTTGCCAGAAAATTTATCTGGAAAAGCCATTGAAATGGTAACCCTAAGGAAAGGGGAAATGATCAGTCTAAATAATAAAGGCGATCGTATGTTATGCGAATTTATCATCCCCTCTAGGGGAATCATCGGATTGAGAAATCAATTATTGACCAATACGGCAGGTCAAGCCATAATGAATCACCGTTTTATGGAGTTTCAACCCTACAAAGGAGAAATTCCAAGTAGGATCAATGGCTCTTTGATCTCCATGGAAAAAGGCAATGCCATTCCCTATGCCTTGGATAAATTACAAGATAGAGGAAGGTTCTTTGTCTTTCCCAATGAAGAGGTTTATACCGGTCAAGTCATTGGAGAGAATTCCCGAATGGATGACTTGGTCGTCAATGTTACCAAGACCAAAAAACTATCGAATGTAAGGGCATCTGGAAGTGATGAAAAAGTCAGTTTAGCCCCCCATATAAAGTTTTCATTGGAAGAAGCGTTAGAGTACATTCAATCAGATGAATATGTAGAGGCAACGCCCAATCACTTGAGACTGAGAAAGGTTTTCTTAGACGAAAATGAAAGAAAAAGAAATGCCGTTAAATAACCCTTTTCTTTTTTTTACTGACACAGCAACATTCAATCGCTAAAAATCAAATTTCTAAGTGAATTAAATTTCAATTAAATTTATTTAAATTGAAACACATTTCTTGTGATAAAAGCACTCCAATTCATATGAAAAATAAAATATCATTTGTCATAGTTATCATTTTGCTTTTCCTTGCTTGCCATCCTTCGGACCCTGTTTTATCGAGAATAGCCATTGCTGGTTTGGGGATCGAGTCGAGCACTTTCTCGCCAGCACAAACTAAAGAAGAAGCTTTCCATGCACAGATCGGGTCGGAGATCTTAAACAACTATCCTTTTTTATCTGTTGATCATAAGAATAGAGTCAGAGCCCAATGGTTTCCTGCTTTGAGAGGCAAGTCCTTACCTGGTGGGATTGTAACACGTGAGGCCTATGAATCTTTGATGGAAAAAATGTTATCCGAATTGAAAAAAAACCTTCCTTACGATGGTCTTTTTTTTGACATTCACGGTGCAATGAGTGTGATAGGTTTGGACGATCCTGAGGGGGATATGATCTCTCGAATCAGAAAAATTGTAGGGAAAGAAACATTGATTTCCACCTCTATGGATTTACATGGTAATGTCTCTAAGCGATTGGCACATCAGTCCGACTTGATTACCTGTTATCGAATGGCTCCCCACGAGGATGCCTTGATCTCCAAACAAAGAGCATTGGAAAATTTATTGAACCGACTTGAAAACGGTCTGGGAAAACCATCCTATAAGGCATGGGTTGCAGTCCCCATTCTATTACCCGGTGAAAAAACCAGCACACGTATTGAACCAGGAAAAAGTCTGTATGCCAAAGTTCCAGAGGTGGAATCACAGAAGGGGGTTTTGGATGCCGCCATTTGGATGGGATACCCTTGGGCTGATGAACCCAGAAATCATGGGGTAGTGATGGTAACGGGGGATGATAAAAAGGAAGTAGTGGAGGGGGCTGAGCTACTTGCAGCATACTTTTGGGAGGTGAGAGATCGATTTGTATTCGTAGCGCCCACTACTGGTTTTGATGAAAGTATTACTTTGGCTTTAGAAAGCAAAGAAAAACCTTATATTATTAGCGATATGGGGGACAACCCTACCGCTGGAGGTGCTGGTGATGTGACATGGACATTAAGGGAAATTCTCAGTCTTGCTGAATTTCAAAATGAAAATGGTCCCGAACTTATCTATGCCTCTATTCCGGGACCTGACTTGATTGCCAATGCTATTGAGGCAGGAGTGGGATCAAATGTCTCTGGCTTGGTAGGAGCGATGGTTGATGATCGATATGCTAGACCTATTGAATTGGAAGGGAAGGTGTTGGCCATCCGAAAAGGGGATGAACATGCAGCAATCGAGGTCGTCGTTCAAGTTGGAAGTGTTAAGGTCATCGTTACCCAAAAGAGAAAACCTTATCACTATGAAAGAGATTTCACCCAGCTTGATTTAAATCCTAAGGAAACGGATATACTGGTGGTTAAAATAGGTTATTTGGTTCCGGAGCTCTATAATATCAGAGGGGGTTGGAACATGGCCTTGACCCCTGGTGGTGTTGATCAAAATTTGGAGCGACTCAATTACAAAAGAATCAAACGTCCAATGTTTCCTCTTGACACAGCATTTCCCGATTTAGATTTGAGTGCACAATTGATTCCGACTTCAGACCTTCCATTGTATTAAATTTAAAATGATGAGAAAATTAAATGATTTTCATTGTTGTTCCAATCATTTTCATTTGTGTGCTTGGCTTCGGCATTTTTAGTCAGACTTAGTAAGTATTGAGCTTCCTTCAAACATTTATAAATATAGTTAGTAACTATGCCAAAATGCGTCTGTAATGGAGCGAAACTGAAGTCCTCCTTTTTGTCAATATCCCTGCATTTGGACAATGTAAATCTCCAGCCAATCCTATGAAATGGAAAATGGCTGGTCCGGTTCCTGTTTTTGTTCCTTCTTCCTGTATTCCTCTTCCTGTAATGCCATGGAATCCTGTCGCGACAAAAACAAAGATTGGAAGTAACCCCGCCTTGATCGAAACCAGTAAAACCATGTGTGTTTGGGCTGGGTCAATTGAAGTGGACGACCCCGGATCAGAGAAAATTGATATCAACTGAAAAAAAGTTGGTATAGGATCGGGTATCCCAAATGGGTTTGAAAATTGAGAAAAAACAAAAAGCGATTGTGCATCGACAATCTCCAATTTAAATAGGTATTCAGCCGACCCTTAAAGCCTTTTTACGACTTCTACTAGCATTTGCCTTGCCGACTGATAAAATGGAATACGTTTGACTACAAAGACGGAAATGGTCTTTAATTATAGTTTATTGCGATTGTTCATTTATAGAAATGTAATGGCATAACCTTCTTTTCCGGCTCTGCCTGTTCGTCCAATCCTATGAATGTAACTTTCCTTGGAGCTTGGAACCCTGTAGTTGATCACATGACTAATGTTGTCTATATCGATTCCTCTGGAAGCCACATCTGTCGCAACCATAACATTAATGTTTCCCGATTTGAACTTTTGAATCGCTTTCGAACGGTATTGTTGAGATTTGTCACCGTGAATTTCATCCACATTGATATCGAACTTTTTGAGAATACGACAAAGCTTGGAGACTTGTCTTTTGGTCTCAGAAAAAATAAGCACTTTTTTGAACTCTTCTTTTCTCAGCAGATCTACTAACATTTGATTCTTTTCAATATCGTCTTTGGTTTTGATGACCTCCTGATAAATATTATCTGTGTTGGCTTTTCCTTCTGACACCCTGACCTTTTCATATCCCTGAATAAGATTGTCAATGATATTTTGTTGTTTTGGATTTTCTGTTGCAGAAAATAGAATGGTTTGATTCCTATTGTGCAATTGCTCAATAATTTTTTTAACCTCATTTATAAAACCCATATCCAACATGGTGTCAAATTCATCTAGAACCACTTTGGTGAAATCATTTAATCTTAATGCTCTTCGATTAATCATATCATTGATTCGTCCAGGTGTTCCTATGATTACATGATTCAACCGCTTGAGTTTATCGATGTCTTTATTGATACTCGTACCTCCGATAAAACAACTACTAAAAATTTTAAGTCCTTTACTGAGACTCTTGAATTCTTGTTCTACCTGTTGAGCCAATTCCCGTGTTGGAACCAATACAATAGTTTTATTTTTATTTTTATTTTGCAGTAAATTGTTGATAATGGGAATCAAAAAAGCCCCTGTTTTTCCTGTACCTGTATTGGCAATCCCGATTACATTTTTACCTTCTGATACGATTTCAAAAGTCTTGTCCTGAATTTCAGTAGTTTTTTCAAAACCTTTGTGTTTGATTCTTAACTGTAGCTGGGGGTCAAGGACCAATTCCTCAAAGGTTCGGGTTTGAACTTCCGCCTTTCCTCCAATCAATTTGATGGTTTTGTTGACCATCATATTTGGATCTAGATCTGATTTTTTAAATTTTTTTCCACCTCTTTTTTTGAAATCGGTGTCTCCTTTTTTGAATTTTTCTGTAGCCTTTTTTTTCTGGTAGGATCTTGCGTTTTTGTCCCTATCGCGATCTGAAGATTTGCTTTTATTCGCTGAAAAGTTCTTCTTTTTTTGTGAATTTGACTCTCCGTCTACATTCCTTTTTTTCTTGTTTTTTTTTCTTGGGGAATAGCTTTTTATTTTATTTTCTCTCATATGATGGTAAAATTGATACCACTGTATTAATATTAATTTGTTACAATAACTTAAAAAATTGTTCTTGTCTGAACAGAAAACGGAAAGATGATGGGTGAATTATAAAAACCTCTCAATTTTAAGGACGTGCAAATTTAGTGTTTTATAATGGATTCAAGTTGTTAAACCATAATGTAACTATAATTCCCTCCATTTATAGGACAGATCTTCTTTAAAAACCGGCACTTCCATTGGGTAATCTGGGTCGGGTAGAGTCAGTACTTCCTGCCCAGTTCCTGAATAGTGTTACTTTCCGAAAATACCTCAAGTCCGACCCTGATCTGAACTCCGATGTAAACTTTCTTATGCCCATTTTACAGTGAATTTAAGGCTAAAAGTCTAACTTAATTTTCTGTCCTAATATTGGGGAGAATTGTATTCTTTCCCTCCCCCAAATTTTTGAGATCCAACTAATAGAAGGTATTACGATAAGGCAGGACCCAACTCCAAATACTCCAAACATTGACACCCAGATACCAATGGTATCGACATCTTCATTAAATAGTTTAAATACGATGGCCTATAAAGTTATTGAGGCTAATGTATTTAAGGCATTACCAATAAAAAAACAAATAGCTTAAAAAAAAATGCTAAAAAAAGTTTATTGAAATACCCCTATATAATCAATTTCCATAGATGAAGACTTGAATGATGGATCAATTTTATTCCCAACCCCTCCCCCACACACACACAATAATTAATGAATTTAGGATTTTTTAACACTTACACTTATTCCTGATTCAGTAAGTTCATCATCAAGAAAATTCAATTTAAGTAGGTATTTATATAATGAAAATGATTATTGTGCGGGATACAGACACAAATTAAGGTGTGTCGCTGTCCTTAGCCCCAAGCGAAGGGTCTGCGGCACATGTAACCTTCCTGTTTTTAATTCTCCACCAAAACACATACATTAAATAGACTATTAAGACTTTGTAAATTGAGCCTAATGGTTATTATTGTTTAATAGGACTGGTGTTTTTTTGACTTTGATTATTAAATAATCTTTTTAGGCCACATCACATCCTAAAAGTTTGGGAAATTGGAACTAATTATTTAATTTTAAATATTCCCGTGTGGACTGGGATTATAATATAGTCGCGGGTGGAGAGAACGCATCCGTAAAAATCGTTACATAAGTTTAACGCTAAATTATTAATTGCGAAGGATTTATGTTATTTTATCCACTTTCATAATTCTGTTGCAATTACTTTTAGCACAATTTATTTTTTATGAAATATTTTAATAAAACCAGAACGATTGAGCAGAAACAAACCGACCGAGATGTTTTGTCTCAGTTGAAAAAACAAACGGAAACTCTAAATTTAATTTTAGAAGAAATTAAAAGCGCAAAAAAATGAATTGCCACCCTCCCAAGCGGAGGGTTTTTTTCAAACCAAATATTTTAGTAAATTGGATTAACTAAAGCAAATCACCCTCAGTTTGCTTAGTTACGTATGATTATGTTCACCCATAAAGTAATCATATTTGATTTGAGGATATTATTTTGTAAAAGTGGTATACAAATAGGGTGCAAGTGGTCAAACAAAAAAGGGACTACATGTTTGTAATCCCTTATTAAAAGAGTGACCTCGGCAGGATTCAAACCTGCAACCTCTTGAGCCGTAATCAAGTGCACTATTCAGTTATGCTACGAGGCCCTAAATTCCA
>Ga0181563_10001913_pt1 | contig 20231 bp, 25 predicted proteins | sample 011ome_25_FD_133759 | JGI IMG/M metagenome (GOLD analysis project Ga0181563, IMG submission 133759) | Coastal salt marsh microbial communities from the Groves Creek Marsh, Skidaway Island, Georgia - 011512CT metaG (megahit assembly) | ecosystem: Environmental > Aquatic > Marine > Intertidal...
ATTTATTTTGTTTTATGAATTGCTTCAATACATTTTCAATTTCAAGTTGTTGCATTGGTGTAATGTCACCAGTTTCTAAATTATAATCTTCGCATAGTGAAGTGAAGTCAATGTATTGTATTAAGTTCATATTGTTATTATTAAAATTACTTACATTATTATTATCCAATATGTATTGTATTATGTCTGTAAAATAAAATTAGTTAGTTAGTTTATGCAGGAAAAAGTCAAAAGTCCTACGTAACTCACTGGAAATCTGGTATATATGCATGAAAAAATCTGAAAAGTTGGGGGACCCGGTGAAATAAAAATCGTTTTTGTAACGTATTGATTATCAAATACATAGGGGGTAACACTATACCCCTATATTTGTAACGTCATTTTTTAGCACAGTGTGACATTAGGCTTATAAGTATATAGAGTAACAGGCTATTGTCACCCTATACGTAGTTTGTAAACTTTCACTTTTACCTGTGAGTATATATAGATATAAAAGAATTACAAAGATATGGCAAATATATATTCATATCCACAAATAGGTGAGCTAGCAAACGCGGACAACTTAATTATATCTGACGCTAGTAACGGAAACAAGACTAAATCTGTTACTATAGAGCAGTTATCTGATTATTTTGGCACAAGCGCAGGTGATGTAGATAACTATGTTAACGGTGGAAGTTACTCATCTGGTACATTGACATTGACAAGGACAGGGTCTTTACCAGATATTGACATATCAGGTTTTTCTACTTTTGACGGGCAGTACTCTAGCCTGACTGGTGCGCCTAGCTTAGCTACCGTAGCAACATCGGGCAGTTATACTGATCTTTCAAATAAACCCACAATTTATGCTGAGCCTGGTATATTTAGTGGCGGTGGAACACCAACATTAGCTACGGGGGTAACCGGAGCGGAAGTGCGTACTTTAATAGGTGCGGGGACAAGTAATTTTGATGGGCAATATTCTAGTTTAACAGGCGCTCCTACGCTAGCCACGGTCGCAACGTCTGGAAGTTATAATGATTTGTCAAATCAACCAACAATTCCCACAAACAACAATCAACTTACAAACGGAGCCGGATACACCACTAATTTAGGTGTTGTACAAACTTTAACAACGACAGGAACATCTGGAGCTGCTACACTAACAAATGGAACTTTAAATATTCCTCAATACTCTGGTGGTAGTGGAGGTGCTTACACTACGCTTACAAGAACTCTTACAGGTAGTGAAATTGTAAATGCTTTTAATGGTAATTTATCAGATAGCATAACGCTTGTGAGTGTGCCAGCTGGAAAGCTTGGTATTATTAGAGAGGTTGTATATATAATAAAAGGAGCAAGTACCGGTACTACTAATTATAATGCAAGCGATCCGCTTTATGTTCTTCCTCAAGGAGCTCAAAATCCTAACGCTCCAGGGTGGGCCGTACAAATTAACGAATTTTACCTCAATAGTGGTTTTGATTGGGTAGGAGCTAACATAGAAACCAGCGCTAACTCTAATTTAAGCGATAGAGGCGGTACAGGAGCTGATATTATTCTAGGGTTTGCAACTGGTGGTACTCCAGTTAATATTACACAAGGTGACAGAGACGTGGTGATATCGTTGACTTATAGAATTTTAGATTTTTAAAAAAAATAACAAATGCCCGATATTTCGTCATATAAAATAAATACCGCACCAGAAGGATCTGATATACTTATAGGGACAGATGTATCTAATGGGCAGACAAAGAATTTTAGCGTTCAGTCGTTATCTATAGCGTCTGTAAATAATTTTTTAAAACACACGAGCTGGCAATTTATTACATTAGACCCAAGTCCAGATCCAAGACCAGAAGGTAGTATATCATTTGAAAACTACGGAGGACAGTCAACATCGTGGTCTAATATAACAAGTTTATATATAAACGTAACTATGCCATCTACGTCACCAGTAGCTTTGCCGTATTTGCAAAGACTAATAGGCTATGACATTGTAATACAAGACGTAAGATCATTGGGTAGATACGGTGTTTATAAATTAAACTCTTTAAATCTTATAGGCGGAAGTGTATATGAAATGGATCTTACCTATGTAACAGGTAGTTCAACGATACAAGCACTTCAATACTATTCTATTCAAATAGATGACATCGAGGGCTTTGACTCTCATTTTGAGTTTACCCAAGGCGTACCAGCAACAACTTGGAACATAACACACGACTTAAACAAGTTTCCTTCAATAACAGTTGTTGACACAGCGAATACAACAGTTGTAGGGAGCTACGAATATACGTCAAAAAATACAGTAACATTAAACTTTTCAGCCCCATTTGCAGGCAAAGCATATTTAAACTAAAAAACAATGGCAATACAATTTGTAAACAACGTAAATTTTAACCTAAATCAAGCAGAATCATTTGTTGTAGAAAATTTAGCAACAGATCCATCACCAGGTGGTAGTGCTGGTAGGATAATATACAACACGTCTGATGACTTAATAAAAGTTTTCAACGGAACTATATGGAAAGAGGTTGGTGGTGGAGACGTAGAAGGTACTGGTATTGATAAATACCTAACAGTTTGGACAGGAACAAACACGATAAGTGATTCAAATATATACCGTGAATCTACAGCTGGTGCAACTCAAAATTTTATAGGTGTAAACACTGCTGACGGTGGAAACAGTGGGGCTACAGGTGCTTACGATCCAGACTTTAGAATAGCAAGTAGAGCTGCTGATAACGATCCTGCTGTTTTAGATTTAATAAGAAAAGATGGTGATGTTCAAGCTGGCGATGTATCAGGTGTGTTACAGTTTTCTGTTGATGATGATTCAAATTACGCTATAGCACAGATATTCTCGCAAACGTTTGGAACCGCGGGTACAGGTAGTTCTGGTGGAGGTGATTTAGTTTTTACAACAACAAACAATAATACCGGAGCTGCTTTAACAGAAGCTTTCCGTATAAAAGGTAGTAACAACGGTATTAAAATGGCCGGATATGGTTCTGGGTCTATAACAGGTTCAGCTACAAAAACTCTATCTGTAGATGGTGCTGGTAATGTAATTGAAACCGTTGTACATAGTGGAAGCGGTACGGTAAATACAGTTCCGCTGTGGACAGGTAACACTTCTTTAGGTGATAGTATTATTACACAAACCTTAACATCTTCAATTACAATTAGTGGAGATATAAATGGTCAAGCAGGTATTGAAGGTGAATCATTAACAATACATACAGGACCATCAACTATTACAGGTGAACTTGATAAAGACGGAAGTAAAATAACAAACTTAGCAGATCCTACTTTATCTCAAGACGCGGCTACCAAAGCCTATGTTGACTCTGTTACAGTTGGTGGTTTAGTTTATCAAGGTGGTTACAATGCTTCAACCAATACACCTGATTTAACAACATCTCCAAACAGCATTGAAAAAGGTTGGACATATACAGTAACAACTGACGGAACTTTCTTCGGTGAACAATTAAGAGTTGGTGATGTACTTATTGCAGAAGTAGATGATCCAAGCGCTTTAGCAGACTGGACAACTGTACAGAATAACATCGACCTTGCTAGTCTAACACAAGTTGGTATTGGTAATGTAAACGCTTCTACAGCTGTTGAATATGATGGTTTAAGAGTTGACTATTCATCTGGTACAGCAACTGTTGGTTTAGATATAGGAAGTATACCACAAGTAACATCAACCCCTTCTGGAGCGGGTGACGCTTACTTTCCGTTTTTTGACGACGGAAGCGCTGAGCAAAAAACAATATCACTTGAAAATTTAGCTAAAGAAATTGATATATCAAAAGGAGTTAGAATATCTTTAGATGGATCATTAGCGTATGTAACAAGAACTGAAGCTGGTGGTTTAACTACATTTGCAGTCGCAGTTAATAACAGTAGTGTTCTTAGCGCTACAAGCGCTTTAGATGTTAAAGCAGAAATTGTAACTAAGACAACAACTCCAACTGGAACAGCTGGCCAAACAGTGTTTGCAGACATAACAAGATCAGGCACCACTTTAAACGTTGTATTTACAGGTAGCGTGGCAAACGGTGATTTCTGGGCTTTGTTAGTTGACATAGGATAAAACAAATAAAATTAAATGGCAATTAAATTTTTTAATGATGTCGCTGTAGATTCAGATGTTCTATATGTAGATGCAGGGAGTAATCAAGTTGGTGTTGGAACAAATAACCCTGGCTCGACACTACAAGTGATTGGAGAAATTGACGCTAATGGTGGGGACGGTTATAGAATAGACACAAAGCCTTGGGCTACATTCGGTTCAAATCTTCTTACTTTAGGTGATTGGGACGGTGAAGGGTATGAAACCCGCATTATGGATAGCGATTCTAATGAAGCAATTAGGATAATTAATAGTGGTTATGTCGGGATTGGAACGATTGCGCCTTCTCAAAAATTAGATGTTAATGGCATAATTAGAACCAACAGCGGTATTTTAATTGACGCAACCCTACCAACTATTACCCTTAACGATCCAAGCGGTGCCGGTCAAATATATGAGTCTGCAGGTTCAATGATTTTTAAAACAGGCCTTGGAACACCTCCTATTGTAATGCAATTAAAAGCGGACGGAGCTTTGCAACATGGCAACTCTTCTGCTACAGGTCAATATGCAGCCGCGTTTGGCCAAAACAATACAGCTTCTTCGTTAGATGCTTTTGCTACTGGTGAAAATAATATATCATCTGGTAGACAATCTTTTACTGCAGGTTTTGAAAACACAGCGTCTGGCGCTGCGTCGTTTGCTGTGGGCGGAGGCACGACAGCTTCTGGTGAAAATGCTTTTGCTGCGTGCGGAACAACAATAGCATCTGGTATATCATCAGCTGCGTTTGGGGCTTTTTCAGAAGCAACGGCTACGAACGCGTTTGCAATAAACGGCGATACTCTTGCTAGTGGTGAATCATCTTTTTCTTTAGGTGTAACATCAACAGCTCAAGGTCTAGCTTCTATAGCTAGTGGTTTAACCTGTACTACTGGAGTGTCCGCCAGTGGAGCTTTTGCTGGAGGAACAGTATCTCAAGCAAATGGAACATTCAGCATGGCATATGGTAATGTTTGTACCGCTAGCGCAACCTCATCTCAAGCTTTTGGTTATTTGTGCGTCACTCAGCCTAGTGCTTCTTATGGTTTCGCTGCTAATTTTAACAATCAAGTTTTTGGCGCTTCTTCTGCTGCGTTTGGTCAACAAAACTCAACAACCAATAACGCTTTAAGAAGTTTTGTCAGTGGATTTATGAGTACTGTTAACGATTCTGCAAGCGGTTCTTTTGGAGCTTATAATGGTATGCAAACTGCTTCACAAGCCAGCGAAGGTACTTTTATGATGGGTAGGTATTTAAACGTGCCAAGAGATATAAATGGAAACCCATCACCTGGATGTTTAGTTGTTGGTCAGCACAACGCATATTCTAATAGAATAGATGTAAAGTTTGCTGTTGGAACAGGAGCTGGTGTAGGAGCTGAGCAAGATTCTTTTACTGTTTTGAAAGACGGTAATGTTTTAATGGAACAAATAGTAAATAAAAACTTTGTAGACGATGCTGCCGCTGCTACAGGCGGTGTTCCAATTGGTGGTATATATCACAATGCTGGTGATTTAAAAATAAGACTTACGTAAAATAAAAAATAAAAATGGCGATAATCTATAGCTATCCAACGATAACAAATTTAGAAACCACTGATTTATTTATAATATCAAGAATTCCACAAGATCCAGATGAGATCTCTAACTTTAGTGTAACGTTAAATTCTCTTTCAACTTACATTATAGATGAAGCTTTTAATGGAACAGATAACTATATACCTAAATTTGATGGTACAGCATCGCTTGTGAATTCTATTATTTATCAAGATGATGATGGCCACGTTGGTATAGGCGTGCCTGGTTCTACTCCTAATCCTGTTCATAAATTTGAAGTATATGACGATAGATCTGAAAATGTATCAAGCGACTACACTCAAGTCAACTCAACAGTTGTTGGACCGCCTTTTACTGGTGGTGCTGGTGGTGTTCTCTCTAGGCTAAGTACAGATGATGGTAGCACATTTCCTTATGGTATATCTTTAATACCAGGAACAACAGCCTCTGATTTAGCAGCGTCTGGTAGACTTGCTTTTTATTCTAACTCTAATTTAGACACAAGTTCACCTACTGGATATTCTGGTCAAGTAACTTTTGACGGTTCAAATCCTCACTGGATACTTGGAGGTAGTGTAACTGATACAACTGCAAGAACATTACATGTGAAAGGTGATATGCTTGTAGATACAGATTTAGAAGTAGATGGTGGACTTGATGTGGCTGGTACTGTACGGCTTGGTTTTACTGGTAATGATCCTGTTATATTAGGTGATCCAAATGGTAAGCGAACAGAGTGGAATAACCCAGGGTATTTTGAAATATACGCTGAAAACCCTGATTCTCCTGGTGATTTCAATGAAACTGTAGATATTGACGGAGAATATTTAGGCGGTGGGTTTTTAGGTGTATATCCTGTTAGAACAGAAAATAGACATGGTGTAAGAATACACTCGAGAAACGCAACAGGTACAGAAGCTAATTACATTGACATTGCTTCTGTTGAAAGCGCTGCTGTAAGAAAAGATGATACAATACGCCTTATAGATATAAACGCTGGAGGTAACGTATATGCCGGTATAAAAATTTCTCACCCAACAGATAATAGATTTAGATTTAACTCTGAATTTAATACAGAGCCAACTGTACCGTTTTTAGTAAATTCAAGTTCTAAGTTTACTGAAGATTTAACTATCTCTAGCAATACTACTGCTGATAAAAAACTTATAATAGGTAATGATAATGGTGCTCAAACATCTAATGATTTTTCTATATTAGATATAACTGGTAAATCCATACTCACCAACGCTACTACCGGGGCAATAATAAATTTAAACTCCGGAGGTGGTGGTCAAGCTAGAATTAATTTTAACACGGCATATGATTTTACCAGTAAAAATTCTTACAGAAACGCAGTTGTAGGTTATGTTGGTGGAAATAATGATGATTTTTATATACGTCAATCGGACTCCACTACACCGACTAATTATGCGGGATTTATTATAAATTCTAACCACGTAAAGTTACAAGGTGAGGGAATAAGAATAGGCGGTCAAGGAGTGGAAAACGAATTAGACGACTACGAAGAAGGTACATTTACACCTACTATAGGTGCTTATATTGGAGGATCTCTTACTCCAGTTTATAATTCTCAACTTGGTGAATATACTAAAGTAGGTAATATTGTTACCGCTAGTTTTTATCTTTCTTTAGATAGTTCAACAACGTTTAGTGGTGCTGGAGATTTAGTATTTGGAGGTTTACCATTTACTGTTGAAAACCAAGCTTCGTCACCACTACAAATAGTTTCACAAGTTTCTGGAACCTTAAGTTATTTTCGTAAATTTGACGATGCTGCAATGAGTAAATTTGTAGGTTTTGGTCGATCAATTGTATCAACATCAGTATCATTACTAAAGGCCGTGAGTATTGGTAGTTCACCCCCAGACAAGAAATCAACCCCAATTACCACAGCTGACTTGTTCAACGCAGGGTCTTTTTATGGAGATTACGTAATAGCTTTTACATTAACATATAGAACAACACAATAAAATGAGTTTAACAAAGACAACAACAATCGATTCAATCAACATAGTAGGAGAGTTTAAAACTATTCTTGTTAAAGAAGTAACTAAAATAAATGACGGTGAAGAGTTGATAGCTGAAAAAACGCATAGATCATCTTATCAACCAGACACAGATGTTTCTACTTTGCCAGAAGAAGTACAAGCTGTAGCAAACTTAGTTTGGACCCAAGAAGTTAAGGACGCTTTCCAAGCATCACTACCTGTTGTAGAAGAAGAAGCATAGGTAAAAACCACTAAAAACAAGTGAGTATATAAAATATACCCTGCTCGGGATAGAGCAACCAATTATACTAATATAAAACCAAAACCAATGACACTATTTTATTCGACTAGTACGTGGAGTAGTCAACCACAAGTAAGTGAAAAAACCATTAACCTTTGGAAACACGTAACAGAGAAAAAACACTGGCGTATAGTACAATTACCAAATGGTTTTTACCAAACAGAATACCTAGATCCTAATAAAGAAGATTCTTGGATCGACGTAACGAGACGCGAAACCATGGAAGGAGCTGAGCAAGCAATAGACGCATCAATAGCACACTATGAAAAAAAGCTTGGTTACTTACGCGGACCACAAGTCGTTAAGACCTTTGAATAATACTTTACAATAAAATTAAATTAAATTAAATCATGACTGACAAAATTGTCAAAAATCTTAACTTTGGCCAAGACGCTAAGGATAAGGTGTTTAAAGGTATAGATAAATTAACAAAGGCTGTTAGCTCCACGCTTGGGGCTAGCGGCCAATGTGTAATACTAGAAGATGATCAGGGTAAACCTGTCATTACAAAAGACGGTGTAACAGTGGCAAACGCTATTACATTATTAGACCCGGTAGAAAATATGGGTGCGACGCTTTTAAAAGAAGCAGCTAGAAAAACTGTTCAAGAAGCTGGCGATGGAACAACAACGGCTACAGTACTAGCGCACTCAATCTTAACTGAGGCTTATAAAAACCTAGATAAAGACAACGTACGTAATATCAAAAATGGTATTACAACAGCTGTCGATAAAGTCGTTAAGTACTTAGAGAAAAAAGCCATAGCAGTAGAAGGTAGTATGCTTGATGATGTAGCTGCTATTAGTTGTAATAATGATAGTGAACTAGGTAAAATTATTGGCGATGCTTTTAAAGCCGCTGGAGAAAATGGAGTTGTAGTAATGGAACCAACAACTGAAGACAAGACAGAGTTTGAGCTTGTAGATGGTGTTCAATATGAAAAAGGTTTAACAAACTCTCATTTTATAACTAGTAAAGAAAAGCGCATAGCAGAACTTGATAATCCTCTTGTGCTGCTAATAGAGTCACCAGTAGAATCAATACGTAAGATTCAGTCAGTGCTCGAATATGTTATTAAAAACAAAAAGCCTTTACTTATCATAGGTGATTTAGAAACCGAAGTGTTAGCCACGCTAGCGATGAATAAAGTAAAAGGCAATATAAAAGTAAATGTAGTAAACGCACCTACGTATGGTATAAACAAGAAAGATACACTTTCGGATTTAGCCATGCTTACAGGTGCTACTGTTATCAACGAGGATCTTGGCGATGACTTAGATGTTATTAACCCAGACTTTTTAGGATCGTGTTTTAAAAGTACAACTAACGATACAGAAACAATACTACAGGTAGATGTATCTACAGATGAAATAAAAGAATTAACTAGTTCAGTTAAAGAGTTAATAGCTAAGGCAAAAGCCCCTGGTGAAGTTATAAGACTTGAAAAGCGCTTAGCTAGATTATCAGCTAAAGTTGCTGTAGTAAAAGTAGGGGCTAACTCAGAAATAGAGTTGAAAGAAAAATCAGATAGAGTTGAAGATGCTATCTGTGCTACTAAAGCCGCGGTAAAAGAAGGTATAGTATCTGGAGGCGGAATAGCTTTGCGTGATGCATCAAATAAAACCAAAGCGAAAGGCATTGGTGAAAAGATATTGTTAGAAGCTATTAAAGCTCCTTTTAAAACTATACTAAATAACGCTGGACTGGAAGAGGTTGGTACGCCCGAAGAAGGTATGGGTGTTAATGTAGTTACAGGTGAAACCGTTCATATGGTTGACACAGGGATTATTGATCCTTTACTTGTAACTAAAAGTGCACTCAAACACGCGGCTTCAGTGGCTACCACTATACTTTCTACAGATTGTGTAATCAATAATTTAAGAGTTGGTGATGAAAGCAATAGGTAGAAATATAGTAATAAAAAAGAAAAAAGAAGATACCATTAAAAAAACAGATGGTGGTCTTATGTTAACTGGCAAACAAAGAGTTGATATTCGTTATAAAGAAGCAACTGTACTTCATTGTGGTGATGATGTTAAGGGTATAGAAGAAGGTCAAACTATATTCTATGATAAAAACGCTAGTCACCGCCTTGAAGTAGATAAAGAAGTTTTTTACGTTATACGAGATCTTGACGTTGTAGTTGTACTATGAGAATAGATGCTAGTGACATTAGGGATTTAAATCTTCTTAAACACTATCGTATAATACGTAAGTGGGCTTGTAAAAACAATGGTTTAAACGATGCAGAGCTAGAACTTTTAATTTATTTAGACTGCATGGATATGTTTACTAGAAAAGATTTTCAAGACGGTACATATTCTTTTAGTTGGGATAACCGCAGGTGGAATAAGCTTTTACAAAATGATTGGATTACTCTTTGGCGAAGAAACAATAGAACTACACAGAAGTATAATATATATAAAGTTTCTTTTAAAGGTAAACAATTAATATCAAGAGTGTATAAAATAATGCTAGGTGAAGAAGATATACCTACAAGCACTAGAAGAAATAGTATAATGAAAGGCAAAAGCTACAGCGATAAAGTTTACTCGTTTGCTATTAAAAACGTTAACAAAGATAAAGAAAGATAATTATGTCTAAAAAAGGAATGAAGTACGATTACAAAAAAGCGTACGATAAAAATTTACCAATGTCTGAGAGATTTCACTACTTAGAAAATGCTAGGCATGACCAAGACAATGGTTCACCAAACCATCTTGGTCTTTTAGGAAGTATGGCTGCAGCGACTATAGGAAGAAAAGCTTCTGCTGGTGGTAATTTTGATAGAGCTAAATATGAAAGACTCGCTCAAAAGCCTGGAGTTTTCGGTAAATTAGCTCAACAAATATTAGCTCAAAACCCTGCTGCGGATCCAACTCAAGCCGTTGGAGCAGCGCCAGTAGCGCCAGTAGCACCTACAGCTGATATGTCTGCAGGAACAGCAATGGGCGGAGGAGCTATGGACCCAACAAATCCTTTTGCTGGTAAAACATTTAAAATAGAGCCAGCATCTCCCATGGGTATGGTAGATCCTAGTTTAGCAAGTGTTGGTATAGATGCTTCAGAAAAGTTTCAACCTCCAATGGCTAGCAACGAAATGGGTGGTGCTAAAAATTTATTCAGCGATAAAACTAGAGGTATGGCGGAAACTGCTTTTGGCACACCAGCAATGAGACAAGCTTCTGTTAAAACACCTTTAGGCATGTCACCTCTTCAAGGTAACGCTTTTATTAAAGCAAAAATTGACGCGGAAAAATCAGGCGTTTCTACTTTTGAAGTTGATGGAAAAACTTATAATGTAAAATAAAAACTATGGAACACGCAATAGATAAAATTATTAAAAAGCCAACACTAGAAGGTCAAGTAGGGGAGTCACATATTTGGGACGGACCGCTAGACACCAGTGGTTTTCCAATGGGTAAAGGTAGTAGCTCAGGTATTAAAGGCATGCAAATTAAAAAATACCCTTGCAAGTCCTACGACCTACAAGGTCCTATTACATCGAGAGCAAAAGGATAAGATGATGTCGTCTTTACAAGATTTAAAAATCTACGCTATAAACGGTACTACACTAGGAGTAACAACATTTACAGAACTTGAAATGGGTTTAAAAATATTATTGTTAATAGTTACAATAGGCTATACCGTTACTAAATGGATAGATCTTAAGAAAAAATAAATAATGGCTGTTGATAAAAAAACACTTAAATGTAATAAACCACGGCGGACGCCAGACCACAAAACCAAATCACATGTAGTAAAAGCTTGTGAAGCTGGTAAAGAAAAAATTATACGTTTTGGCCAACAGGGTGTAACTACGGCGGGTAAGCCAAAGAGTGGTGAATCCGCAAAACAAAAAGCACGTAGAGCTAGTTTTAAAGCTCGTCACGCAAAGAACATTAAAAAAGGTAAAATGTCTGCCGCATATTGGGCTGACAAAGTAAAATGGTAATTATGGGAACATTTATGACAAAGCACAGTGGTTCTGCTTTAAGATACGGATCACCAATGAAAGTAGTTAAAGCGCCTGGTGTTGAGGATGCTGACACGGAAGATATGCCAATAGAAAAAGACGCCACTGGTAAAAGAAAAGAAACAAGCGCTAAAGCGGCTAAGTTAAGAGCTAAAGGCGAGATGGCTTTGGAAGCTGGTCATGTTAAAAAAGCAAAGCATTTAAGAGAAAGATATGATCGTAAAAATGCTAGAACAGAAAAACAAGCAGCTAGAAAAGAAGCTAGAGCTGAAAGAAAAGAAGCTAGAGCTGAAAGAAAAGAAGGTCGCAAAAACTATAGAGAAGCACGTAGAGTAGAAAGAAAAGAAAAAGCTATAGCTAGGAAGAAAAGTAAAATATAATGAAATCAAAAGGTTTAGGAGACGACATAGCGAAGTTTACTAAAGCTACAGGTATAAAAACTATTGTAGATAAAGTTTCAGAAGGTTTGAATATTCCTTGCGGTTGCTCTGCTAGACAAGCGTGGTTTAACGATAAAGTACCTTATAATAAATAATATGGCTTTTAAAATTAAACCTCCATATAGCTTAGATAATACGCCTATATACCATGTAACAATGGAAGATGGTGTGCTTGGTAAAGCAAATAACAATGGTACTATTATTGTAAACAAAGATGTATCACCTAATAAAATGCAAGAAGTAATTGATCACGAAATGGTTCATATACACCAAATGCGTAGAGGTGATCTTGATTACGATAATAAAAATGTATATTGGAAAGGTAAGGTAATACCTCGCTCAAGTATTAAAGAAGGAGCTAAAAACTTACCTTGGGAAAAAGAAGCATACAATAACGCATAATGAAACAAAATGGCATATAGACAAAATTCTACTTCATTTATAAAGCACAAAAGTAAAGCTGTTGGGTATATGGCTAACGGTTCAGTTGCTCACCTTGAAGAAGATACAGATCCAAATAATGAAACTTTAGTTAGCTCTAAAACTACTAAAAGCAGAGAAACAACACCAGAAGGTATTAAAGGTACTAGACTTACCACTGAATCTAAATTTAAAACACCAGGTGGTAAAGTAGAAACAACACCTGAAGGTGATAGGGCTTATGCTGCTTTAAGCCAAAAGCAAAAAGACGCGCAAGATGCTAAATTTAGAGCTAAACAGCGTAGCGAGTTACAAACTAGATTTACACCAGACGCTATTAAAATTAAAACTCAAGGTTTAACATCTGTAAAACCAAAACTAACAGGAGGTAGTATGCCTAATAAAATAGATACTGTTATAGGCGGTGGAGATTATAAGTTTGATTTAAGTGGTAAAAAACCTTCTTACAATATTTTTCAAGAAACAAAACAAGCTTTTGGCGGTGGTACAATATCAAGCTTTGGGCAAGGGCGCTCTAACGTAAAGCAAGCTATAAATAAAAGTCAAGCGGACAAAGTATCAAAAACAGGTTCAAGAAATATTTTAAAAGTAGCAGATACAAGTGGAGATTTTTTAACAGGTAGACCTGAAGTCGAAAAAGCAATGTACTTAATGAGTAAAGAAAAAAATAAAGAAGTAAAAAGATTACAAAAAGCTTTTAGATCTATAGGCGTTAGTAATATCACTGATGAAGATAGGAAAAACTATTCTACTGCTAAACAAAACCTTCATAATAAATATAAAAAATTAGGTAGTGACATACGGCGATCTTATTTACCTATTAGCCAAGGAGGTGGTGGTGAACATAGATATACTAAAAGAATAAAAGCAGCTAACAGACCAGTTTATAATTCAGAAACTGGATTAAGCTTATTTAAAAATAAATAAACAAAATAAATAAAAAAAATGCCTTACGATAAATCACCAATGAAAAAATCATCTTGTATTAAGATGTACGATGGTAAAGGAAAACAAACCGGACTAATGATGGAAGGTTCTTTAGCTCATATGGAATCTGTTATGCAGGAAAAAAACAATCTAATGCAAGATATGCCAATTGACAACCGTGGGGTTGGCGAAATGTCTCCATATAAAATGGATCATGGGTCTGCAGTGCAACACTCTGGTAAAAGCAAACTTCATGCAAAACCTGGAAAAGATTATCCAGATGATGGGCACCTTCATTATCAAGGTGGTAAAAAAGTAGAAAGCCCTGGTGTTTCTGAAACTAAAAAATTATCAGACACCTCAAGCGGTGGTGGTCAAAAACTTAGGTAACTAATGAAAAAAATTCTTCAATTTATAACTGGAGGTCTCATTAAAGATATAGGTCAAGTAATAGATGATCTAGTAACTACAGATGAAGAAAGACTTGCAGCTAAACATAAAATTGAAGAGTTGTTAGAGCAAGCTGATAAAGATGCTCAAGATCAAGTGACAGCTAGATGGGAGTCAGATATGAAGTCTGATTCCTTCTTATCTAAGAATATAAGGCCAATGGTTCTTATATACCTTACATTTGTATTTTCTGTATTAGCGTTTTTTGACGGTAATATTGGTGGTTTTCAAGTAGACGAGGCTTATATACCTATTTTTCAATCACTACTTATAACTGTTTACGGTGCGTATTTCGTAGGGCGAACGTGGGAAAAAAACAAAAAATCAAGTAACAATAAGTAGTATAAGTTATTAATAATCAATTAAATTTAATTAAATGTCAAAATCAATTACAGCTGAAGAGCTTAAACAGGTTAAAGAACAACAATCAGAACTAGGCACTGTTGTTAATCAGATCGGTCAACTAGAAGCAAACAAACACTCTTTGCTACATAAGATCGCGGGTATTAATGAAGGTATCGAAGAGACTAAAAAACAACTAGAAGAAAAGTACGGATCTATCAATATTAACCTAGAAGATGGCACTTACACTGAAATCGAAAAAGAAGATAACGGTGAACTAGCTGTTGTTAAATCAGAGGACTAATGAGTACTGTTATAAGAAAAATCAGTATTGGTTCTGATTATAAGAACGATGCGATGCATTACGCTATAGGCCAACAGGTGTATGGTGGTCATGAAATATCGCATATTCTTTTTGAAGATGTAGATGCTTCTTATAACATATTTATAAAGAAAAACAACGAGGTATTGCCATGGAAGAAATTTAATTCTAACATGGCTATATCCGTTGAATATGATTTAGAATATTAATGAGAAGTGTTTTTGATTTTATAGTCACACCTGTAGAAAGCAGGTATGACAATGAAATTAATTTAAACGGTGATAAACTTATAGTTAATTCTAGTATAGAAAACTTTAAGCTTATAAGCAGAAGAGCTATAGTGTTATCAACACCATCCGCTTATTCAACACCAATACAAAAAGGTGATGAGGTTATCATACACCATAATGTATTTAGAAGATATTATAATCATCAAGGCAAAGAAGTTGATAGTAGTAAAACCTTAGATGACAACAAATATCTTTGTCAATTAGATCAAATATATCTTTACAGAAATATATACAAGTGGAAACCAGTTGGTGAACACTGTTTTATCATACCAATAAAAAACACTGATCAATGGTCTCAAGAACCAGAGGAAAAAAATAAAGGTATAGTAAAGATAGGAAACAAAACCTTAAAAACTTTAGGTATAAACGAAGGTGATCTAGTTGGTTTTAAATCAAATAGAGAGTTTGAGTTTATCATAGATAAACAAAGACTATACTGTATGCAATCAAATGATATTTTAGTTAAGTATGAGTTCAAAGGAAACGAGGAGGAATATAATCCGAGCTGGGCAAAAAGCAGTTGACGAGTTAATTAAAGTTGCTGAAGAAAAAATCATTACCAATACTGAAGATGATGTTTCTGCAGACAGACTTAAAAACGCAGCCGCAACTAAAAAGCTTGCTATATTCGACGCGTTTGAAATACTTGCTAGAATAGAAGAAGAAAAAAGTATGCTTGAAGATAAACCTGGAGAAACTAAAGAAAAAAGTTTTAAAGGTTTTGCAGAGGGCAGATCAAGATAATGTACGAGCAGTCTTTAGTTAAAACGATAGAAGACCACATAAAGCCTAAGGTTTTAAAAAGAAACAATAGGTATAAAAAGTGGGAGTATGGTTACGACGTCGAGCACGATGTTGTTATCATTAGTAAAGACGGAACTATAGGAGAGGTTATTGAAATACAAAACCTTAAAATAGCTTTGCCAAAAGAACCTGAAAATGTTTTTAGTAATTCTAAAAAAGTAGAAGAGCAAATGTGGGTTAAAGCAGAATACCCAAAAACTCTATCTAAAATAAAAAGTGTTTTCGATTGGCAGCGTTATCCTAATAGTTTCAAAGAAGAGTGGTACGATTATATTGACGAAGAATTTAGAAGACGTGAAGAAGGATATTGGTTCTATAATAGAGGCTTGGCTACTTACATCACTGGTTCTCACTATATGTTCTTGCAGTGGTCTAAGATTGACGTTGGGGCAGCAGACTATAGGGAATCAAATAGATTATTCTACATTTTCTGGGAAGCTTGTAAAGCAGACCAGAGATGCTACGGTATATGCTACCTCAAAAACCGACGCTCTGGTTTCTCCTTTATGGCTTCAGCAGACACAGTCAACCAAGCAACCATTAGCTCGGACTCAAGATTCGGTATATTATCAAAATCAGGGGCTGATGCTAAAAAAATGTTTACCGACAAGGTAGTACCAATATCAATTAACTACCCTTTCTTTTTCCGTCCTATACAAGACGGTATGGATCGTCCAAAAACAGAGCTAGCGTACAGAGTACCAGCATCGAAACTAACTAGAAAAAAACTAGACGAAGGTATTACGTCGGAAGAAATAGAAGGACTTGATACAACTATTGATTGGAAAAACACAGGTGATAACAGTTATGACGGTGAAAAACTAAAACTGTTAGTTCACGATGAAAGTGGTAAATGGGAAAAGCCAGATAATATATTAAACAACTGGCGTGTTACAAAAACCACAATGCGATTAGGTAGTAAGATCGTTGGTAAGTGTATGATGGGATCAACGAGCAACGCTCTTGACAAAGGTGGTGAAAACTTTAAAAAACTATACTATGCTTCAGACGTTACGCAAAGAAACCGCAATGGACAGACTAGCTCAGGATTATATTCTTTGTTCATACCTATGGAATGGAATTACGAAGGATTCATCGACACTTATGGCGTACCTGTATTCGAAAAACCAAAAGACGCCGTTAAAGATCCGCACGGGGACTTAATCACAACAGGTGTTATAGAACACTGGGAGAACGAAGTAGATGGTCTTAGAAATGATCAGGACGGTTTAAATGAATATTACCGACAGTTTCCTCGTACAGAAAAACACGCGTTTAGAGATGAAGCTAAATTATCTTTATTTAATCTAACTAAAATATACGAGCAAATAGATTACAATGAGGATATGAGAAATAAAACCTTAGTTACTCAAGGTAATTTCCAATGGGCAAAAGGAATAAAAGATACCACTGTTAATTTTATACCAGATAAAAACGGTAGGTTTTTAGTTTCATGGATTCCACCTGCAAGATTACAAAATCGTGTAATAATAAAGAATGGAGTTAAATATCCAGGCAACGAACATATAGGCGCGTTTGGATGTGACTCTTACGATATATCAGGTACAGTTGATAAAAAAGGTTCTAAAGGTTCTTTACACGGGCTTACTAAGTTCAGTATGGAAGAAGCACCTTTTAATATGTTTTTTTTAGAATATATATCAAGACCTCCAACTGCTGAGATATTTTTCGAAGACGTGCTTATGGCATTACACTTTTATGGTATGCCAATACTAGCAGAAAATAACAAACCAAGATTGTTGTATTACTTAAAGCGAAGAGGTTATAGACAGTTTTCTATTAACAGACCAGATAAAGTATATAATAAACTTTCGGTTGCAGAAAGAGAAATAGGTGGGATACCAAACTCATCTGAAGATATTAAGCAAGCACACGCTGCAGCTATAGAATCTTATATTGAAGACCATGTAGGTTTAAAAGAAACAGAGTATGGTCAGATGTATTTTCAACGTACGCTCGAAGACTGGGCTAAGTTTAACATAAACAACAGAACAAAGTTTGATGCTACGATAAGTTCTGGTTTAGCTATTATGGCTTGCAATAAAAATAAATATTCACCGGTAGCAGAGGTTAAAAAAGAACCAGTGAATATAAGTTTTAAAAAATATGATAACACAGGTTATACTTCAAAAATAATAAAATAGATGGTTTATACTAATGTTAATAGTTCTTTTCCAAGTCAGGTAGTACCAGACGCAGAGAAAAATACTTATGACTACGGTTATCAAGTAGGAAGAGCTATTGAAAACGAATGGTTTAGAGGTGACAAAGGCTTAGGCGCCGGTGGTCGTTTCGGAAACAACTGGCAAGACTTTCACAGACTTAGACTTTACGCTAGAGGCGAACAGTCTGTAGCTAAGTATAAAGATGAACTTTCTATTAACGGTGATTTATCTTATTTAAACTTAGACTGGAAACCAGTTGCAGTGTTATCTAAATTTGTAGACATTGTTGTAAATGGCATGACTGATAAAGGTTATGAAATAAAATCTTTTGCAACAGATCCATTTGCTATCAAGCAAAGAACTCAATTTGTTTTTGATGCTATAAAAGATATGCAAAGCCGCAAACAAATAGAAGCATTAAATGAAGCTACTGGACAAAACTTTTTCTCAAGCATAAACCCTGATGCGCTTCCGCAAAATGAAGAAGAGTTGGAGTTGTATATGCAGTTAAGCTACAAGCAGTCTATAGAAATAGCAGAAGAAGAGCTTATTGAAAACGTTTTAAATTATAATAAGTATGATGAAGTTAAAAAACGTCTTGCTTATGATTTAGTTGTATTAGGAATATCAGCTGTTAAAACTAATTTTAATCTAGCAAATGGTATAACAATTGATTATGTTGATCCAGCTAATTTAGTTTATTCATACACTGAAGACCCAAACTTTGAAGACGTATATTATGTAGGCGAATTAAAGTCTATGAGTTTGCAGGAAGTTAAAAAACTTTTTCCTTATTTAACTGATAGTGATCTAGAAGAAATAGAAAAATATCCTGGTGACGCTAACTACACGCGTAATTATTATGGTCAAGATGATCAGTACAATCAAGTGCAAGTTTTATTTTTTGAATATAAAACTTACAACAATCAAGTATTTAAAATAAAACAAACGGATCAAGGTTTAGAAAAAGCATTAGAAAAACCAGATAGCTTTTTAGAAGCCCCAGAAAGTGATAACTTTGAAAGAGCGCATAGAGCTATAGAGGTTTTATACAGCGGTGCTAAAATACTGGGTCAAGAAAAAATGTTAAAGTGGGAACTTGCTGAAAACATGACAAGGCCTTATAGTGATCAAACTAAAGTTCAAATGAACTATGCTATATCTGCACCTAGAATGTACAAGGGTCGTATTGATAGTTTAGTTAGTAAATGTATTGGTTTTGCTGATATGATCCAGCTAACGCATTTAAAAATACAACAAGTGTTAGCACGTATGGTGCCAGATGGTGTATTTGTTGATGTTGATGGTTTAGCTGAAGTTGATCTTGGTAATGGTACAAGTTATAATCCACAGGAAGCTTTAAACATGTACTTCCAAACTGGTAGTATTGTTGGTAGAAGTTTAACGCAAGATGGCGATTTAAATTCTGGAAAAGTACCTATTCAAGAACTTCAAACTTCTTCAGCGATGGGTAAAATACAGTCTTTAGTTCAGACATATCAGTATTATTTACAAATGATACGTGATGTAACCGGATTAAACGAAGCTAGAGACGGTAGTCAGCCAGATAAAAATGCTTTAGTAGGTTTACAAAAATTAGCTGCAGCCGCTTCAAACACTGCCACAAAACATATATTGCAGTCTCTTATGTATTTGACTATTAGATCAGCAGAAAATATAAGTTTACGCGCTGCAGATATGTTAAGCTTTCCTCTTACTAAAAATGCTTTAATAAGCTGTATAAATCAATATAACGTTGGTTCTTTACAAGAAATAGAAAAACTAAACATGCATGAGTTTGGTATATTTTTAGAGTTAGAACCAGACGAAGAAGAGCAACAAAGATTAGAACAAAATATACAAGTTGCTTTACAAGGTGGTCAAATAGGATTAGAAGATGCTATTGATATTAGACAAATTAAAAATATTAAATTAGCTAATCAGTATCTTAAACAAAAACAAAAAGAGCGGGCAGAACAGGCAGCTTTAGCTCAACAACAAAATATACAAGCTCAAGCTCAAGCTAATGCTCAAGCCTCTGAACAAGCTGCTTTGGCTGAGGTGCAAAAACAACAAGC
>Ga0181563_10001926_pt1 | contig 20176 bp, 6 predicted proteins | sample 011ome_25_FD_133759 | JGI IMG/M metagenome (GOLD analysis project Ga0181563, IMG submission 133759) | Coastal salt marsh microbial communities from the Groves Creek Marsh, Skidaway Island, Georgia - 011512CT metaG (megahit assembly) | ecosystem: Environmental > Aquatic > Marine > Intertidal zone...
ACTTCTCAGCACTCCGATTCTCAATCCACCGCAGTCCGGTATCCTCGGAATGCACAGCATCCAGCAACGTCCTGTTGCGATCGACGGGGAAGTCGTGATTCGCCCGATGATGTATCTCGCGCTGAGTTACGATCATCGCATCGTCGACGGGAGGGAAGCCGTCACCTTTCTCGTTCGCGTGAAGGAGTGCATTGAGAATCCCGATCGAATGCTGATAGGTGTTTGAGGGCCGATATACGACGGTTTCCCCCGCTGTAAAGAGGAGAGGCGCGGCGATTTCAGTCGCCGAGTTTCTGGCAGTGCGGCAGCTTGGGCTGCCAGCCCTTTGCTGCTCTTTTAAGTCCGCCTTTTATTGGATGGCAGTTTCGGACTCAAAATTCCGAAATTGAAACAGTGAGAAAAACTGATTCCTGTGCCGAAACCTGTTAGTGAAATAGGTGTTTCAACTTTGAACTTTTTGATTCTTCTTTTCCTGATCGAAGGTATCTTCTCGGCCCGCCATACTCGTAAAAATCATGAGCAAATTCCCCACTCTCGTTCTCATTGGTGCGCTGCTCGTTATCGCAGTCGACATAAGAGCTGCTTCGGATTCGCCTTCCGACAATATCGACAAGCTGATTGAGGCAAAATTGAAGGAGAATGAGCTGAGTCCGAATGAAGAGATCGCAGAAGGGGTTTTTCTTCGACGTGTCTACCTCGATATCGTTGGTCGAGTTCCGACAATCGAAGAGGCTGAGGCCTTCCATAGCGAATCCTACGAGAATAAGCGTGAGCGCCTCATCGAAAAGCTGCTGTCCAGTGAGGGTTATGTCTCTGATTCCTACCATCTCTGGGCCGACATTCTCCGCATCAATGGAGAGCCCGGCGGCACCGTCAGCTCTGCCTACGAATTGTGGGTTAAGGACGCCCTGCGCAAGAACATGCCTTACGACGAGTTCGTCCATTCGCTCATCACGGCAGAAGGCAAGTTCTGGGAGAATGGTGCCGTGGGTTACTACTTTCGCGATCGCGGAATGCCTCTCGACAATATGTCGAACACAGTTCGGGTTTTCCTCGGGACTCGGTTGGAGTGTGCCCAGTGTCACGATCACCCGTTCGATAAGTGGACGCAGATGGACTACTTCAAAATGGCGTCCTTCAGCTACGGAATGAACACCCGCGCCTACGATTCGATGAATCGCAACTTCGCCAATCGCGAGATCAAGCAAGGCGGAGCAGAAGCGTATCGCGAGAAAGCGATCGAGCTGACAGGGAGCCGGAAGTTTCCAGTCTTCGCGAGAGAATCCCAACTGGAAAAATACCTGGAGACTGTTCCCGAAAATCCCGAGCGGACGAAAGTGGGCTCAAAGGAAGATCGGAAGAAGGAGAGAAAACGAAATATGAAGAAGGCACGCCAGAGCGATCGCCTCCAGGACGGCGTTGCTTATCATGCGCGCTTCGACATGACCAAGGAGGAGTTCGCCGACGTTGTGAAACAATGCCTAACAGCTGCCGAAGAAGTTTCCGGTCGGCGCTCCACCATGCGGGAGGTCCTCTCTGAACTATACGATCCCCTGCAATACACAGCCGTGACGAGCGGTGAAAAGAACGCGGAGCTTCCTCACGACTACGCTTACGATGATGCGAAGCCTCACGATAAAATCATGCCGGCAACCATGTTTGGATACGACGTGGAGGTGGCAGACGGAGAAAAACGCATCGAGGCCTACGGGCGATGGATGACTTCACCCGAGAATCCGACTTTTACCCGCGTCATCGCGAACCGGCTCTGGAAAGAAGTTTTCGGTCACGGAGTATTTGAGCCGGTCGACGAGCTGACAGACCACACCGTGATCACCAACCCCGAGCTGCTTTCTTACCTCGAGGAATTAATGGTCGAACTCGACTACGACATGCGTGCTTTCCAGTCCATTCTTTACAATACAAAAGCCTATCAGCGCGGTGCCTACGCTGGAGAAGTCGAGCTGGGCGCGCCCTACTATTTTCCCGGACCAAAGCTCCGTCGCATGTCTGCCGAGCAGATCTGGGACTCTCTAGTCGCCCTCGCCTTGCCCGAGGCGGATCGCTATCAGCCAAACCTGGAGAAAAAGCTGACCGCGATTCAACGGATCGAGAAAATCTACCAGTCACTGGAAGAGCGCCCCTTCGATGAGTTCATGAAGATGGTCCGCGAAGTCGAGCCCATTGTTGCGAGCCTCGATGCCGATGCTGAGGCCTATCGCGAAGCTGCTGCAGAGGCCCGTCTCTCCGGCGATGCCACCGGAATTCGTAAGATTCGAGCGGAATATCAGGCAAAGAAAAAGCAGATGACTCGTGAGATCGGGCGCATCGCCTATAGCAATCTGCAGGAAGAGATCGACGGCGGAGAGTTGCTCCTCGCGATGGGATTTCTCGATGCGGGTGGGGAACTGACCTCCGAAATGGAAGCCGAGGAAGAGGGATCAGACGTTCGTTACATCACAACATCACTACCTAAAGCCCCGGAAGCGAGACGAGGAAAGGCCCACGAAAAGGAGGCCGGAAAGCGAATGGTGGAAAACGGAAAGCTCGATCGCAGTGACATCGAAGGGATGCGCGAAGACATCAAGAGCTATCAGAAGATAGTGGCAGGAATGGCCCGGGCCTCCGAGTTGCCTTCTCCGGCGAAACGCGGGCATTTTCTCCGTGATTTCGGTCAGTCAGACCGTGAGGTGATCGAGAATGCGGCCGAGGGAGCATCGGTGCCACAGGCGCTCAACCTGCTCAACGGTCCCATCGTAGACTCGCTGACAAATCGCTTTTCCACTTTCGGTCGTCGCATCCATGCCGCCGGAGACGTCGACGAAAAAGCCCACATGATTTTTCAGGCCATGCTCACCCGGAAGCCAACCGACGAGGAGCTGAATCTCGTGAGGGCCGAAGTCGAAGCGAATGGAGAGGAAGCCTACGAAGGTATCGTCTGGGCGCTCCTCAATACGCAGCAGTTTCTGTTTGTGGAGTGAGGTGGGGTGCATTCGGTATAGGAGAGACAGGGGGCATGTTTCCATTGCTACTCCCAAAACTTCGCGTAGTCTTCGAGTGGCTCTTTCAGCAGCGTGTTCTCATGAAGCCATATGACGGGTGCATAAAGTATTTCGAGAGTATCCGTAAATGGACTGCCGCTCAGATATTTGATCGCTGGACCGATGTTCAGAACGTAGAGGATGGGAATCACAAGAGCGAGTCCGGCGTATTCCGGATAGCGAACTCTGGGACTCCCTTCAGGTGAGTGGTTGGTCGAAGGGCCGTCCATATTTTGGTCGAGGAATTGCGTTTGAGACCACTGGGGATGGCGCTGTCTACTTTCGAAATCGAATGAAGCTGCAAAGATCCTCGCGATTCATTTCATCTGTGCTAAGTATGATCGCGGCTGGCACATTCCCTGTGTGAGCCCAACGTCCCTTCGCCAGAGAAAATGGGAGCCGAACCCGAATTGATACAAGCTGAACGTCCGTGCCCGATTACGGGGACTTACGAAGCTGAAATCGTTGCTACGAAAGCCCGTGAAGGGCATCCGCTTCGCAATGTGATGTCGAAGGAAAGTGGGCTGATCTATGTCGACCTGCTGCCGATCGAGGATCTGGCGGGATACTACCGGGATGATTATCGCAAGACATACAAGAATGTCGTCTGTCCGAAGCTGAAGCATGTCTATCGCGCCGGCGAAGTCGCGCTCGCGCGAATGAAGCACGCGGGGAAGCATCTCGTTTCTTCCGGACGCAGTCTTGATATCGGGGCGGGTGGAGGAGAGTGGGTCTACCTGATGGACCAACTCGGCAACGAGTCATTCGGCGTCGAGCCAAATCAGGGCTACGGGACTTTTTCCAGGGATTCCTATGATGTGGAGGTCTTCCTCGGGATGTATCAGGATTCTGTCTTTGAGCGGGAGTCTTTTGACATGCTAACGCTGTTCCAGGTGTTGGAGCATCTTTCCGAGCCAGTCCGGGATTTGAAACAGATGGCGGAATACCTGAAACCCGGGGGGCGCTTCCTGATCGAGGTGCCGGATATCCTGTATCCCGGTATGAGGTTTGATCACAAATGGCACGACGGTCATCTGTTTGGCTTTGATGCGACGACGCTGGAGGCGGTGGCGGCAAAGGCAGGTTTGAAGAAAATCTCCCTGGAAGTCTTGCCAGGAAATCTCTTCGGGGTTTTTGAGAAAGTGGAGGAAGATGTGCCGGTATCTGATGAAATATCAGAGAATTATGAATTGGCACGAACCATGCTTGAAGATGGGCGGCAATCCTACTGGATGCTTCCCAGCACCTATTTGAAAGTGCCACGACGTTTGAAACAGAGAGCCCGCGAAATGCTGGTTAGCTCCTCCTTGAGGGAGCCTCGCAAGATTCTGAATCACCTCTTTGAAAAGGATGAGCTGCTGCTGTCGATGCGGGCGCAGTAGAAACTAAACCCCGGGGAAACGATGCCTGAGGCAAAGCCCAGTATGAATTGCAGACTCGCTGGGATTCTTGTTCCGGTTTTTTCTTTGCGGGAGGAGAGTGATCTCGGCATTGGCGATGTCACCTGTCTGCGCAAGTTTGTCCGGTTTGCTTCGGAAACAGAATTCGGATTTGTGCAGCTCTTGCCGATCAATGAAACGGGCCCGGATAACAGCCCGTATAATGCAATCAGTTCGGTCGCGATTGAGCCGATGACGTTAGATTGCCGTCCCTCGACGCTGCGCGACCTTACCGACGAGGCGTATTCCGATGTGATTGCCGATTACGATCTTTCGTCTCTGCGCGAGGGATCTATCGATTATGCTTCAGTGCGTTCTCTGAAACACGCATTACTGCGGCGTGCCTACGATGGATTTATCGAGAATGTGTTTGGAAAGGTGGATCTTCGGGCAGAAGAATTTGCAAAATTTCTGGAGAGTGAGTCGGATTGGCTGAATGACTACTGCGTGTTCCGCCACCTGATGGCGCGTCATGGAGAAAGCCAGGTTTGGCAGGAGTGGGACGAGGAGTTCCGGGACAAGAGCTCCGCTCTCGCCGCGCTGGGGAAAGAGGCTGGCGAATCGGCTGACAAAGCGGCCGAGATTGATCGCGAGCTTCGCTACTACGCTTACGTGCAGTGGATCGCGACGCGGCAGTGGTCAGAGGTCGCCGAACACGCGGCTTTAAATGATGTTTGCCTGATGGGGGATATTCCCTTCGGTGTCAGCCTTTACAGTGCGGACGTGTGGGCCAACCTGGGGATTTTCGATCTCGACTGGTACGGCGGTGCGCCTCCCGAGACGCTTTTCAAGGACGATGAGTTCGTTCAGAAGTGGGGCCAGAACTGGGGGATTCCGAACTATCGCTGGGAAGAACTCGAGAAAACAGACTGCGCGTGGTGGCGTCAGCGGATACGCAAGACGACGGAGATTTTCGGTATGTTCCGCGTGGATCACGCTCTGGGCTTTTATCGGATCTATTCCTTCCCGTGGAACGCGGTTCGAAACGAAGAATTTCTCCCGCTTTCTTACGAGGAAGCAGCTGAGCGCTGCGATGGACGCCTTCCTGGATTTCGTCCACGCGATGATGAATCGAAAAAGAATCGAGATGCGAACCGCGAAGAGGGTGAGAAGTATCTGCAGATGATTCTCGACGCGGCAGACGGAGCGGAAGTCATTGCCGAAGATCTCGGGACCGTGCCTCCGTATGTTCGTCCTTCTCTGGAGAAATTGGGTATTGCCGGAATGAAAGTGCCGCAGTGGGAGTTCATTGATGGCCACGTCACTTCGGGGCTTAAGTATCCGAGCTGTTCTTTTGCCACCTACGCCACTCACGATCACCAGCCAATGCCTGCACAATGGGATGCGGCAAAGCGAAGCATGGAGGAAACGGAACTCGAAAGCGACGAATGGCGTCAGCACCGTGATTTTCTGGCCATCCTCTGTGCCTTTGCCGGAATCGAGCGGCCGGAAGAGGTGGCACCAGAATACAGCGATGGGGTTTGGGATTCCCTCTTTCGTGCTCTTTCGTTTTCTCACTCTGATCGGGTTGCTGTCATGATCTCTGATCTGCTGGGCGACCAAGATCGAATCAATGTTCCTGGCGTGATGGATGGAACGAACTGGAGCTACCGGCTCCCGCAAACTGCTACTGAACTTTTCGAGAGCGATGTCTACAAGGATCTTCGCGAGAACTGCAAAAAGGTCTTGAACGAAACGGGACGCACGCGAAGGGTGGACGGTTTTTAATCCCTCTTGGGCACTTCTATTTTCAACACTTTTTCACCCTCCACACAAAATACCATGAGCAAACCCATTCGAGTTGCAGTTACCGGTGCCGCCGGTCAGATCGGTTACTCTCTCCTATTCCGCATCGCCAGTGGCGCCATGTTCGGACCAGATCAAAAAGTAGCTTTGAATCTCATTGAGATCGAGCCGGCGATGAAAGCCCTCGATGGAGTGGTGATGGAACTCGACGATTGTGCGTTCCCTCTCCTCGAAGACATTCGGCCGACTTGCGATCTTGACGATGGGTTTACCGATGTAAACTGGGCGCTTCTCGTGGGGAGTGTGCCACGTAAAGCAGGTATGGAGCGAGGTGATCTTCTCGGTATTAACGGAAAAATCTTCACCGGGCAGGGGAAAGCGATTGCTGGAAATGCCGCTTCGGATGTGCGCACTCTGGTTGTCGGGAATCCCTGCAACACGAATTGCCTGATCGCGATGAATGCAGGGGCAGACGTTCCGAACGACCGTTGGTTTGCGATGACTCGTCTTGATGAGAACCGGGCCAAGTCCCAATTGGCACATAAGGCGGGCGTTCACTCCAGCGAAGTCAGCAACATGACGATCTGGGGTAATCACTCGGCGACGCAGTATCCTGATTACACTAATGCTCAAATTGGGGGCAAAGCCGCCGCTGAAGTCATTGGCGACGAGGCCTGGCTCCAAGGCGAATTCATTTCGACCGTGCAAAAGCGCGGTGCCGCGATCATCGAGGCGAGAGGACTCTCTTCCGCTGCGAGTGCCGCCAATGCGATTGTGGATACCGTGAGTGGGCTGACCAGTTCGACACCAGAAGGGAACTACAACAGCGTTTGCGTCTGTTCTGACGGGTCGTATGGCGTTGATGAGGGGCTGATTTCTTCTTTTCCAATCCGAACCGACGGAGAGAACTGGGAAATCGTTCAGAGCGTCCCCATTGATAATTTCAGCCGCGGCAAGATCGACGCATCGGTCCGAGAATTGTGCGAGGAACGCGAAGCGGTTTGCGATTTGCTACCGTGAAGAACTCCATTTCCAGGCAAAATACCAAAGTTTTCTAAAAATCGTGGTAATTTAACCCTACTGAACCTGACACCTAGCCTTCCTGGGCCTTCCACTATACCATGTTGACTAACGTCCAGATTAGGCTTTAAATCAGCGTCCCGGGGGAGGGCAGTTCGACGTGAAAATTTTTGACATCAAACTGATTCGAATCACATCATTCTTCCTGATTTCGTGACAAGTTGCGGAGGACTTTCGAGTTCTTCCGCATTGTCGTCTCTTTTTTAACATTCCGAATTTATGTCTGCTCAATCACCAAAGCGCGAGCCATTGGCCATCGTGGGGATAGGATGTCGTCTCCCCGGCGCCGTTCATGGGCCAGACTCTTTCTGGCAAATGATGGTTGAGGAGCGCTCCGGTATTGTCCCAGTGCCGCCTAACCGCTGGAATCGGGAACGATGGTATCACGAAAATGTGGAGATTCCCGGCAAGATGATCACCAAGTGGGGTGGATTCATCGATGAGTTCGACAAATTCGACGCTCAGTTTTTCGGAATCTCCCCCCGGGAGGCTCTGCGGATGGATCCTCAGCAGCGTTGGTTGCTCGAGACGGCATGGGAATCTCTGGAGGATGCGGGTATCCCGCCGATTTCACTTCGTGGGACAGAGACGGCGGTTTACGTGGGAATCGCATCCAATGACTACGCAAACGTAGCCCAGAGCGATCCTCGTAATGTTGACGTTCATACCAACTCGGGAAGTACGCTATCAATTGCCTCGAACCGTATCGCCTATCTGTTTGATCTGAAGGGGCCCGCTGTCTCTGTCGATACGGCCTGTTCGTCGGCTCTTGTCGCGATCAACCTCGCGTGTGAGAGCGTGTGGTCCGGACAGTCTACGATGGCTCTGGCCGGAGGTGTGAATGCACTTCTGACGCCTGATGCATCGATTGGTTTCTCGAAAGCGACGATGCTTTCCCCGACTGGCCAGTGCTTTGCCTTTGATGACCGTGCCAACGGATATGTTCGTGGTGAGGGTGCTGGAATGTTTGTCATCAAGCCGCTTTCGAAGGCGCAGGAAGATGGCGACCGTATTTATTGCACGATCCGCGCTGCGGTGATTAATCAGGATGGAAATACTTCCTCGATGACTGTGCCGGGCGTCGAAACGCAGGCGGAAATGCTTCGTATTGCGTATGATCAAGCAGGGCTTGAGCCGAAGCGCGTTCGCTACATGGAAGCGCACGGAACAGGAACCCCGGTCGGTGACCCGATCGAAACCCGTGCGCTTGGCCTGGTGCTCGCAGACGGGCGTGATGAAGGTGATACTTGCCTGATCGGATCTGTGAAGACCAACGTAGGACACCTCGAGTCAGGTTCTGGTGTTGCCGGTGTCGCCAAGGCTGCACTGGTTCTTCATCACGATCAGGTGCCGGCAAACCTCAATTTCAAGAACCCGAATCCGAATATCCCATTCGACGAGTTCAAGTTCAAGGTAGCGACAGAGCTTCAGCCGCTTCCGCATCTCGGTGATCATCTTCCAGTCGTTGGGGTGAACAGTTTCGGTTTTGGTGGAACCAACTCTCACATCGTTCTCGAGGCCGCGCCTCCGATGCCTGAGAAAGAAAAGGAAAGTCTGCCGCTTTCGATTGGAGGAAAAGACAAGGCTGAACGCCCTGTCCTTCTTCCGCTTTCCGGCCGAACCGACGATGCCGTTCGCGATACGGTGACGCGCTGGCGTCGCTTTCTCAAAGCGTCTGATGCCGACATTCGCTCCATCGCTGCTGCGGCAGGGGAGAAGCGTGAGCATCACGACAATCGACTTTCGTTCATTGGCAACGATCGCAGCGAAGTCATTCATGAAATGACGGAATGGCTCGCGACGGGTGGCAGTGATACCGCCATTTCTGGAAAGCCAGTAGCTGAGACGCACCCACTTGTTTTCGTATTCACGGGACAGGGCGCACAGTGGTGGAAGATGGGACAGGAGCTCATCGACAGGGAGCCTGTCTTTCGTGGTGTTCTGGAAGAGATTGATGAACATCTCAAGCCGCTCGCGGGGTGGTCACTCATCGAAGAGATGCAGCGGAATGAGGAGAACTCACAAATCAATCGCACGAACATCGCTCAACCCGCGATCTTCGGCCTCCAGATTGCGCTTGCCGCGCTTTGGAAATCCTGGGGCATCGAGCCTTCGAAAGTAGTCGGTCACTCCGTTGGTGAGGTCGCCGCAGCCTATGTTGCTGGTGCCTACACGATGGAAGACGCGGTGAAGATCATTTATCATCGTTCGCGTCTCCAGGACACGACCGGCGGAAAAGGCCGCATGGTAGCGGTCGGTATTTCTCAAGCCGAAGCGAAAAAAGTGATCGGCGATAAGGTGGATCAAGTCCAGGTCGCTGTGGTGAACAGTCCAGGATTGCTTACGCTGGCAGGTGATACGGAGCCTCTCGAAGAGATTGTTGGTGAACTCGAAGAAGATGGCAAATTCGTTCGATGGCTGCGTATCGACTACGCGTTTCACACGCACCAGATGGAGCCTATCAAGGATGAACTCCTTGAAACGCTTGCTGACGTCAAACCGATGGCGACTAAGATCCCTTACATTTCCACCGTCACCGGTGGAGTTTGCGATGGTGAGAAGCTCGACGGTGAATACTGGTGGAATAATGTTCGCGAGGCAGTTCTTTTCGCACCGGCGATTTCCAACCTGATTCGTGCAGGCGAGGATTCCTTCCTAGAGCTTGGTCCGCATCCTGCGTTGCAGAATCCGATTCTGGAATGTCTTTCTGATGCAAATCGCAAAGGATTCTATTTCTCCAGTCTTACTCGCAAAACTGACGAGTCAGTTCAGATGTTGACGAATCTTGCGAAGCTTCATCACCACGGTTACGAAGTCGATTGGGAGTCGGTAAATCAGTCTAGCGCCAAAGATGTCCGCCTGCCGACCTACGCATGGCAGCGTGAGAAATTCTGGTTGGAATCGAAAGAGGGCGAATACCTCCGCTGTGCACCGCTGGAGCATCCGCTTCTCGGTCTCGAGCAGGTCGCACCAATGCCGACCTGGCGCTTCGAACTCGATCCTCGTTACTTTACCTGGCTCGATGATCACCGCTTCTGGGACAGCGTGATTTTCCCGGCGGCCGGATACGGCGAGATCGGTATCGCGATTGCCCGCAAGCTTTTCCCTGACGAGCACTACGTCGTCGAGGATCTGGAAATGAAGAAAGCGCTCTTCGTTTCCGAGGAAAAAGTGCCTACGGTTGAGGTGGTAATCGATCCGGAGACTCGCGTCTTTCAGATTTTTTCCTCGACCAGCGAAAAAGGCGAATGGGATTTGAACTCCCAGGGAGTATTGCGCAAACAGCCTGAGCCAGCTCGCGACCCAGTTGATTTCGAAGCGATCAAAAAGGGGCTTCCACGTCATTTCGATCACGAGGAATACTACGAGGACTATGAGGACGCCGGCTACCAGTTCCGCCCACTCTTCAAGCACCTTCGGAATGTGTGGCGTACCGATGGCGAATCACTCGCTGAGATTGTCACTCCAGAAGGTCTCTACGACACGATTCCAGATCACCATTTTCACCCAGCTGTTCTAGATGCGTGTTTCCACACGGTGAAAGGTGGACAGGTGATTCCCGAAGGTGCCAAAGGCACGGACTACTTTTATCTCCCTGCTGCAATTCGCAGTATTCGACTCCACGTTGAGCGCCCGCCGCTCCGTCTCTGGGGGCACGCCAAGGTGAACTCGGATAACGATCGCGAGTATATTATCGCCGACATCGATGTCTATGATGACGCTGGTAACCTTGTCGCCGAGATCTACGGGTTCCGCGCGGACCGAGTCGAGCAGAGCAATCGTGATGAGGTGGAGAAATGTCTTTATCAGGCTCTGTGGGAGCCAGTCCGTCTCAAGGGCACCCGCCAGGAAGGAAGCGCAAACCTGCCTTCGCCGAAAGAGTTGGTTGCTGCGGCAAATACGAATCTCCCCGCGCTGTATGAGAAACGCGGACTCGCTGATCACTACGGAGCCTTTCTCCCGGCGCTCGACGAGATTTCCCGTCAGTTCATTATCAATGGCTACCTCGAGTTGGGCTGGGAGCCGAAGGTAGGTGGCACCCTGACGGTGGAGTCTCTTACTTCCGAACTTTCTATTGCCGATCATCACCACAAGCTTGTTGTCGGACAGCTCACGGCCCTGACCGAAGGTGGGTTTCTGAAAAAATCCGGAGACGACGAATGGACGGTTTCCGAAGTACCCGAGTATGAGGACGCCGTTCCCTTCCTCGATAAGCTTGCTGAGGAAATGCCGCAATTCGCTTCGGAGGCGGAGTTGCAGCGTTCCACCGGTCCACACCTTGGCGGAATTCTCTGTGGTGAAACCGATCCGTTGGAAGTTCTTTTTCCAGGTGGCTCCTCCACGATGATGGAGCGTTTCTACCGCGAAGGTGCTGACTTCCCGGTCATCAACGAGCAGATCAAAGACGCTCTCGCAAAGGTCGTCGAAACACTGCCCGAGCGTCGAGTCCTTCGCGTTCTCGAGGTTGGTGCCGGAACGGGATCTCTTACAAGTGGTATTCTGCCGCTCTTTGACCCGGAGCGCACCGAGTATGTCTTTACCGACAACGGTCCGCTTTTCCTTCAGACTGCGGAAGATCGCTTCGCGGAAAATTTTCCCTTCGTCGAATACAAGATGTTCGACTGCGAGAAATCTCCGGAAGCTCAGGGCTTTGAGCGGCATCACTTCGACATTGTTCTTGCTTCGAACGTGATTCACGCGACGGAGGATCTGAACGCGACGCTTGGCAACTTGCGAAATTGTCTCGCGCCCGATGGCGTTCTCATGTTCCTCGAGGTGACATGGCGTCGTGCTGCTCTCGATAACGTATTTGGGCTTCTTCCCGGATGGTGGCGTTTCACGGATACCGACCTTCGAAAAGAGTCTGCGCTTCTTTCTCGCGAAGCATGGGAAGAATTTCTCAGCGAGCTTGGTTACCGCGAAGTAACGAGCTTCATCAGTTCGGAGAAGAAGGAGGAAAACCAGCAGGCCTGCCTCATCGGGATAGCTCCTGATCCGGTTGAAGTCGTCGAAGAATCTGATGATGAGCCAGCTGCCGATGACGGAACAGAGCCTGCAGCTGTTGAGGAAGAGGAAGTCGCGAAGTCGGTTTACCTCATTACTGCTGATGCTTCTGGTTTAGGTGAAAAACTCGCTGCAGAAATTGTAGACGACGAAACCGAAGCGGTTCTTGTCGGAACTACGGTTGAAGAAATTGCCGCCAAGCTCGATGAACTGGCGGAGTCCGAGACGGCGATTTCGAAAATCATCCAGACGCTTTCCCTTGATCACCCTGAGAGCAGCGATCTCGATCTGTCTGTGCTCAACGAAGCACAGGATACCGGGGTTCGCTTTGCGCACGAACTGGTCAAGATCATTACAGATCGCGAGTGGATCAGTCGTCCTCAGATTTTCTTTTTGACTCGCGGCACTATGCCCGTGATCCGGGGTGAGGCGATTCCTCATCTCGCATCTGCTCCCGTGACTGGTTTGCTTCGTGTTGCGAACAATGAGCATCCAGAATATCTCTGGGCACAGATCGATCTCGATCCGAACAAAAATGAGTTCGAGATGGAAGACCTTCTCGCAGAGCTACGACTCACCAAAGACGAGCACGAAATCGCTTTCCGCGGAAACAGCCGTCTGGTTCGTCGAGTTCACCGAATCAAATCGGAGGACTTGCCACCACGCAATCAGAACGCAGTTCAGGAAGATGGAACGGTTCTGCCTTATCGTCTCCAAATCGACAAGCCCGGTATTCTCACGAACCTCTCGCTGAACGAGACGACGCGCCGCGATCCAGACCCTGACGAGATTGAAATCCAGATCAAAGCCGGCGGTATCAACTTCCGTGACGTCATGAAGGCGCTCGGCATATATCCGGGTAATCCTGTCGACCTGAAATGGTTCGGTGATGATTTCTCTGGAACCGTCGTCAGTGTTGGTTCCAATGTGAAGGACCTGAAGCCGGGCGACAATGTTGTCGGTATGGCACCGTATTGCTTCCGCAGCTACGTTACGGTGCATCGCAACATGGTTTTCCGCAAGCCGGACACGATGAGCCACGTCGAGGCTGCGACGCTTCCGACTGTCTTTCTCACGACGCACTACGCCATCAACGAGCTCGCGCGAATGCGGAAAGGCGAGAGCATTCTCATCCACGCCGGAACCGGTGGGGTGGGGCAGGCTGCTATCCAGATTGCCCAGCACCTTGGTATTACCGTATTCTCTACGGCAGGAACACCGGAGAAGCGGCAGCTCCTTCGCGATATGGGTGTCGACTATGTGCTCGACTCGCGAACTCTCGAGTTCGCGGATGAGATCATGCGAATCACCGATGGCGAAGGTGTCGATGCCGTTCTCAACTCCCTTGCCGGCGATTTTATTCCGAAGAACTTCAGTGTGCTGAAGACTTTTGGTCGCTACATGGAGATCGGAAAGGTCGATGTCTACGGCAATTCGAGGATTGGCCTTGAACCTCTTCGCAACAATATCAGCTTCTTCGTGATCGACCTCGCGCAGCACCTCCAGGACAAGCCAGAGTATGTTGCTGAGATGTTCTCCGATCTGGAGAAAATGTTCTATGACGAAATTTACAAGCCGCTTCCGAATGAAGTGTTCCCGATTACCGAAGTGGTCGAGGCATTCCGCTACATGGCGGCTGGAAAGCACATCGGAAAGAACGTCCTCGACTTTGATGTCGCCGACATCGAGATCGGTCAGCCTACCGAGAAAGGTCATCGCTTTCGTTCCGACGGGACCTACCTGATCACTGGTGGTGCCGGAGGATTCGGTCTCGAATTGACGCATTGGATGGTCGAAAATGGCGCCCGTCACTTCGCTTTGATGAGCCGCTCCGGACCGAAAGACGACGCTGTCGAGCGAATTGAAAAACTGCGTGAGCAGGGTGTCACGGTGATGGATGCCCGCGGCGACGTTACCAGCCGCGAAGACATCGACAGAATTGTGGCAGACATTCAGAAGAGCGAAGCTCCGTTGATTGGCGTGATCCACGGTGCTATGGTGCTTCAGGACGAGTTCATCAACGATCTCGACCAGGAGACTTTCGATAGAGTTCTTCTTCCGAAAATGCTCGGAGCGTGGAATCTGCACGAGGCGACGCTCCACATTCCGCTTGAGCACTTCATTAATTTCTCCTCCTTCTCCGCTGTCATTGGCGCGGTGAAGCAGTCGAACTACAATGCAGGAAACGTTTTCCTCGATCAGCTTTCTCACTACCGTCGTTCGATTGGTCTACCGTCGCTCACCTTCAACTGGGGTGCGCTTGAGGGAGCCGGTTTCGTGGCTCGAAACGAGAAGACACAGCAGTATCTCGAAATGGTTGGCCTCGGTGCGACCGATATGGACGAGACGCTGTATCTCTTTAGTCTCGGTGTTCCGAGTGACGCCTTCCAACTTGGCGCGGCGCGCTGTGATTGGGGTGCGCTGGCTCGATTCAGCCCGTCTGTTTCCGGATCGAACATGTTCCTTCCTGTCGTTCCCCGCTCCAGCAGCGGAGGTGGCGACTCGATGGCTGCCCGCATTCTCGAGGCTTCCCCCGAGAAGCGACTTCCCATGGTCGAAGACCTTATCGCAGCTCAGGTGGGCGCTGTGCTCGGAACTGATGCGACTCGTATCGACAAGGATACTCCGCTTACCAATCTGGGACTCGACTCCCTCATGGCGATTGAGCTGGTGAACCGAATTGAGGAGAAGCTCGGCATGTCCATGCCTATGGGTTCCGTTCTCAATGGACCAAATATTCGCGACCTTTCTATTCCGACTCTCGAGAAATTGCTCGAATCAGGTGGGGGAGCAGCTGGTGCTTCCACAGGTGCCGACGCGACCGATCTCGTCGAGTTCGAGGCTACGGGCGAAATGCCGGAAGTCTTTCCTCTCTCGGAAGGTCAGAAAGCTCTTTGGTTCCTCCATCGACTCGCACCGGACTCTTCGGCTTACAACCTTGTCTTTTCAGGTAAGTTCCGTCCGCTTCTTGACATCGACGCGATGAAAGAGGCCTTCGCGTTGCTCTTTGAGCGCCACCCGCTCATCGACGTAACGTTCACGACCCGCGACGGCGAGCCGATGCAGGTGGTTCAGACAGGCCGCACGATTGATTTTCGCGAGCACGATTGCACGCACCTCGATGACGACGGGCTCAAGCAGATGATCAGTGAGCACGCGGATCGTCCGTTCAATCTCGAGCGCGGCCCCGTGATCCGACTTGAGCTTTTCCGTACGGCAGATGAAGCACACGTTGCGCTCCTCAGCATGCACCACATCGTTTCTGACGCCTGGTCAGTTGCTGTGGTGATTCAGGATCTTATCGAATACTACTTCTCCGCGAAGGCAGGACGCACTCCTCAGGTCGAGCCGATCGAAGCTACCTACGCTGACTTTGTCCGCTGGGAGAAAGCGCACCTCGAAAGTGCCGCCGGTGATCGCATGTTTGATTTCTGGCAGGAGCACCTCGCCGGAGCGCCAAGCGCAATTGATCTTCCAACGGATCGTCCGCGACCTGCAGTCCAGACTTTCAATGGAGCCACTCATGGTTTCCAACTGGGAGAAGGGATTACCGAAGCAGTCGACGCACTCGCCAAGGAAAACAGCGTCACGATGTTTACGACGCTCCTCTCTGCCTACGACATCCTCATGCATCGCTACTGCCAGCAGGATGATATCGTTGTTGGTGTTCCTCTCGCAGGAAGGACGCAGCAGGAGCTTCGCAGCACGGTTGGTTACTACATCAACCCGGTTCCGATGCGATCAACGATCGAAGACGATCCGACGGTCGCCGAGTTTCTTGCTTCCAACAGTGTGCGTGTAAATGGAGCATTGGAGAATCAGCAGTATCCACTCTCTCGCATGGTTGATCGACTCAACGTCGTTCGTGATCCAGGCCGCTCACCGCTTTTCCAAGTCAGCTTCTCGATGGAGAAAGTGCCGGGAATCGATGAGCAGGGGATCGCCGTTTTCCTGATTGGACAAGGCGGACACACTTTCCATGTCGGCGATATCTCGATGGAGACGGTCGATCTGACAACGCGCCAGGCGCAGTTCGAGATCACTCTCGTTCTCGAAGAAGCTGGTGGCCAGCTTTTCGGATGCTGGCAGTACAACCGCGATCTTTTCGATGAAGAGACTATCGTTCAGTTGAATTCGCTCTACGAGCAGGTTCTTAGTGAGATCACAGCTGACTCTGGTACTCGTATTTCGGAGATCAAGCTCCTCGAAGAGGGCGAGCAGAGAAAGCTCCTCGTCGACGCGAACGCAACCGAATCAGACTACGAGGACGATGGACTTCTCCACGAACTCGTTGCTTCTGTAGCAGCCGAGAAAGACGAAGACACGGCCATCATTTTCGAAGACCAGCATGTCACTTATGGGCAACTTAACCGCCGCGCTAATGGTGTCGCTCGCGACCTCGTCGAGGCAGGGGTAAAGCCCGGGGATAATGTCGGAGTTCTCGTCGATCGTTCTCCGCGCATGATTGCTGCTCTACTTGGAGCCATGAAAGCGGGAGCTACCTACATCCCGCTTGATCCGGAGTTCCCGAGGCAACGTCTTGCCATGATGCTGGAAGACGCCGCTCCGAAAGCTCTTTTGCATTCGGCGCGTGTTGCTGATTCTCTTCCTGAGGGAGGTTGGAAAGCACTCGATCTCGATGCGATCGAAGGGAGCTCGAAAACGCCGGAGCCGACAGGGCTGGATTCGGACGCACTGGCATATGTCATTTACACCTCCGGTTCGACCGGAACACCGAAAGGCGTTGAGATTTCTCATAAGGCCGCGATCAACTTCCTCCGTTCGATGGAGAAGACGCCGGGTCTCACCGACAAGGATCGCCTCCTCGCGGTGACGACGCTCTCTTTCGATATTTCTTTGCTCGAAATGTTCCTTCCGCTGCTCGCCGGAGCCAAGGTTGTGATCGCGAGTCGCGACGATGTCAAAGATGGACGCCGTCTTGCCAACCTCATCAACGAGGAAGACATCAGCGTGATGCAGGCGACACCTGCAACGTGGCAGATGCTGCTCGACAGTGGTTGGGAAGGAAACAGCGGTCTTCGCATCTTCTGTGGTGGAGAAGCGCTCAGTCGCACTCTCGCCAATACGCTCGTCAATTCCGCCGACGAACTCTGGAACCTCTACGGTCCGACAGAGACTACAGTCTGGTCGACCGTTGAGAAGATCGAGGAAGGCGAAGAAGCGATTTCGATCGGGCGCCCGATTGCCAATACCGAAATCTATATTCTCGACGCAAATCACCAGCCCGTTCCGGCTGGGTTTACCGGAGAACTCTGGATCGGTGGTGATGGACTGGCACGCGGATATCGCAATCAGCCAGAGCTGACAGCTGAAGCTTTTCAGGAGATCGAGATTCCAGATGTCGGCAAGAAGCGCATTTACCGAACCGGTGACCTCGCCCGCTGGAATCGTAGCGGCAAACTCGAATGCCTCGGACGTGTCGACTTTCAGGTTAAAGTTCGTGGTGTCCGCATGGAACTCGGTGATATCGAGACCCAGATGGAAGTAATTGATGGCATCAAGCAGGCTGTCGTGACCAAACGCGAAGACCTGCCGACAGGCGAAGGTCTTGTCGGCTACTTTATTGCTGAAGGTATGCCGCCAGAGGCGTCTGAAATTCGGAAACAACTCGCTGAGCATCTACCAGCCAGCTACATACCGGCCTACTTCAGCGCGCTGGAAGAATTTCCGCTGACGCCGAATAAGAAGATCGACCGCAAGCAGCTTCCGATGCCGCGCATTGGCGTTGCTGCTGACGAAGATCGCGTTGCTCCACGGAATGAGACAGAGAAGAAGCTCTGGGATGTATTCTCCCGCAACTTTGACTCGGAAGACATTGGGGTGACCGACAATTTCTTTGAGATGGGTGGTGATTCGTTGCTCGCTCTGCGAATTGTTGTCGATGTTTCCGAGGCGTTCAAACACGACGTTGGCGTTGATACCTTCCTGACGCATTCCAGCATTGAGCAACTCGCCCTTCATCTTGATGGTAGTTCCGCCGCTCCGGTGGATTCATCGGACGAAGAAGAAGCAGAAATCGGATCCGATATCGGACTTGAAGATCTCGCCCACATCGAAGTGGAGCTGGCACCGGAAGAAATGCCGGAGCTTGATGCGGTGGCATTGACCTACATTCCCGAAGTGCTCGCAAGCCTCTCCGGAATGGCACGCGACGAGATTTCGGAACGTCTCTTCCAGGGCAAGCCGATGCTGAGCAACACCTACAATCTCGACGAGGGTCGAATTGGAGTGATCATGCTTCCGTGCTACGAGTCGGACTTCTACAAGAATCCTGAGTCTGTCAAAGCACCTACGCTGGCTGCCCTCAAGATGGCCGCAGAGGCGGGGGCTAAGAATGTCTCCCTCACGGGAGTGATCCCGTCGACGACCAATCACGGTCAGGATATCGAGGCGTGGGCTGACGGAATCAAAGACCTTCCGGCAATCACTACCGGTGACGCGACTCGTTCTGCTACGATCGTGAAGTCTGTCGAGGGAATTCTCGCCGAGGCGAAGCGCGATATCACCGGCGAGACCGTTACGGTAGTAGGGCTTGGATCCATTGGATTCGGAACACTCAGGCTTATGCTCGACTTGCATGAGCATCCAAAGCATCTCATTCTCTGCGATCCATATCTGACCGACGATCAGATGAGCCGCATTCGTGATCAGGTTCGCGATGCCAGATTCCGCGGGCAGGTCGACATTGTGAAGAACGGCGGTGCTCTTCCACCGGAGGTCTACGATGGTTCGCTCGTGATTGCTTCGATCAATCTTCCTGGTGTGCTCAACATTGATTCGCTCAAGCCAGGCACGCTGGTGGTAGACTACAGTTTTCCACCTGTGTTCCGCCTCGATGCCGCGATTAAACGGTTCAGTACCGATCATGATATTCTTTTCACCACTGGTGGAGAGCTGAAGATGCCCGGTGTCGTTGGTGAGACGATCTATCTCCCCAATGAAATGGACGAGATGGAAGACTCCGTGCAAAACGGATTCCTTAAGTTCCTCGGTAGTCGTGACAAGAACGAGATAACCGGTTGCGTGCTTGTTAGTCTCCTCACCGGACTCGGAGAGGATGTTGATCCAACGCTAGGTGCCTTGGAAAACGACGACGCTTTGGCTCACTATCACTACCTCGAAGAGATCGGTATAGAGCCCGCGAAACTTCAGATGACAGGCTTCTTCCTGCCGGAAGAAGGCGTCGCCAAATTCCGCGAGAAGTGTCGAGGAAATTCAACTACTTCGTAATTGCCATAAAATTTGTGAAGGAGCCCTGAATTTCAGGGCTCTTTTACTAAGGACACTGCTCAATTTTCCGTTACAGTTCTTGCAGAAAAGAACTATGAGATTTGTGTCCGCGTTCATCGCGACGGGACTGTTGTTGTTTTGGGGTGGCGAAGCCGCTTTTGCTTACCCCTTGACGCTCGAGCAACGTGACCGCTTTAATCGCTATCTACCGAGGAGTTTCCCGAAGTTGGAGGCGCGTGATCCTATGCACGTGGTTCTTCTCGGCGACAGCGTCACGAGCGGTTATCGGCCGGCGGGGAGCGCTCGGGATAACTACAATCCGATTCACTCTTTTGTCGGATCGTTTCTTACAAACCTTGCGAAGGAATTCTTTTACCCCGGTGGTGTGCATTTGCTGAATCCTCCAGAAAATGGGACTGCCAAGCTTACCGACTACCTTGGCGACGAAATCACCTTTGAAAATTTGTGCGAGATTGATGGCACAGCGCTGGATGGACTCCGTCACATGACGACGGACGCCTTGGTCCACAATCCGGATCTCATCCTTGTTCAATACGGTATATATGATGCCTTCGATCGAGTCGCGATCGGGACCTACCGTCGTGCTCTTCAGGA
>Ga0181563_10001927_pt1 | contig 20172 bp, 15 predicted proteins | sample 011ome_25_FD_133759 | JGI IMG/M metagenome (GOLD analysis project Ga0181563, IMG submission 133759) | Coastal salt marsh microbial communities from the Groves Creek Marsh, Skidaway Island, Georgia - 011512CT metaG (megahit assembly) | ecosystem: Environmental > Aquatic > Marine > Intertidal...
CCTACCGCGTCACTAGGCTAGAGCAACGCATGTTCTGCAATGAGCGTGATCTGATGCCAATTTTGAGGTCGATCCGAAACCATCCGTGCGGCAAAACTCGATTGGCGAAACAGGATCTCAAACCGCTAAAGGTTCGCGACTCGGGCGATAGAAACCCAGTTTTTCGAGAGCAGCGTACACCTCTTCGAGGGTTTTCTCTCCGAAATTACTAATCGACAGCAGGCGTCGTGGCGTCGCATTGAGTAGATCTCGCACGGTCAAAATGCCAGTCTCCTCCAAACAATTGGTTGTTCGAACGGAAAGCCCCATCTCTGCGATACTCAGGTCCAACCTTTCCCGTCGCAAGCGAGCTTCTTCTTCTGCGCGACTGAGTGGAATCCGGGTCATAGCCAACTCCTGCTTTTGACGTCCTAGAAATAACAGTCCGCACACCCGGTTGCATCGGCTCATCCAATGCAAACACCCCGAATGGCAATCCCTGACTGATGTTTGGCAAAATCCTAAGCCACCCAACTCGCACAAAAAAGTATCCCTTTCAAAAAAACACCCTTTTTTACGAGTTTTTATTGCTAGCAACACATACCCAAAAGGAGACAACAAAAAACATGAAAGGCTAGTTCAATCGTCAAATGAACGACATAAAACGCTTCATCAAGGCTAGAACCCCCTGAAGAGGCACTCCCTCCTTGAACCTCTCGAAACCGATTATTCCCGTCTCTTTGCGGGCGATTTCACTGCCTGCCCTTGGGATAAGAAACCTTGGCGGATATAAAGTTAGGACGTCGCAAAAGGGGTATTGAGAACTGAATCGGCGAAAAAAGAGAAACGCCCACGCCCCTCCGAGGCACTCGACTGGTGCCCAATCCACGACGAGCTGACTGAGGTCAGGACAGTCAAAAAAACATTCATGTTTCCTACCTAACGGTTCGATTTGCGCCGCCTCTCGTTAAGGCCAGTGGGCGAACGCTGCATCCCAACCGTCCACAACCATCCAACAGCGATACATCCATGAAATCGGATCACTGGAATTTTCTTGCCAACCTCCTAGGGACTCCCGGGCCCGCAAAACCGCGAGAAGACAAGAAGAAATCACAACCTCAACCCGACCCCCAAGCGACCGAGGCTGCCTCAGCAGTCGACCCCAGCTCGAAAACGCAATCGGAGCCATCAATTGAAGCCGCCGCTGCGAGTGAAAAGCCCGTTGCAACGGAAGACACCTCGGTGAAGAGCAGCGTTGGCAGAAACATAGCGGATGAACCTGCACCACAGGCTAGCGAAAACAAAACCAACTCACCGAGCAGCAGTCAAGCGATTTCGGATGAACAGCAGATCACTCGAGAAGATGTGCTTGGTGCTTTAACCGCAGCCGAGCCGCCGAAAATTCTTCCTGGATTTGGATTCAATGTCGATGACGATGCACCCACCACGTTAGACGAACTAACAGGTTCAGCAGCAGATTCCGGTGAACAACCCAAGCATCCTGAGCCTGCCGATGTGAACACCCGAGAGACCGTGGATTCATCGGAAGAGGACGAGCAGGAAGATGATCCGCTTGATACTTGGGGGCAACTTGCATCGCAGATTGGATTTGCACCGCACAAATCCTCCAAGCCAAAGCCTTCGAAAAGTCAAACGGCAACCTCCCACCGCAAGGTGTCCCAGCCACCAAGCAGCGATTCTCAAGCAAATCAAAACGCGTCGGAGAGCGATGCTTCACGCAGATCCCGTCCTGAAGCGGGCAGCAACCAAGACGGGAGAACACGTAGCAAGCCCCAACCATCGGCTGCTCCAGCATCCACCCAGCGTTCCGCCGTTGGGTTTGGCCACGGTCTCGGGTTTGACGATGACTTTGATGATTCACCAGCCCTCGACGCAGTGGAACCCCAAACCGATCCACCCAGTAGCCCGGTCGAGCCAACAGGCAAAGCGGCCAACTCATGGGTGGATGAACAAGAATTACCTGGAGGCTGGGCTACGTTCTCCTCCAAAAAACAAGAAATCCAAGATTCAAACAAAAAGGGTGATAGAAGTTCGCTGACAGCGAACGCTAAAAGCAGGAACCCAGAGGGAAAGCGAGACGAACACAACGATAGAAACTCCGATCGCCGACGCCGCAAGCGGACGGATGACGAAAACTCAGGCGAACGTCCTCCACGTTCTCGCAGCGGACGAGATGAATCGGACTCAAGAGATCACCGCAGTATCCGGCAAGACTCGGCTGAAAGCTCGACCAGTCGTCGATCAACTCAACCGCGTCGAGACTCGGACCAAGACGACAATGGCGATTCACGGGAGCGACGTCCACGCGGCCGCCGTGGCGCACGACAAAGGATGTCGGAGGACGAGGTTCGAAGCATGGACGGCGAAGGCGTTTCAAAGCGAAGCGTCTCTCGCGATGACGATCCGCAGGAAGCAAACGGTACAGAGGGTCGCAGACGAGGTGGATCACGCCGAAACCAACGTGACGAGAATACGGGTGATGATCGGCGTCGTGGCAGAACCCAGCGTGAGGAAGTTGACTCAGATATCGACGAACGGAGTGAGGTTCGGTCGAGTCGCAGAGACGACGAGGATGACTCACCCACTCGCGGCCGACGTCGGGGCAGACGCGGTAGAGGCGGTCGCAGTCGCAACGAGCAAGAAGTCGAACGAGATTCCCGCTCGTCAGACACGTCAACCGATCCCCTTCAAAGATCCTCAGCTTTTGATGATGATTACGAAGACGACTATGAAATGGAGGATATTCGCAAAGAAAAGCGAAGCCATTCCAGCGGTCACCGTCGCGATGAGGACGAACAATCATCGTCCGACGGCGAAAGACGAGTGCGTCGTCGACGCCGCGCCGAAGATTCGAGCGAGGAGGGTGAACGAAATCCACGAAACCGTAGAGATCAAGAATCCGACGCAGAAAGGGAGTCTCGCGGCAAACAAACCACGATTCCTTCATGGCTCGATACCGTTGATCTTTTGGTAAACGCCAATATCGAAAATCACAAAAAGTCAAAAAATGGGCGTGGCAAGACTAGCAAAAAACGTTAGTCCGGACGCTTAGTTTGATTAGATCCGACACGCCTCAACCAATGCTTTGGCTTGAGGCGTGATCAAAACCCAAAGCTCGTTCAACTCCTACTTTTTTTCATTCCTGAATTGAAGCCACCCCGGCAAACACGGTGTGAACGAATTGCGAAATCTTATCGTTCGCAATCAGACGAAAACCCCAAAGTTTGAACGAGTTATTCGTAGTTAGCCACTGACGACAACATGTTGGTTTGGTAAGCTATGCGAAGCGGTTTCCGTTCCCGCCGATGGTGTTTCGAATGACACGCGTCATCGGATGGGTGAAAAATTGATTGTGAACCTGCGTGTTGGTGGCAGCCCTTACGACTGTGAGTCGTGAACCTGGTCAGGCCTTAACTGGAGCAGCCATAAGCGGTGTAGCTTTGTGTGAGGGCTGCCTCCAACACGCAGGAGCGTGTCCGAACCACTGGACAAGTGGTCGGTCAGTCAAATGTGATAGGCCATTCGTCACTCAACACCTAGCTTCCACTGCAATCCGCCGGACAACTTTTTGGCTGGCTTTTGGCTGGGGTGATTCTTATCTGAGCACATCAGTCGCATGTCAGAACCGTCATCAGATCCAACCTCCACTTCCCCAGGCAAGACCGATTCATCCGGTTATGTGGTTGTGGCACGCAGATACCGTCCGCGTGACTTTGACGAACTGGTGGGCCAGCAACATGTTGGGCAAGCTCTACGCAATGCAATTGAGACGAACCGAGTCGGGCACGCGTATCTTTTTACCGGTGCGAGGGGTGTGGGAAAAACGAGCACCGCAAGAATCTTTGCCAAGGCATTGAATTGTCCCGGTGGTCCCAACTCCCACCCCGACCAATCGTCAGACATTTCTAAAGCCATTGATTCGGGTGAAGATGTAGACGTCATTGAAATCGATGGTGCAAGTAATCGCGGAATCGATGAGATACGCAGCCTGAGGGCGAATGTCGGAGTACGTCCCAGTCGATCACGATTCAAAATCTACATCATCGATGAAGTGCACATGCTCACCACACCTGCCTTCAACGCGTTGCTAAAGACGCTCGAAGAACCACCGGAGCATGTAAAATTCATCTTCTGTACTACCGATCCGGAAAAGATTCCGATCACGGTGTTAAGCCGGTGCCAACGATTTGACTTTGCTCCGGTTGAACTCCAAGAAATCGTTGCAAGACTTCGATTCATCGTTGACTCGGAGCAAGCCGAAGCGGATGAAACCGCCCTTCAACTGATCGCGAGACGCGCCGCAGGGTCGATGCGCGATAGCCAATCACTACTTGAACAAGTCCTCAGTTTTAGCAGCGGCAAGCTGACCGCAGACAATGTTCACTCGATGCTGGGCACCGCGAATGACGAAAGACTTCATGAAATTGCTCATGCTTTGGCCGATCGCGATGCAGCTCTTTCCCTGAAGTTGATGGATGCGGCGATCGACGAGGGCGTTGATGCGGGAAAGCTCGCCGAGCAACTTCTTGGGTACTTCCGAGATTTAATGGCGGTAACCGTCGGATGTGACGCCTCCATGCTTCGACATGCTTCGGCGTCGATGCATGCTTCCTTGTCAGATCTAGGAAATCAGTGGGGACTTCAAACAGTCCTCGCTGTCGTTGGACTAATCGATCAAACCCTTGTTCGCACCCGACACAGTGTCCATGCGCGAGTGCTACTCGAAGCAACACTGATCCAAATCTGTCACCTGCCCGACCTACAGCAAATCGCGAATCTAGCCCTAGCAGCAAGCGGTCAATTGAGAGGGCCAGCCAAAGAAAACCGTCCGGCCGTTGAAAAAAAAAAGACCAACCTGAACCTAGGTAACGTCAACACGCAGCCGAGCAACCCAAATCGTGTTGCGACTGAACCCATCGGGATTCAGCAAGGTATCAGTAAGCAAGAGACCAGCAATCAGCTGACCTGCAACTCGACCGCGACCGAGCCATCCAATCACCCTACCGGTGAAACATCGGCAACGTTCTCCCAGGGAATGAATACTGCCCCCTCACGGGATCATCAAACATCGCCAAGTGAACCGCTAGCAGCACGAACCACGGGCTCACTGACTCTGGAAACGACAACCGGCATTACCCACAGCAATGCAGAGTTTCAGCGGATAGCGATTGAATCGACTGCCTCACAGCAGACACCGACATCAAGCGACACCGAAACCGTGACAGCAAATACAGCGGATCGGATTGAGTGGACTGCGAGCAATGCCCAGACGGTGTGGCGAGCGGCAATGATCCACTTGGAATCGATGACAGAATCACTTGCGCGGATGGTGGAGCGTTTTGAATTCATTGGTGCGAATTCCGCAAAAGCAGAACTGCCACATGACTCCAATCTTGCGAAACGACGCCTAGAATCACCGGAGTCTCGCGAGGCGATCACACGAGCGTTAAGAGAGGTGACCGGTCAGCACATCACTTTTGAGGTAACACTCAGCCCCCATTCGCAAAACCGCGTAGAACAGAAACCGCAATCAAACAAGCCATCGAGAGCTCAACGAATGCGAGAAATTGAGAACAATCAACTGGTGAAAGATTGCTTAAAACTCTTTGAAGCAGAGATTGTAAACGTTGACTCCCCACGATAGCTAACTATCCCACTCGCTATGATCTTCCATCACCGGATGCTTCATGCAGCGGAAGAAAGCGTTTTCGAACGACCCTCCCTACTTATTTTCTGAAACGGTAAAGAACATGTTCAAAGGACTTGGAAATCTCGGCAACATCGCCTCGATGGTTGGATCGCTTCAGAAACTCCCGGAAAAAATGAATGAACTCAACGACCGGATGAAGCAGGAAACGGTAAGTGCAAGCTCGGGATGTGGTCGAGTAAAAATCACGATGACGGGCACCGGGCATGTTCAATCGGTTGAGATTACTCCATCCCTTACGGGGCACGAACTCGAGCAGTCGATTCAAGATGCCACCAATGCTGCAGGCGCGGCTGCAAAGCAACTCTATGCCGAAGCAATCCGGGAATTGGCCAATGAACTCGACTTGAATCTCCCCGGAATCGACAGCATGCTCACCACCTTGACCGGAGGTCGCTAAAGGATGGCTGATCATGGAGGAGCGGTCTCAGACCTCGTTGACCAACTAGGGCGTTTACCGGGCATTGGAAGGAAGAGCGCCGAACGCCTTGCTTTTCACCTACTCCGCGTGAGTGAAAATGAAGCAATTTCTCTCGCTGACGCAATTCGGCGAGTCCGGCAAGACGTCCGCTACTGCTCCCAGTGCTTCAATCTTGCTGAAACAGAGAACTGCCTGATCTGCTCTGACGCCTCGCGAGACCAAACGCGACTGTGCATCGTTGAGCAACCTCGAGATCTAATGAGCTTGGAGCAGTCCGCCGCCTTTAAAGGTGTTTACCACGTGCTGCTCGGACGCATCGCGCCACTCGATGGAATCGGCCCCGACCAATTGACGATCGAACCACTGATTGACCGCGTGCGCACGGGCAACTTCGTGGAAGTGATCATGGCCACCAACCCCACAATCGAGGGAGACGGAACCGCTTTGTATATCAGTAACCTGCTTAGCGAATTCCCGATCGAAATCACTAGGCTTGCTCGAGGAATTACGGCGGGGAGTGTGTTGGAGTATGCCAACCGAGAGATGATTACTGACGCCCTAAGTGGTCGCCAAAAACTATAACTGGAACAAGATTCGCACAATTGTCCGAAATATAGGCGGCCACGTCCGTTTTAGCCCACAATTATCGGCGAATTCTCTTTACAGTATCAGCCCCGCTGCGTGGTCCGATGGTCGTTTTCATCGTCGATCTGCTGACTGTTCACTTCAAAACAAGAATTTTTTGATTTGAAGTTTCCTGAAAGGCCACCGGCGACACATTGTCAGATCTGTTAGGGAACCCAATCGACGAGAAAAAGATTGATTCCCGCAGGCAATGGCACTGAAAAGCATGGCTGACAAAACGCTGTGTTTTTTAGAACCGGAGTCAAATCCCGAAAGCAAGTACCAACCACTCGCCCTCTGCACGAGAACTCGGAAACTCACGCAGAATCTCAAGAGATCACTGTCATGCGGATGTCCATCGGCCTTCAGGCCCGGCAATTGCAAACTCAGAAACTAGCACCTCGGATGATCCAGTCGATGGAGATCCTGCAGTTGCCTGCGCTTGCACTTCAGGAACGTATCGAGCAGGAGATGAACGAGAACCCGCTCTTAGAACTGCAGGAAATAGACCCGCTTGCTCCTGACAGCATCGAGGAAACTCCGGAGAAAGACACTCGCAGCGAGGATGAGAAAGAGTTAATTGTTGACACCGATCATGACAACCAAGAAGACTTTGAACGTCTGCAGAACATGATCTCGGAGATGCCTAACACTTTTGACGAGTCTTTCCGCAGATCGTCAGGTGCGATGCAAGATGAATCCGATCGACGGCATGACTTGATGGCCAATGCGATCTCGCGTCCCGAGTCACTCAACGACTTTTTGTTGCATCAACTAGCAGAGCTCGACATTGACGAAAGGATCGAGCGCCTCGCTGAACGCATTATCAGCACACTGGATGCTCGAGATGGAGGCTACCTACGCACACCTCTATCGGATTTGCTTCCGCAAGACCACGAACCCGAAGACTTAGTCATCGCAGAACGCGCGTTAGAGGTGGTTCAATCACTGGAACCAACTGGCATCGCGGCTCGAAGTCTTTCGGAGTGCCTTTTGATGCAGATCAAGCCTGACTTTCCTCACTACGAAGAAATGCAGACGCTGATTGAATCGCACCTCGAGGACCTTGCCGAAAACCGCCTTCCACAGATTGCGAAACGAACGGGATACTCTGTCGAATTAATTCAAGAAGTACGAGCAGAACTGCACGTTCTCAATCCTAAGCCGGGGGCGGCGTTCATGGAGACCTATGTCCCCAATGTTACCCCTGACATTATTCTGGAACAGGATGATGCAGGAAATTATCAGGTGAAACTTGATGACGATCGAGTTCCCACTTTGTTTATCAGCGAGTACTACCGACGCCGTCTTCAAGACCCAAAGTGTACGGCCGAGGAAAAGGAATTCATCAAAAACAAAATCAATGGAGCGCAGTGGCTTATCGATTCCATTGAACAGCGACGAAGCACGTTGACACGAGTGGCTCAAGCAATCGTGGAGCATCAGCGAAAATTCTTGGACGAAGGTCCTGAGTCGATTGAACCGCTAAAAATGCAACAAATAGCCGACAAAGTCGGTGTTCACGTCACCACGGTGAGCCGAGCAGTTGACGATAAGTGGATGCAAACTCCGCGAGGAATCCTTCCACTTAAACGCTTCTTTGTCGGTGGTACCCAAACAGAGGATGGTGACGATGTTGCTTGGGACACGATTCGGATCAAGCTTCAGGATTTGATTGACAAGGAAGACAAGAGCGATCCCTACAGTGATGAAAAGATCGTCGACGAACTGAAAAAAGCAGGAATGAATGTTGCAAGGCGTACGGTAACGAAATACCGAAAACGCATGGGCATCCCAAGTAGCCGCCAAAGACGTGACTGGACACTATCGCGGAAATAAATTTCAGAGCCACGACAAATTCAGTGACGCAGCGAATCGCTTAACTTGCGATGGATCATCGAAAATGAAACATCCAGTCGGCTCTTGACTTGAATTGCCAGAGAGAAAAGATCGAGCAAAGTTTCTCTCATTCTTACATGGCGATCGTAGGCTCTCTGAATGCAACCACCATCACGACGTTCACTAGGCGTACGTGTCTTTCAGTTCGCTGCAACGGAAACCGTCAATTTCGGATCTTGGGTGCTGCAGCAGTCGATCCCGTCAGTCTGTCACTTATGCCAAATCGCAATTGACGGCGGCGACTTTTGCACCCACTGCCTGTCGGAACTCACCCAAAGTGAATCGATCATGCAGCAAGCTTGTAAACGCTGCGCTGTGCCCAAGCAAACAAGACAGCCAAAGGTTCGCTGCATGCAGCACCAAGCCAATTGCAACCCACCCAAGGCGGCGTTAGGCAAATGCCAGCATTGCAAAGGAAATAGATTCCAATGGGACCAAGCAACAGCGATGTGGATTTATGACGGCTTGGTCAAGGACGCGGTTGTGTTATCAAAACATTCAAATCACCACGGACTCTGTCAAGCAATTGGAGCGAGGCTGGGTCGATGGATTGCCATGCAAAAAGAGACCCCGCTGCCTGATTTAGTCACGCACATCCCCAGCCACCTTTTCCGTCGTGTAGCGAGAGGCGGAGAAGGCGGTGGCGTACTAGCAGACGCGGTCGCAAACCAACTGATGATTCCCCACGCAAGGCTCCTCTCCTTGCGGCGACCGATTGCAAAGCAAGCCTGGCTGAGGGAGGTAGGCCGCATTGAAAACATGCGAGGAGCATTCGTGCCTGCGAGAACATTTCCATTCCTCGCCAAAAAAGACTTGAAGAGGCAGCACGTTCTGGTTGTGGATGACGTCCTCACAACGGGCGCGACAGCAAACGAGGTCTGCCAATCCCTTCGACGTCTTGGGGCGGGAAAAATTTCTCTCGCCGTCGCCGCTAGATCGTTACCAAAATCAATTTTGACATGAATCGCTATCGGATCACCCACCGTGGGCAAACCGGATTCCCACGCTAGACCGCATTAATCTCATTCGCAAAACCTCGCACAAACACCGCTTACTTCCTTGAGCGATTGCAACATTCATCCCAATGCAGTTCTACTGTTTGCAAGAGTTTCAGGACCATTGCACTTCCACAGTGCAACCGTTCACCCATGTGTCGCATTCCGTCTTGTGAATGAAATCTTTTGATTTTTAAAAACTATTTTTTCGAATGTCCGGCGACTAAAACCTGACTAGCGGTCATGAGATTCAGCCAAAATTCCGATACCCGACGATGGGTCCGAGTGAAACCAAGGTTGCACACCTCACCGTTGATAGGTTTTTGCGGAAAAAACTTCATCCGATACTCCGAATAGCCGAAGCAATCGGATCACCCCCGATGAAACGGAGCCAGAGTTTCGATTTGATGAACTCAAGGTGAGCGGAAGCGTAGAATCTTCTCTACAGGCATGATTTCTGAGCTAACATTCCCACAGTCCTTCTTCATCCTTCACCCTGACAGTGAGTCCCAGACCCATGGCTAGTTCCGAATCGACTCCCGAGGCCAATTCTCGCCCGGGAATTCGAAGCGGCGGCTTTCGAAGGGCCGTCCTCCGAGGCCTCGGGGTGGTACTGCCTCCGCTTTTGACGATCGTTGTACTCATTTGGGCATGGTCAACGATTGAATCCTACGTTCTCACTCCAATTGAGTCATGGGTTCGGTGGGGGATTGTTGCCAATATTGAAAACACGCTTTCTGAGATACCAGCGGAAGCCCAACCGACGCTCACCCCCCGTCGAACCGAGGGATTTACCTACCAAGGGACTCGGTATGTGCCTGACCCAACCGGCCGAAGGTACCTACCGGAGGATGTAAAACGACTGGTCGATCAGAAGCTTGGTGACTTTGGACCATTCACCACTGCACCATCAAGCGCAAACGCATACTGGCATCGATACGTGCAACTTCGCTTTTTACAGCGTCGATTTGTGGTGCCTATTTTCTTAATTGTCTTCACCACAGCGTTGTATTTTCTGGGAAGAATTGTCACGATCGGTCTCGGACGATGGGTGCTCCAGGGATTTGAAAGAGCGATTCTCGGAACACCTTTAGTCAGCAAGGTTTACGGCAGTGTCAAGCAAGTGACGGACTTTGCGTTCAGTGAGCGGGAAATTGAATTCAACCGGGTTGTCGCAATTCAATATCCGAGGGTTGGGATTTGGTCGATTGGATTCGTTACCGGTAATAGCATTCAGGGGATCGCTGATGTCACCGGCGAGCCAATGCTCAGTGTCTTGATGCCCACCAGCCCAATGCCAATGACCGGTTTCACCGTGACGGTGAAAAAAAGCGAAGCGATCGATCTTGATCTTACGATTGACGAAGCGATTCAGTTTGTCGTCAGTTGTGGAGTGGTCGTACCCGCTCAACAACTACCGGCCCAATCTGAGCAAGCTTTGAAAACAGAACGAAACACATTCTCGGTAACAGACGATCAAGATCTAGCATCTTGAAAACAATTGGCATTTGCTTGATTGGGGTAACGAGTGCCTCATAAAACCGTCTGATACGTCATGGCGAAAAAGCTTTTAGGTCACAGTTGCCTGGCATTACCAGAGCACGGAGTGACACCTTTGGGGACAGGGAAAAATCGCCGGAGGTTGATTCCCTGCGTCTGCAGCGTTTTCACGCAAAAGGATGCCTATTCGAGCCCCCGGTTATCCGGGTATCTTATGGTCGGCTGTACCGTGCACTGCTGGACCTACGATTTTGGGGGGATGCCCCCATTTAAGCCAGAGTTTGCCTAGGCACACTGCCTGTGTTGTTCTCGCACATGTCACCAGTAGCGATGTTCGCGATAACGAGATAGCGGGCGACCAGATTGTGGACGACCAGATTATGATTGGGGATAAACGTAAAAAATCCCGAGATCAGCGACACACCGAGGACCAAACGCTCGCTTGGATACACTCGCACCGCCAGACCCGTAACCTCCAGATCCGCAGATGAAAAAAGTCTATATCAGAACCGTTGGCTGCCAGATGAATGTCTTGGACAGTGAGATGGTGATTGCAGATCTAAAGCGACATGGCTACGTCGTGGTCGACACACCCGAGGAGGCGGACTGTGTTCTCTACAACACCTGCAGCGTTCGCGAACACGCAGAAGAAAAGGTCTACAGCGCTCTTGGTACGATTCGTCAAGCCAAAGAAAAAAATCCTGAAAAGATGATCGGTGTGATGGGCTGCATGGCTCAGAAAGATCAAGAGATCATTTTCAAACGCGCACCTTACGTTGACTTGGTTGTTGGCCCTGGGCAACTTCACACGATCCCAAGTCTTCTCGAAAAGATACAAGCAGGCGAGGGACGCCAGATGGCTGTCTCGCTTTCACGGAAAGACGGATCACAGTCGGTGATTGCGAGAAGTCATGAGACGTTCGACCCACTACGCGACCCCACCATGCGTCCCACGCCATTTCAGGCGTACCTAAGAATTCAGATAGGATGCGATAAGTTTTGCACTTACTGTGTAGTCCCCAACACCAGAGGTCCCGAACAAGGACGGCCACCCGAGCAAATTCTCTCAGAGGCTCAGACACTGGCTGAGCAAGGATGCAAAGAGATCACACTGCTGGGACAAACCGTCAACAGCTACAAATATCGGCATGAAGATGGCAGCCGAACCGACATGGCATCTTTGTTGGAGCAGCTACACGAAATCGAAGGTATCAAGCGGATTAAGTTTGTCACCAACTATCCAAAAGACATGACCGAACGATTACTGGAAACCATTCGAGATCTTCCCAAGGTTTCTCCTTATCTTCATGTACCGGCCCAAAGCGGATCCGATGTCATGTTAAAGAAAATGAAACGCGGCTATACCGTTCAAGACTACATGGATATGTTCGAGCGAATTGAGCGAATCTTGCCCGAGGCTACCGTCAGCAGTGATTTCATTGTTGGGTTCTGTGGAGAAACCGAAGAAGACTTCCAGAAGTCGATTCAACTGCTTGAGCGTTGTCGATTCAAGAACAGTTTCATCTTTCAGTACAGTGTCCGACCAGGCACCAAAGCGGCTGAAAATCTACCTGACGACATTCCTCGCGAAGTGAAATTACGTCGCAACAACGAGCTCTTGGAAGTACAAAACCGGATCGCCAAAGAAGACAACTTGAAACTAGTTGGCACCACCGTCGAGGTTCTTGTAGAAGGCCCGAGCAAAAAAAGCAAAAGCAGCAACGATCCATCCATCGTTCAGATGATCGGACGCACCCATTGTGACCGAATCGTGGTGTTTGACGGTAATCTACGCCAAGCAGGTGAATTCCTGCAGATCCAAATCGATGACGCAAGTAGCCACACCCTGATTGGCAGAGTGAAAACTGTCGAAGTGGTCTCCATTGGCGGCCTTCATTAAACTGAGCTTCACATCCCGAAAAAAATCGGGAGGCGAAAGCATACCGCGAATTCCCGTTTTCCTCGTCATAGTTGTCCTCTTCAAATCAATCTTAATTGGAGTCATCCACTGAGTACCTCGTCTCCAAACGCAGAGATCACCTGGAAGCAGCTTGAAAATGGAATGACCATCTTGGTCCAACCGATGCCATGGCTTCGCACGGCTGCATTCTCTCTTGCGCTACGTGCGGGTGTAGACGTTGAATCGACAAGCGTTAGCGGACTCAGCGGCTTGGTGTGCGAGATGGTGCAACGAGGTGCCGGGTCACACAGCAGCAGAGAGTTAGTGTCGATTCAGGACAACCTTGGCATGGATCGATCCTCGGGGGTAAGCACTTCGACCTCCAACTTCGGTGCCTCGATGCCTGCTGAATCACTCAGAAAGGCGATTGCTCTTTACGCCGAGATCGTCCAAAACCCTCACCTTCCCGAAGAGCAGCTCGAAGACGCGAGGTTGATGTCGCTTCAAGAAATCCGAGCAAACGAAGATGAACCCACTCATCGCGTGATGCAACGACTGCGTCAAATGCACTATGGTCCCGTGCTCGGCCGCTCCACTCACGGCACTCAAGACGGAATTCAATCGATCAAGCAATCAGATGTCCGTTCTTTCTTTGAGTCATATTATCAGGCCGCGGGATCTATTCTTGCGGTGGCTGGTAATGTCGACGTAGATCAAGTTTATCAGTGGGTAGAAGAATCCTTTGGGCAGTGGAAAACGCAGCCTCTTTCCGAGATTGCAGCAGCCTCAGGCGAAACAGGCTACGAGCATCTCACCTCGGGTTCGAGTCAGACGCATATTGGTTTTTCATTTGACACCATCCCGTATGGTCATCCTGAGTATTTCAAAATGAGAGCGGGGATCGGCATTCTGAGCGATGGAATGAGTAGTCGTCTTTTTGACCGAGTACGTGAGCAGCAAGGACTGTGCTACACCGTTACCGCCAGTTGCCATTCACTCAAGCAACACGCCGGTGTTTTCGGCTATGCGGGAACGACTCCAGAGAGAGCCCAACAAACCCTTGACGTGACGCTTGATGAGGTCAACCATCTAACCCAAGGCCTGACCACGGCAGAACTCGAGCGTTGGCAAATACGAATCCAAAGTCTGTTGATCATGGAACAGGAATCGAGCGCATCGCGAGCCTCTTCAATTGCATCAGACTTCTATCAAGTCGGCCGGCCGATTACGACGCAAGAACTTGAATCCGCAATTGAATCCCTTACGGTAGATCAAGTACGCGACTACTGGCTGAACCATCCGCCCGGAGATTATCGCATCGTTACTCTCGGTCCCAACCGTCTATCAACACCTCAAGATTTGAAATAACCATCGGCTAGGTAAGCATGCCTGAATTCCGTGAAACGACGCTCAGCAATGGCCTACGAGTTGCAGCAGAAATTGATTCTCGCGGCTACTCCGCTGCCTTTGGCTATTTTGTTCGCGCCGGATCTCGCAACGAAACAGACCCTCAGTCGGGCCTGAGTCATTTCCTCGAGCACATGATGTTCAAGGGCACCGCGACCCGCACCGCAGCGGACGTGAATCGACAGCTAGACGAGCTCGGTGGCCAGGGCAACGCCTACACCACCGAAGAACAAACCGTGTATTACGCAACGGTCTTACCAAAGTTTCAAGATCGACTGATCGACCTTCTCACCGACATGCTTTCACCGGCGTTGTCCGACGAAGATTTTGAAACTGAAAGAAATGTCATCCTCGAAGAAATTGCCAAGTATGAAGACCAGCCTCCGTTCGGTGCATTCGAACGATCCATGGAGATTCATTACGGACCAAGAGGGCTGGGGCGACGAGTCCTAGGAACAGCAGAATCGATTCGCGAGATGACCGCATCGAGAATGCGAGATTATTTTCTCAGGATGTATCGTCCGGACAACCTCGTTCTCGCTGCCAGCGGCAACCTTGACTTTGATGGGCTTATTTCACAACTGGAAAAACAAACGGCCCATTGGGGAGAGCGTCACCTCGCGGTGAGCAACGCATCGGCAGTCGATGACGCTTCGGCCTTACCTCCGGGCATCTCGCTAGACCAACGTTTAGTCGTACCTGAAATTAACCAGTCGTATTTAGTTCGGATCAGCAATGGCCCATCCGAATCATCCACCGACCGCTACGCCGCGCGCGTCCTCGCATCAATTATCGGGGACGAAGGCGGTAGCCGAATGTTCTGGGATCTCATTGATACCGGTCGTGCCGAAGTCGCAACAATTTGGCCTCATGAGTTTACGGACTGTGGTGCTTGGTTCACCTACCTCGTTTGCTCGCCACAAGATTTACACGCCAATCGCAACCTTGTTGACAAAATCTTTGAGGACATTGTCAATCATGGCGTTACCGACGAAGAGTTAACACAGACGATCAATAAAGCCTCGGCGGGGATCATCATGCAAAGCGAGAGGCCCAGCAACCGATTGTTTGGACTCGGTAGCCGATGGCTGACCTCGGGCAAATACCTCAGCACCGACGACAAACTTGATCGAATCAAGAGTATTAGCGTGGACGATGTCTCCAACGCAGCCAAAGACTATTTTTCGGACGCGAGCTATCACGAAGTGGTCGCATCTAAGGAATAGCATCAACAGGCAAGGTCCCACTTCGACAAACAACCAGTGCTTGCGAACATATTCGCGTACGCTACCGAATTCGTCGCGTCGCACGAAGACCAAGAGTATCGACGAGTTGCTTAAACCGCATCACTCAAGCGATCAATCTGACCGCTGCTGTCTCCGAACTGTTCGGCTTGTGCGCCCATTTGGTGCATCATCCATAAGTAGAGATTGCAAAGCGGCGTTCCATTCTCGTAACGGATGTGTCGTCCCGAGCGAATGCGTCCACCTCCACCACCAGCAAGAATGATCGGTAAATCATCATGATTGTGACGGTCGCCATCGCTGATGCCGCTTCCGTAAACAATCATGCTGTTGTCCAACAGTGTCTTGCCATTCGCTTCCCTAACTTGCGTGAGACGTGACAAGAAATACGCAAGTCGATCAACGTGAAAGCGATTAATTTTGGCGATATTTTGCTGCTTCTGCTCACTCTTTCCGTGATGCGAAGATTCATGATGACCTTCCGAGACACCCACTTCCGGATAACTTCGGTTACTACCTGCGTTGGTAAACATAAACGATAAGATTCGCGTGCTATCGGTCTGCATAGCCAAGGCCATCATGTCAAACATTAGCTCAGCGTGCTTGGTCAAATCCTGAGGCACACCCGCCGGCCGGGGAAAATCTGGAACGCCTTCTTCGGTCAATTCAAGGCGATCGACCCCCACCAAGCGATTTTCGACATCGCGTACCGAGTAGAGGTATTCGTCTAACTTTCGGCGATCGACTGCTGGCAGTGTTTGATGAAGTTTCTTTGCGTCCTCAAGGACAAAATCCAAGACGCTCTTTTTGTACTTTTCTCGAGTTGTTTTTGCTCGCCTGGCTTCTTTTGTTGTCTGCCCACCAAAGAGTCGATCGAAAACCGCACCTGGATCAATTTCTTTTGCGACAGGATTTGTCGGACCTCGCCATGACATGTTGGATGCGTAGGCGCAACTGTAACCGCTATCACAATTACCTGCCTGAGCACTCGCCTCTAATCCGAGTTCAAGCGAAGAGAATCGCGTCGCGCGGCCGACCTGCTCCGCAGTCACCTGATCAATCGAAACATTATTCTCGATGTCGGCTCCGTTTGTTTTACGAGGATGCGCCCCCGTCAGAAACGCCGCCACACTACGCGCATGATCTCCTCCACCATCTCCGTGAGCCCGAGCGCCGTCAAGCGTCAAACCGGTGAGGACATTGAAGGATTCCCGATACTTGGCAATGCCCTCAAGAGTCGGAGTCATTTCGTAACTGCTGCCCTCTACATTGGGTGTCCAGTCCGCCATGTGCATGCCGTTGGGCACGTAAAGAAAGGCCATGCGAAGCGGATGGGACATCTCCGCTTCAGCCGCAGCCAACAGTCTAGTTGAGGACATTGCATGAAGCATTGGCAAGGCAATCGTGGTTCCAAGCCCACGAAGCATGGTTCTTCTTGATAACGTTTCAGGCATTACAAACCCCTTTATTCCCGGTGACCTTGCTTTTGAAATGGATCGCTAAGGATTACCCCTGCAATCAAGTATGCAAACTGGTTCTCATTTTTGGTGACGTAATCCATGAGTTCATCGATGGCACATTGATCGTAATACTCCGTGCCGCGTCCTGTCGCATAGACCAACATTTTTTCAGCAAGACAACGAACAAAATCCTCTTCTCGCCTTCCAGCCAGAAGATCCCTCAATTCCCTAACCCCTTGAAAACGCGTGCCGTCGGGTAATTCGCCACTAGCATCAACCGGATTCCCAGCTTCTCGATCGCGCCAACGGCCAATCGCATCGAAATTCTCGAGTGCAAAACCAAGAGGATCCATCATCTGGTGACAGGCGGAACAGGCCGGATTTTGCCGATGTTGCTCCATCCGCTCGCGAAGCGTTCCAGTCAATGCTTCTTTTTCAAGCTCTGGAACATTGGGAGGTGCAGGGGGTGGGGGTGTGTTCAGTAAATTATCGAGAATCCACTTCCCTCGCTTCACCGGACTGGTTCGAGTCGGATTACTCGTGACCGTTAAAATACTACCGTGAGTCAGCAAGCCACCTCTCGGTGTACCAGACAAAGACACCTGACGAAAATGGTCTCCCCGTACTCCATCAATCCCGTAGTACTTCGCTAAGGTTTCATTGAGATAGGTATAATCTGCATTCAACAGAGTAATGACGGAGGAATTCGATCGCATCACTCCAGCGAAAAACGTCATCGTTTCACGTCGCATCAAATCCCTGATTTCTTCGTTGCAAGCTTCAAATGTATTCGGGTCAGGTTCGGCAATATCAAGATTCCGCAACTGCAACCACTGCCCAGCAAAATGTTCAACGAATTGATTGGATCGAGCATCCTGAATCATACGCCCGACTTTTTCGAGCAATTTTTTCTCGTCGGTTAATTCACCTTGATGAGCCATCAACAGAAGCTCATCGTCTGGCATGCTGCTCCACAGAAAGTACGAAATACGAGTTGCTAGTTCATACGGATTCAAACTGGTCGATTTCGACTCACCTTCCGGCGCAGGAGATTCAACTCTGAATAAAAAATGTGGCGATATCATCACCGCCTGCATCGCAACTTGAATCGCCGCCTCGAAACTACCACCCTCCTCACGTACCTGAGCAGCAAGTTGAACCAAACGCTTTACCTCAAGTTCTGTGGCAGGTCTTCTGAATGCGCGACTTGCAAATCGCCCCATCACAGCTGAGGTTGCTTGATCAGCGGTTGTCTGATCATCTGGAGAGACAAAAATCAGACGGCGATGGCTCGGGGGTAGGTCTGGAGCAATCGGTGACGGCACTTCGTCTTGCTGCCCCTCGAGTTTGACCGAGAGAAGATGAAGATTCCGATCCGCTTTGCCCTCAACGTAGTAATCATTCACAAAAGTAAAATCGATTTTTCGTTCACCGCGACCAAGTCGCAGCAGGGTCACATACTCTTGTGGATCAGACGACGGCACTTCGATGATTCGCTGATCCCGTCCCGATTGAACCTCGATTTTGACCGGCTCATCGCCTGCCTGATCGCCTCGCGCCCGCACGGTCAACTTAAATTGACCGGCGAATGGAACGTCCGTGATCAAAGTTACGGTGCCACGACTAGCGATCGTGGCAATCGCTCCCCTTGCATAACGAGACGCACCCTCGAGTTGAGCTGCCTGCTTTTCCACCTCGAAAAGCAATGGTGCGGGCGGGGTGTAGATTGCTTGTCCGGAAATCTCGATGGCTGCATCAAGGTACTTTTCCATCAACAAAGGCGGCAGGGATAGCACATCACCAATATTGTCAAATCCATAGCCTACATCGTCCCCCGGAAAACCATCCGCAGGCGTGTAATCGACCCCGGTGAGATCTTTGATGGTGTTTCGATACTCGAACCGATTGAGTCTCCTCATCGCCACTTTGCCAGCGTTAGGATCTTGGACACAATCAACCGAAGTCGCCACCTCACTCAACAATTCAACAAATTGCCCTCTCAGCTCTGCAGCAAGCTCTGGACCGTCTGCAGGCGGCATCGTTCCATTTCGAAGTTGCGACAGTGCTCGGATCCAAAGATCACGATTCTTGCGCAACTCCGCGACAGAGGAATCATTGGTCAAGACGACCTCTTCCCCGTCACCGTGGCAATCCCAGCAGTACGTTCGCAGTAGCGGCACAAGGCGATCGCGGTAGCTTGCCTCTAACTCCAAATGTATGGCTCCATCAGCCCCACATGCAATGGATGCATACATGCCCAACAAACCACTGCTCAACAACCAGCAGCAGAATACCAGTCGCACCTGAAAGAGGAGACAAAATCGTCGCATCACGACCTATCACAATTGTTATGCAATGAATAAAAAACTGGCCCTAGCGACAAACAAAATCCGCCGAGGCTTGATCCAACGTGATCCTTACCAAAACAGAATCAACCACTCACTGCTTCGGTATGCCGAGTTGCCAAATCCAGTCTAACGATCATAAAAACCAGCCTCTCAACTAGGTGATGTGGGCTCCCGTCGTTTCAACGTAAACCGCGTACAGGGAGGTACTGGCAGTCATGAATAAACGATTACGCTTCGTTCCGCCGAAGCATACATTGCTGCAAATTTCTGGAAGAAGAATCTGTCCGATCCTTTGACCATCTGGAGCGAAGATGTGCACGCCGTCGTATCCATCGCCAACCCAACCGGCACTTGCCCAAATATTGCCATCAACGTCCGCGCGAATCCCATCGGCAAAACCTGCCTTGACCTCGCCGTCAACCTCTAGCTCCATCGATGCAAATTCGCGACCGTTTGCCAATTTGGATTCTTCCACCACATCCCAAACTTTGATCTGCTCCTTTGCGTCTGAATAATGCGACGCCCCTGTGTCAGCCACATAAAGCAATTTGTAGTCCGGTGAGAAGCACAAACCGTTCGGCTTGAAAATATCGTCCGCTACCTGATGCACTTGGCCCGTCTTGGAATCAATACGGTAGATCGCCTCTTTCTGATACGGCTGAACCGA
>Ga0181563_10001936_pt1 | contig 20122 bp, 16 predicted proteins | sample 011ome_25_FD_133759 | JGI IMG/M metagenome (GOLD analysis project Ga0181563, IMG submission 133759) | Coastal salt marsh microbial communities from the Groves Creek Marsh, Skidaway Island, Georgia - 011512CT metaG (megahit assembly) | ecosystem: Environmental > Aquatic > Marine > Intertidal...
ATGATGAAGATACGGATGTCGACATTGATTGTGACATTTTGGGTTTGATGTATCTTTCTATAAAAAACTGATAAATCAAACTAAACCTTTTATTGTTGTTGTATTGTATTATTCCTTCTTTGTCTCGAAATTTACGGTTTCTTTATGTTTATGACACGCTGTGCCTCTGGCTTTGAATGTATAACACTCGTTATCGAATTCGAATACTTTCTGGTCAACCTTCTCTAGTGGGGGAGCATAAAATACGAGACAACTACGATCATTGCATACTTTTCGAAAAAGACTGGCTAGTCCTAGACCTAACAATATAGATATGATATATTTTCCAACTGTACTATGAATAATTTTCTGGATTTTATTCATTGAGAGAAGTCTTCTAGTATACTAAACAGATATTTATTCTTTCTACTGGTTTTAGAGTATATATCGGACTTATGCATTGGATCTCATAATGTATCTTATCTACTGGGCTTGGTAACTTTCAATCTTGGACCGATCCTTGGGGCATTTGGTTTTCACCGCTTCGTACTTGAAACAGTTTCCAGTGCGATCCTTGTACTGGACTTTGTCTGCATTTTCTGGTGTAGGGTATACATAGATAATATCTTTTGGTGTATCGGTGATGTAAACAAAGAATATACCAATCGATAAACTCAAGATAAATATGGGCAATGAAATTAAATTACGAAAGGAACTCATATCCATTTTTATTTTCCACATTGTTTTCCTTGTTATATAGGGCAGACACTTTATTCTTGGACCGGATTTCTTTATCGTGCTCGTGGCAAAACTTGTCTTGAACTTCTTTTTTGACCGAGGTTTTGTCTATTGTGATTTTGTCTGCATCTTTTGTGTTTGTTGTAGCTGTTGTAGCTGTTGTAGCTGTTGCTTTCGTTTTCTCAAAAGCGTCTTTTAGGTAAATCACAGCTTCATTTATTTCTAGAATATCAGATAACCAATACGTATAATGTGACATTGATACGATTGTTGTCTATGTATTTATACAACATATTGTTTATTTTGTTTTGTTTTGTTTGTTTTGTTTGATGTTCGCATTACCTTTTACGGAATGCCATAACCTCTCCTTGACGTATTATGTATTCATCTGGATCTTTCATTGCGTTTTTTCGCTGCTTAAAAAGATATTTGGATGGGGGTGATTTCTTGTTACGATAGAAATAATCTCCTCTCATTTTGTACTTAATTTTCTTTAATGAACGAATAGAACGCAATATAGGAAGCAATTCGTCACAGTACAAATCTACTGCATCCTCTATATGCTGACTGTCCTGGGTTTCCTGAAATTCCTTCATACTGGATTTGATTTCTTGGATCGCATCCTCTAATGAGCTAGTCGCTTCCTCAACCGCCTGGGTCGTTTCCTTATCATCGTTTGTTTCTCTCAATAAGGTTTTTTCTAGTTCTTCTATTTGAGAGAAGGTTTGGTTGAACTCCTCTTTCAACTTAGAGAATGTATCCACCATTTCTGTTTCTGAAACCATCCGAAATAAGTACTTCAACTTCAAATCCACAATATCGTATTTTAGTTTTGATTCTTCTTCTTTGAGAGAAGACAGTTGAGATGCCCTGGATCCGTATTGTTCTCTTCTGATCTGGATGTCCAGAGGACACGCGTCGTTTTCATTACCACATAATGCGACGTAAACACCATCCCGGAAATCGAAAATGGACCCGACTTTACGTTTGCAGCCAACACATTTCTTGCGTTTCCGACGATCGCTTTGGTACTTTTTCTTGAGTTGAAAATATTGTTTCAGTGCCTTTTTGTAACGGGGTAGACGCACCTGCATAGCAGAAGAGGATGAATTGTTTATTCGTAAAGCATCAAATTTTGGTAAATCATCCTCCTCTAGATCTACGTCTGTACCAACCTCGGTATTGTCGACTTCTGTGTCCACATCAGGTTCAGTATCCTCTTCCGGTTCGGTGTCTGCATCGGTGTCGGTATTCTCTGTATCCTCTCTGGGTTGGTCTGAGTTGTTGTTTTGGTTGTTTTGATTGTTTTGGTTGTTTGTTTCTTTTTCAGATGGGTAATCTGCCTCGTTGTTTGAACCTTTTTTGGGATTATCATCATTCGTTCCAGGTATAAAACTCTTTAAAAAATTGAAATTCATCTTATATGTACGTACTCGTTCTATATTACTCTCACAAAAATATTTTGTCTTGGTGATGCAATTCGCTTTCAAAAGGGACATTCGATATCAATTCACTCTTTCGTTTTTGGTCGTAAAACCTCATTTTCTTGATAGTATCCAGTAAAGCCATCTCTTGTTGTTCCTGGATCTTATCTTTGTTCTTATCCTTATCTTCTTTTGCCTTCTTACAGTACCAGAGTAAGATTACGAGAACAGTAAGAAAACTGAATCCTCCAATCATATTGAAAACCAAACTGTTGTAGGAAAATTTACTTTTTTTACATTGCTTTAACATTTGATCGGTGTAATATTGCATACCGGGTTCAATCAGTTTGGCAGTTTGTCTAATATTTTTAATACTGGGAGCCAAAGAAGCATATAGGTCTTGAGGTCGTGTCCCTGTTCCTGATGAAAATGAATATTTGCTCCCGTCTATTTGGTGCAATGTCGACAACGGATCGTCGTATATACTATTCCACATTACATAAGAATTATGTACTATCGATAAAAAAAATTATAACTTCTAACTATAAATGGATATTTACCTAATACTGGCTTTTATATTCTGGATATGGTTTATTATTGCAGGAGTATTAAAATCAATGAATATGCATAACGGATTTCTGACATCTATTGCCATTTTTATATTTGTATTATTTATCCACAGCTTTAATGAATTTTCATCTAATTGTTCTAGTATTAAATCAAAGACTGGATTTGATTGGTTTACGTCGGCAATGAGTATGACTTTTCAGTATACGATGGCACCTGTCCTAGTAATGTTTATTAGTATCGTGGTATTGGTACTGAATGTTCCTATATGGTCCTCACCGTTTTCTAACACAGTAGGTTATTTAGCTGTGAAATCAGAAGTTGCCTCTTTAATGGATAATGTCTTGAAGAAGCCTACAGATGATGGACTAAGTCCAGTGAAGCGGAATTTACTAGAAAAGTTGTATTCTGATCGGTCATTGTTTATCAATATACTAACACCAGAAAATTTTGATCAAACATATGATAATTTAATGTCGGATAGAGACCTTGTGAGTGAACAAAATGTAACTGATATGGACGATATTAAAATGCTTATTCGAGATCAAGTAAATGTAAAAACGGCAATTGGACAAATGATATGGTTGTTATTGGCAGGATTAACAACGATTTCCACTATCAGTACAAATGTCAACAGTATTGATTGTGACTAATAGTGGATGCCATTAATGGACAGGTTCTTCTGTTATGACCCATCGCATTACAATTACTGCATCGTACAGGGTTACGAATAATAGACGGTGGATATGTAGTGGGAAATTGTGTATTTATACGTAAAATGTGTGGTCTCCGTGGTGTGTCGGGCATTCTTCGCACACGTTGGCTACGTGGGGGTGTCATTGGTGTATCTTCACTTGCATCACTTTCAATATCTGGTTCGATGAACTGTATAAGATCTGGTATAGATGATGTTATTTGTGACGCTTGTTGTGATGACGGTGAAGAAGATTGAGATGTTTCTGGTGATGTTTCTGGTGATGTTTCTGGTGATGTTTCTGGTGATGTTTCTGGTGATGGATTTGGTGATGGATTTGGTCCGTGTTGAAACAAATGAGATACAATACGGAATGGAGATCGCATCGGAGACGGAATAGGGAGTAGGTCAGGGAAGGATTCCGATATATCTGTATCGGGATGGGGATTTGAGTTCGAGTTTGAAATTGGATTCAAGTCTGCATTATTTATCAACGTCATTCGACATAGTGGGCAACTATTCTTGTCTGTAAAATGAATCAGTAAACACTGAAGACAAAAGGTGTGTCCACATTGTGTAATTGCAATATTCTTATCAGACTGAAGTGTTTCCATACAAATGCAACATTCCTTTTCTTTTAAACGACATACAATTGCACATTCCATTTCTGATCTTTGAGAGAAACGTTTTAACTGAATTCGTTTAAATAACAAGTTCTCGTCAATTTTTATGAATTATGAAATGACAAACAAAGTATAGGTTGTAGTTGTTTGTCATTTCATTCTTTTATCAGTTTTTGTTGCGATTATTGGTATTTTGGTAAATCTAGATAGATTAATACAAATACATAAGAAAAGATGGCCAATACAATGGTAATTAACCATATGGGAAAAATGGTTTTGCTTTGCTGATTAATACCGAATCCTCGTATTCCACCTTCGGGATTGTACATCATTCCTGGCTGTATATAATTCACTATACTAAACAAAATAAAAAATAAGATTATCGTTACGGCTACTACATTTCGTCTAATCATCAACCGATTCATTTCACTATTGTGTTATTTTGTATAGGGAAAAAAAAAGACATTTTAAGACATTTTATTCTCTCAATACATATTTTTAGATATGACATTATTCTTCTACCAGAAAGAATGGTTAGTAATGAGTAACACCGTCGTTAAACATAAATGTGAAATAACTGGTTGAGAGAGGATGGATATTTAAACCCAAAGACAATTAATTATAATTTATATATTATAAATTTAAAGAAACATCTTCTCTCAACAAATCATTCTGAATTATGTGCCAATCCTCCGGTGATGTCGAAGTTATATCTGTTACTACTACTTTACACTCTAACATTATATCTTTCACTAAATGAACAGGTTCAATATTGTTTGGGATGTTTGTGTACTTTATAGTTAAATGAGGTGTTTCTGGTATGTCACCTGCAATATTGGTATTTTGTTGTACTTGTCGTAAACGTTTGCTTAATGAATGATCCCATATTACATTGTACCCCCAACAATACTCTTTGTGCGCATCGATTTTTTCACTCGATTGATACTCGACGAACCCAAGATCGACACCTCTGGATTTCAACGTTATAATTTGCGTTTGGGACATCCCATCTAGAGATATAAGTTCTTGATAAAACTGAATTGCCTCTTTCCGGGTAGGTATGTTACATATACAGGTTATATGGGGTAGATGTTGCATAGAATAAAATGTTTCGTGTGTATTGGTTTTAGGAACTAACCATATCCCATACTTATACCCCGTGGTTTGTACCTTCTCCATTAGAGGTGTGATCTATGTTTTATATACAAAAAATAATATGATACGGGACGGAAAATATAAAATGCATATGGGCAAATATATAATAAAAAGAAAATATATTCTTATTATAAATAAATGAGTACATCTGAATCTGAACAAGATATATCTATGATTGCAAATTGGAAAAATGTGGACGATAACGGAACGTGGAAAGGGTTTATTCAATTTCCAAAAGAGAACAAAGCGGATGCGCGTTTTAAAAATACGGAAGGTTCTGTAGTGGATACAAACAATGGAGGTTCGTGGTTCAACCCATTCTCTTGGTTTTATTCATCGTGAAATCAACACAAATCATAACGGATAATGTTATCTTTTTTGATTTGTTTTATTTTGATTTGATTACATATCGCCATCTTCATCACCATAATCGTCGTCGTCGGCTTGATCACCCATATCATACTCTTCCTCCTCAATTTCTCTCGATCTCATCTGTTCTTCCATATAATCATACTCAAACAACTCTCGCGACGCATCCGTCAACTCACTTCTATTCCCTAGATCCAATCGTGATTGCTCGTCCATATAATTACGTTCGCGGTCATAAAAATCAGGATCATATTTAGTCAATCCAGATTGCATCCCGATACCCCATTGTTCTCCGAGTTTCGCCTTTTTCATTAAAGTGTCAACCTTTCTTTCATCTTTTGTCATATTATCTAATCGTCGAACAATTCTATTTTTCTCATCGTCTCTGTGTCTGATCATTGTGTCGTGTATAGTCGCCTCCGTCATCTGTATGAACGCAAACTCACGCTTAAACGTAGATAAGCACAAGAATATATAATCTGCCACAATGTTCAGGTTACTGTTCTGAGTATATGCGTCATCATCCAATTCGTTCCGGATACTAGATTCATCTACAAACCGGTTCAATATACCATAAAAAAGATACAGATGAATATGTAAAGACACTTCTGCATCCCGGATATTTGTATTCTTATTCTGTCTTGAAGAACGGTGTCCAGATTGCAGGAGCGATGGTAAGATCCGGTTCAGTTTCATCACATTATCGTATAATGCCCTAAGACGAGTGTACAAATTTGCAATGACTGGTGTTTTGTTTAACGTAATCCAGTCTTCCTTGTGTATATCTAGAATGTTTTGTATATCCTGTGTGTGCTGTTTCGACAATTTCCAGTACGTATGTATCTTGTGCTTTACAATGTGTTTGCCTTGCATCATATGTGAAAATACTTTTGTGAATTGTTCGATAAACGACTTTAGAGTTTGAATGTTGTGTAGTAGGGAGTAGTCCGTCGCATTCAGGGTTGTGAATATACTAGAGAAAGAGTTCGCATCAATCGTAAATCCGTCTTCCAAAACTGTTATTATGTGTCTCATTTCTTGGGAACTTCGGTTCACTAAATAATCTCGCATAAACGTTTGTAATGTGTCTTTTGATTCTCTATTTTTGACCATTAGCCAATTTAAGAAGGTTTCATTTTCACCACGGAACAGATAATCGGATAGTCTTTGGCGGAAATCATTCGAGAAAATGGCATCGTCGTATTGGTATGTCTCTCTTGTATTATATTCTGGTTGTTCTGCTTCTGTCTCTTTTTGTTCTTCTTCTGTGGCATAAGATTGTTGGCTTCGTGATCGTGATGGATTGTCGTTTGCGTTTGCGTTTGCGTTTGTGTGATTGTACACAATCATTGTTTCTACTTCTGCCATCCAGTCATCAATTTGGTCTAAATTCATATGTCCGACACACTGGTTTTGGAGCATCTGATTCGTCGCATATGTTTCTGAGTTGTTTTTGTATATGGTGTTCACCAAAGACATAACAGTATGCTCGTCAATATTGCGTCCATTTTTTTCAATTAATGAGGTGATATTTTCTATTTTTTCTTCTTGTTTCTCTTCATCATAGATGTATTCGGCGTAACGCCGTTCTAATTTATGGATCTGTGTACAGAGGGTTTTCATTTCTGGAGTGAGTGTATCGCTATTAATTTTCTTTTTGCATATCTCAATAAAAAGCGAATAGATTAGTTGTTTTGATAGTCGAGTACGAGGAAGAATATACGATGAAAATGGTTTTGAACTAGAACCTGAACCTGAATCAGGATAAGATCCAGTCAGGTAGTTTATTTTTTCTTTGACCTTTCGTGGGTAAAATGAGCGATCTTCTGGTTCCACGATAAACGGTAATTTATCCAAATGCTTCACTCGTAACAGAATGTTTTCGATCTCTTTTATGTTTTCTAATACGCTACCTATTTTCGCCTGTTTTTTCATAAAATAAGACAGTGCACCGAAATTTCTTCGAAGTATCTCATTCTCACTCGACGACGTGGTATTTATTTGTGAGGTTTCTAAACAGCATATGTTTTCTACATATGGTTCCCCTTGTGCCTCTAGATAAGTATCCTCCTTTTTCATCACGGTTTGAACATAGTATTGCAACTGTAAAGCATAGGCATTAAGCTTACCATATAGCATTGAAATTCCATCGTGTTGTTCGAGAGAGGATTTTCCCATTTGATCCATTAATCGCTTTTCAAACGTCTTCCCCATATCCATTACTTTATTTACATTCATCTTGTGGACATTAAGTCTAGGGAGAAACTGGAACCAATCAATGCGTTCAGATACAGGTATATCCGTGATGGTTGTTTTGTCGTGTCTGTTTCTCTCTAAAATACGATGTTTGATTTCTTCGTCCTTCAAGATGAATTTGTTTCCTACTATTTTGATCTCTTTTACGAGTTGTTCTATTTTTATCCGACTTATGGAACTCCATAGATCCATCCCTGACTTTGCCGATTTTTTCATAATACAGAGAATGTACGTAAGACCAGTATCACCTTCTTCTTTTTCGAACGGATAACCCTTAAATGATTTTTTGCAATTTTGGTACGTTTTCTTAGTCTTTCGTTCTGGAATGGATGTCTGTACACTTAACAAAAACATCAATCCTGACAGTAAAAGGGTGAACTTATGATTATCTTGTCTAAATTTCTGTGTGACTTCCAACTCAGTAAGTTTCTTTTGTTTTTGCTTATCTGTATTTTTCTTTGCGTAGATTTTTTCCATTCGTGCTCGATATGTTTCTCGTGTCCCCACTACTCGGTACAATGCTCTTAATACGTGACGCGTAATGAAAGGAATTTCTTCCATCATCATCATTCCAGTTACAGAGGACAAGAAGGATACAACGTTTCTGACATTGATAGCGTCTGGGTTTGTAATCGTTGACGCATTTGCGGGGTTTGTTGGATCTTCACTGTTTTCGCCAGAACGCATAAATTCAGCCACCATATCACCATATAAGGTGTTGTTTGCCATTTCTTCGTCTACCAAATTCACACTTTCGTATGCATTATCCTGGTTCGAGAAGGTAATATCTTTGATTATATAATTGGTATGCTTATCGATCCATTTGTCCTGATCCTCGCTCAAGAAGCCCTGTTCGTTGCATATTTTATCTTGTTCCAACTTGAACATTGCTTCTCCTCGTTTATAGGCTCTAACAAGTCTTGTATAAAACTGCGGTAATAATTTTACACTAGTTACAATACAATATAACCATTTATGATCCTCATCTGCTTCTTTTTTGTATGTTCGAGTGTTTTTTTTGATGAACATATCCACCATTTCCATCTTGTGAGAGAGAGAGGTCATTGTAACAATAGCTTCCCGTAGTTTTTCAAATGGAGATACCGGATTTACTGATTGATTCATATCATTTTGATACACCAATGATAACTCATACTTGTACTGATCATATTTGCGTCTATCTAGATCTCGTCGTCGAATTTCACGTTTGACATAGTTTAGTTGTTCTTTATAATCCTCTAGAATTGTGGCCTTGACCTCCTCTCGTTCCTGACTTTCTTCTTCTAAAATAGAGTGCATTATCTGGGCTGTAGCGTTTGCTTCTAATTTGTCCTGTACATCCTCTATGTTTTCGCATACATCGTCTTTCACTGTGAGACAATCTTTATTAGAATTACAAAACAGCAAAGATTCATTCGCTCCTGCAATTTCCGCATCCTCTACCCATACATTTTCTCGTCTGACAAAATACCGATCCATCGACATCTCAGGATTATCCGATTTCAATACAGCGTAATCCCCTTCTCTCACCCGTTTCTTGCCCTCAATCAGTGATTCTGCTTCTATGCTAGCATTGCTTTCGTTAAGACCAGATGAATTGATCAATTGGTTAATAAGGAATTGTTTGTATTCCATCGAGGTCATCGTCTCAGCTTGGTGTTCGTACTCTTCTGCGATTTCATAACGGGTATCGTCGTAATGTTGATCGTAATAAAGTGTGTCTACACCATTATCTAGTTGCAATTCGTCTTCTGCAACATACATTTTTGACAGTCGTAATTCACCACATTTGGTCTTGGATTTAGATCTAATCTTGGATCCCGGTAAGGTTGGATCTGTTACTGTCTCTTCGGATATATTTTGTTGGGTTTTTTCTTGTACGCGTTGCTCCAATTCTTTCATTTTGTTTCCAAGAATCTGTTTCATATTGATGTCTGTGTACAATTCGATGTCTAGTTTGGCAATGGCTAAGAATAGGAGTTTTCCGTTGTCAATATCCATTACATACTGCAAAAGATGTTCTCCATTCGTATTGAGGAATTTGCTTTCTAGTCCATACGCAGTAATGATCTCTTCTTCTGTAGTTTCTCGTAGAAGTTTTGCTACTTGATTCATATGCACCCGACGTTTTGAGAATAGCGTAGACAGACTTCTCATTTTCTCGATGCGTTGTAAGAGGTATCCGTGGTACTCGGACTTGTAAGTATTTACCATCTCGATATACTCTTGAAATGCATTGATGTGGACACGATCCCAGTCTCCTGCGAATATTCTGAGAAACCGAGTGATGTTGTAAAAAGAGGATGTTGCATATGAAGGCAGTTCGGGTTGTATCATTTTAAATAGTCTAGGAACTGTTGGTATGTACGTATTCAACAATATATTTACTTTCTCCAATCTAGAAATATCTTCATTTTGAATAATTTCAGTAGACAAAATGGTTTCTTGTGCCATATTCGGAAGTGTAGACGGTTTTTTCGTCAAAAATTTAGCGGATTGTACATAAGCAGGTTTATTATCGGTAGTTGGGGTCGTAGTCGAAGTTTTGATCTGATTGGTGATCGGTTTCATCTCATCTGTGTCGCTGTCTTCTGTGTCCTCACCATCGTCGTCTGTATTATCTGCCTCTATATTGTCATTATTATCATCATTTTCTTGGACGATATTCTGATGTGATCTTGTGGAAGGGTTCCATTTATGTCCTGAGAGTAATTGTTGATCTAAACTTGCATTGATGTTGATCTTGGTCAAAATATCTAGGGGTTGTCTTGCATACGTGAGATCAAACAAGTGTGACGTAGGATATGTTAAAAAAGATCTGATTGATGCACGCTCTTGAGGAAGATAGACAGAACGGGTGAATTTACGTTTTTTGATAGTAGCACCTGGCTTTGTCGTAATCACCGAAGTCATCAGATGATTATCGTAATCGATCCCGTTATCTGTGATTGTTTCCATACGTTGAGATAAGTCAATGTGTGATAATTCTTCACGAATATTTTCTGAATCTCGGTATGGCGTCCAAATATCATTAATCTGGCGTATAAATGTGTAAAATGCTATATCCTGTTCTTGAGTGTTCTCAATGGATCCTTGGCTCTCATCTTGAACAAGGCTTTCATCTTCGTTTTCCTCATCATTTCTATTCTCAATTGTGACTGCATTTTTGTATGTGTTGTAAATATCGTCTAGTCTTTCCAGATATTCTTGAAATTGAACTACATTGATATCACTGTTTTCATATATATTCAAATCATCCTCTTCTTTTGCATAAACAGTCTTTGTATTTTGTGATACGAACACAATCCAACCCAATATATCTGTGGTAATTCTAGGATCCGAATAATTTTGTTGAGAGAAGAGATGTTTTTTTATGTACTCTACTAAACTATTGTATCGATTACCCATTTTCAGGGATTGGTGGATCATACCGTCTGTTTCACGTTTAGAGTAAATTCGATGCAACTCCTCGTAACGAGACAATACTTTATCCACCTCGTTTAACACATATTTTGTGCGGTTAGTAGATGCAATACGTGACAAAATATCATTCAGTAGATCTATTTTTTGATCGTCGATATGGTACTTCTTCATCTCACTTGTAATTTCCACCTTTTGAATCACTTCTTGTACATCCCCTTCAATCTGGATATTGTATTCCTCGTATTCCACATCATTTTCAACACCGTCATCCAAATTATTCTCACCATTGTCTTCATTTATAGTGTCAAAACGATCCAATGATCCGGTTGTCGCAGTCGTTGTTTGAAATACAGGTGGAGGTCGATTGTTTGTATCGGAATTAGTTCCGGTTTGGTTTTGATTTAGTTGTACTGGGTCCTGATCATTTTCTAAGATTTGTGCTGGAAGCAATGGTCTATCATTGTCACTGTCGTCATCTGAATCATCGTACTTACCTTCTTCGCGTCTTGTTTGTAGTATATTTGTTACAGGTGTGGCATTGTTTGAGTTTATACTATTATTGACACTATCATCTTCAGTGGGAGCATTGCGTATCTCGATAGAATGTATATTCAAATCCCTCGGAATACCCTTGTACTGAAAGTCGATATAAATTACTTCTTGTTTAGGATACGTGCGTAATTCTAGCATATCCTTTTCAATATCGGTTATTTCTGCAATGATCACAAAAGGAAGTGAACCCTCAAAACGAATATTTAACCACATTCCCTTCTCAAGTTCATTTTGCGCAATGAAACCTTTTTGTTCAGATCGACTCAATACGATGATTTCTTTGATACTTTCTTCATCTAAAAGCCCATTTTGTACCGTTAGATCATATCGAATATCATTACCTGGACGAATAATACTGATAAGACCTCCATCTATGTAGTCGATGAAAAACACTCCCATATGTAATTCCGAATTACTTGGTGCGTTTATTTCTACCACATCGCCCAACTCTAGACGAATGTTGGACGATGATGTAATTGTTTCATTTTCATTTTTATTTTCATTTTCATTTTCATTTTTATTATCATTACTGTTTTGTGGTTTGTCTGTTTCGGACGAGGACATTGTATCATCATTACTGCCCAGTTTTGGATTTGTCTCGTTACTAGTTAGATTAATATTGTCATTCTGGTTTGGTATACTAGATGTTACATCAGGATTTTGTATTTTTCGAATATTTTTTTCTACAGAATCAGTTTCTTTGATTTTGATTTTGTTTTTTAATTCCGATGACAACATTAATTTAATGTATATATATAAAATTAATTCATACCGTGTATCTAATTTGATTTCATACTAGATACTCTATGATTTACTCTTCTTGTCTTCAATATGTAATGTTTTTTCAATTGTCGTCGCATTGCCTATATCGTTGATAATGCGTTTTCTCACCTTATCTCCTGTTGGTTGATACATCTGTGTGACTTCATTGATAAGAGACATCATTTTACTATTATATGTGTCTGTGTTGTGTTCATTGTCACGTGGTTTTGATTTTTTCCAATTGCTTAATGTCTTTAATTGGTTGGTATTGTATTCATTTATCGCTTGATTGATTTTATTATGTGTTTTGTCCTTGTCCCATTCATCATTGTCTTTCACATAGAAATGTTTCCTTTTGGTATCAGTACAATGAATCGGACGTTTGGTTTCTTCCATATTTGCCAAAGTTTTCACTAAACTCTCACGTATGCCTTGTACATATCCATTAATCTCAATATATTCTAGATCTTCAAACGTAATTTCTAAATTTTTGATAAATTCTGAAAGATTAAACGCATCTTTGCAGTCATTGTTCAAGAAAGTTATAATATTGAACTGTTTATTGCGATTAATAGTTTGATTATTATTAATGACACGGGGTTCCTTTGCAATCTCCACTAATTGGTTTTGTAACTCTTTATTTTCTGTGATTAAAACTTCTACGAGATTAGTCAGTTTGCTTACGCGGTCTTCACTAGTATAATATTGTGTATTTGTATTTCGGACAACCATTGCATTGTCACTCGTGGTACGTACATCATTTTGTTTGTTATGGTTATGTTCTGCTTGTTCACATAATTCATTTAGATGATTCTTGTGACGATGTTTATATAATCCAGATCGTGTCTTGTATATTTTTTTACAGAATTCACAATTGAAATATTTCTTATGCTCGAGTTTGATATGTCTGTCTTTATTTTCTTTATACAAAAATTCGGCATCGCATTCTTCGCATCGTGTAGGTGTCTTTTCTAGAAGGTTTGCGATAAACGTGTAATATTTTTCGATTTCTTCCCAGTTTTTTACAATCTTTGTTTTCTTATTTTTTACCTTGATATGTGCTGCGAGGGGACAAGTTTCAGGGGACAAATTTTCGCTGTTTTTAGCATCATAAATCAAAAAAAGAATTTCGCCTGTTTTAGAGGAGAAAATAATTTTACTCAAAAATGTTTCCAAAATGTGGAAACCGTGTTTTGCTGTGAAAACGTGTTTCAAAAGATCTTTTTTCTTAGATGTTAAGTAATCACAAAATTCACACTTAAACGAAATTTTAGTCGAAATATGCAAAAAATCCTCTATAATGTTTCCAATTTTTTCCATTTGTTTCCTATGATTTTTTATTTATATATTTTTTTTTGATTTTCAAGATTTTTATTATGCAGTAAAAAATTTTAGTACTTTTTGGAATTTAGAGCTTTTACGTCTCAACGCAAAAATCGTAAAAAAAGTACCAAAAAGTTTTTTCAGCAAGCAAGTTTTGGACATTTATTTTTGTCCATTTTTCGATTCCTCAAAAAACTTTTCGAAAACTTTTATAAAAGTTTGGATATTTCTTTAAGTTCGTTTTTAATATATTTAATTTATATATTTAGATAAAAATTGACATCCTTTCTGTATTTTGAATACAATGAAAACGATCAATATAAAACCAGTATTAACTGATTAATATGTTTTGTATGAGATCAAGTAGAAAACATCGTGTTCAGATGAAGATGGTACATCGTGAACTCAAAGAAAAGATTTTACAAAAACAGAGAAAACAATGTGTTCTTGAGGAATTAAAAAAGAAAGCATTTATGGATGAAATACAAGACAGAAACCATTATCTCATACGTATTGGAAATGCAGATAATTTTCATAACCAAAACTATCACATATGGGGATTCAAAAATAAATTTAAATCAACTGTATCCAAGATAAAAAGAGGTGATATTTTGTGGTTTTTAGCCAATAAGGGTTGGGGAGGGATTGTCCAAGTTGCAGAATTTATTGGTATGTACGATAGAAATATTGATGTAATGGGTGTTCATACGTATACGAATCAACAACAAAATTGGGAAGGGGATGAAAATGATTGGAATATCCAAATTCATTATCTACCTATCAAAAATTTCAATGATGATTCTGAATATTCTGAATTGAAAAAAATATCTTTACAAGGAGTTGCAAATATATGGAATTATCACGAAAAATTGAAAACATTGATATTAGATAAGTTCAACATTGATTTGAAAATGATGTATAATCAAATTAGTTATGAGAACTTTAAGAAAAAAAGTACTTGTAAGTATGAGTATGCAGTAACAGGTGCTTATATAAAAAATTACAGGTTATTTATGAGAAACACAAGTTAATTTGCAATTTTCAAAACCTGCTGTAAAACACGATTTTTACCCGATTTTTTTATGATGCTACTATATGCGAATATTTGTCCCCCCTGGAACAATAACTCTCAAAAAATGGTGAAAAATGCAAAAACACGCAAAAATCTTGAGATGCTAAGCGCTGTGAAAATTTCTCCCCCGATTATGCAGTGGTGGGACAAATTCCTGGGGACAAATTTTCGCATACAGTAGCATCACAAAAAAAACGGGTAAAAAGGCACTTTTGTTACTCAAATGAAAAATGTTTCCAAAATTCGTGTTTTTTGAGTTTGCTCTCATTTTAGTAGATACAGTTTTTATTTGGGAGATGGTAAGAAACGTACTTATTAGTTGATATCGTGTAACTTGTGTTTTTTACCCCAAAATGTTTCCACAATGTTTCCAAATGTTTCCATTTTTTTCGGGGTGAATTTTTCCGCGACCAAAAACCAGATTTTTATTATGCTGTAAAACTTTTTGGTACTTTTTGCAATTTAGAGCTTTCACGTCACAACGCAAATTTCGTAAAAAAAGTTATGAAAAGTTTTTTCAGCAAACAAGTTTTGGACATTTATTTTTGTCCATTTTTCGATTCCTCAAAAAACTTTTCGAAAACTTTTACAAAATTGGGATATTTCTTTAAGTTCAAAATTAATATATTTAATATATTGGATATTTTTGGGTATTAATTCTTATTTGGAAAGAAGTGAAAAGTAACAGAAGCAATATTATCTCTCTCTATATATAATGGTGAAAGTATATCACCTGAAAAAGTTAATCCCGGATAGTAAAATGCGTACGTTGGGGAATACATATGTGGACAGAAAACAAATCAAGTTGTTTATTGATCACGATGCTGATGTGTATAACGAAGACAATAAACTCTTGATGAAATTCCGGAAAACACATTTACCTTCCAAGAAAATGAATACTTTCTATGACAACGTTATTCGGTTCGCTAATCTGAAGACTAACAATCGGGGTTCTGCTAGTGGAAGTACGAGAAAGAATGTTCGTGACAATCCCAAAATTGCAACCAATATAATAGGGTACTTTGATAAACTCTCACCTATGCAGAAAATGTTAATGCGTCGAAAATATACCCAGAAGAAATTATCGTCTTTGAGAGAAACACGATTTTTGTATGAGCATCCAGAAAAATATAAAAAACTTATCCCGTTCATTACAGAGATAGATCGAGCATACAAACAACTGGTACCAGATCACTACAAAAAACAAAAGAAAAAGGCGGATGAAACCCACTTTAGAATTGGGAAGACCGCATTTACTACCATTACGACAAATGTAAATTATCAGACAACGATCCATACAGACAAAGGTGACGACAGTGATGGTTTTGGGAATTTGGTTGTTATTGACAAGGGAGAATATACAGGTGGTGAAATATGTTTTCCTCAATACGGGGTCGGTGTCGACATTCGCGCACAAGATGTTCTGTTTATGGATGTTCATCAATGGCATGGAAATTTGCCTATAAAAAAAAAGTCTCCGGATGCAACGAGACTTTCAGTTGTATGTTATTTACGTAGGCGTGTATGGGAGCAAAGTCGAGGTAAAAGCAAGGATTTCTTTAAGAGACAGACACGTAAAATTAGAAGATTGAAATACTGATCTTACCTTGTCAATGTATAGTTTAATAATTTACCCTCTTACCAAGTGATATAATGGATTCGTTTGTAACCCTCTAAGTCATCTCTATCTGGTCTACCTTGAATGCACGTAACATCCAATTTTACACCAAAGGTTTCATATATATGTTTGTATATTCGATCTTTTCTTAAACTTTTCAAGATGTTTTCTGTACAATATATAGCAGCTTGTTTACCACTTGGATTTATGTGACCCTGAATTATACGTTTGCTACCAGTTTGTTGTATTGCACAAACGATATTGGATACACCCTCTAACATAGCGTCTTCACTGTCTTTTGTTTCTGGAGACAAAGATAAGTATGCAACACCATTACTAGGCTGCACATCTCCATCTTCAAATTCAATATGTTGACAAAAGGTCTCTCTTTTATTTGTCACAGCAATACGCGCTTTAATATCGTCTTTGCGATGCATTGTGTTGATCTTCATATCAATAAATACAGTACCTCTACGAATAGTTCTACCATTGTACGTTCTGTTTTCTTTGAAATACCAAATATTTATCTCATTACCGTCACTGCTTACACCACATGCACTACTTGCTAAAATAGGTTCATCTTTACTTACAGACTTGATAATTTGCTTATGAATATTGGCATATGTTGTGTTTCCTCGTTGAACTTTACGTGGGTTGAATCGAATGTTTTCACTTTGAAGTTTGTCTATAATATCTCGAGTTTGCCTTTCTTCATTTATGTTTATGAATCTGTCACTAAAACGATTATCTTGTATATTTTGAAGTATTTCATTTTTTATATTTTCAAGGTTTATCTGATGATCTTGATTTACTGCTTCATCATAAGAATTCTCTGGGTGAAATTCTAATGGTACTATATTATATAAACTGGATAACTTTCGTTGTTTTTTCAAATTCTTAGCTCTTTTTGGAATTAAATCGCCTTCTGTATCGTAGAACTCGACAAAACGATTGATTTCATTGCGTGTATCATTATGTTGTGTACTTCTCTCAGGAATCCAAATAGGAATATCGTGTTCTACATATCCACACATACGACCCAATAACGATTGAAGAAGAACATCGGTTGCTGCTTTACTTGTTTCGATGACTAATTTAATATGATCCTTGACGATACGTTTACCCATACGTAAATTATTCTTAATCAAAATAACAACAGGACAATCAGGTTCTACTTTAATACGATTATCAAACGTTTCATCGCTTAGATCAGTCCTAGAAGAACTATCGTATGTAAGGACTGTATACCCTAAAGTTTCACACATACGACGAATACTAACTTGTCTTGTTTCAGATGCGCGTATGATAGTATATCCATTGGTAGACGAATTTGAGGACAAGAGATCAGACAATGTACTGTCAATCGATCGTAGGTTATAGAATTTAATCTGACCTTTATCTAACATATTTTTCACACCATAGTATGTATCTGGAGCACGATTTATAATGAAAGACTTGTCTTGATCTAAATGATTGAGGTCACTGAATTCTGAAAACGGAGTTGCAGAAACAGACAACAGATAATTATCATTTCTTTCAAGAGAAGATATATCTCCATCGGGAGAAATACACATCTTTTTAAGAAACTCATCCGGCGCCATATTCTTGTTTTGTGCGAAGTGACTCTCGTCCCAAATGAAAAGTGTGCGGTTACAGGGTTCATCTTTCTTTTTAAGATTTGATGCTCCCCATAAAACATTACGGTTTTCAGCAAAATCACGAGATAGACGTTCTATTTTTTCTGCATTTTCAACCAACTCATTACCTTGTGGGAAACCGTTTACTTCTAAAAATTGTTTTAGTTTTGTGATCCTGTATTTACTGACAAATTCAGTGATATCAATAGTTTGTTCTTTCAATCCCTTCTCATTATTACCTGAAAAGACAACAATGTTATCAACCTTACCTTGAGCATACATTTCTATAGCAACCCATAGATATGTATGTGACTTACCTGACTGCATCTGAGATGCAAAGAGAACCCACCGTTTGGTCTCAAACTCCTCAATGATGCGGTCACCACCTTCAACTTCGTTTACGTACAATTCGGACATTGTAAGTTTTCGTTTTCTTAGAGCGTAGAGCTTTTAAGATTTTGGTTTTCGTTTTGTTTTAAAGTGCTATATCAAATACTTATTCGAGACAGTATCAATTTTAAAAAAATGATCATATATATATATATATATCCCTACATTTGAATAGATATATTTTCATACATCTTCACTATTCATTCTTTATCTGGCTGGCATAAAAACGTCTATGAAGCATCACGTAATCTGACCTCGTCTGTTCCATCCTTCCGCTGAAATGCAGATACATATTCTGGATACGTTTTTACCAGGTAGTCTTTATCTAATTTACTCTGAGTGCGTCGGTTTTCAAACCCGATACCACCTGGAGCATAAAATTTGGTCTTCACCGAGATATAATTGTATCGAAGTACTCCACCATCTTTCAAGTAATATTTCAGTGTAGTATCGTAATCATCTTTGGCTTTTAGTTTAGGAGACGGATAGAGAGATTGATCGTGACGATTAATATACCCGTGTAAAAGTCCAATGATAAATCGTAAATCAGTTGTTACTTTATTCTGCATAAAAAAGGCGTTTTTCACGGGATATATCCCCCAGAGGTACAGATTGTGCTTCTTCAAATCTTGGTACGCTTTTTTGAAGAACGAATCTAAATTTCTTACCACCGATAGAGTAGTTTCAGATTTTCTCCGGTATACTTCTTCAATATCATCATCTAAAGAAACGATATATTGTCCGGGTTTGAAATATTCAGAGATGAAACGTCTTTGTGGAGAGATGCCTTTTTTTCCAATGATGATCGAGTTATACAATTCACTGGGTACGTTTTCTATGTATTGTTTGTATTCTGTTTTGTTGGCCACAAATATATAGATAGAATTCGATGAAACCTTTTTTTTTTTCAAAGTCATCAATGTTTTTTCTATGATTACATCCGATCTTTGATAACTTGGAATGGCTACAACATAGGATGTATTCATTCTGTTACAATCAAGTTAGAAATAATATTATTTCTCTCAATATTATTTTTCATTTGTTTTATATTTTCATCTCTTTTTGTTTGTATTTTCAGAAGCCTGCTGTAAAACACGATTTTTACCCGATTTTTTTATGATGCTACTATATGCGAATATTTGTCCCCCTTGGAACCATAATTCTCAAAAAATGGTGAAAAATGCAAAAACACGCACAAATCTTGAGATGCTAAGCGCTGTGAAAATTTCTCCCCCGATTATGAAGTGGTGGGACAAATTTCTGGGGAGAAATTTTCGCATACAGTAGCATCTGACAAAAATCGGGTAAAAATGCACTTTTGTTACTCAAACGGAAAATGTTTCCAAAATTCGTGTTTTTTCGTTTTGCTGTCATTTTTGTTGATGCGGTTTTTTCTCAAAAGATGGTTAGAAGTGTACTTTGTGTTTAATACTTTACAACTCGTATTTTTGACCCCAAAATGTTAACACAATGTTACATAGTGGATCCATTTTTTTTGGGGAGTAATTTTCAGTGGTCAAAAACGAGATTTTTTTTATGC
>Ga0181563_10001937_pt1 | contig 20105 bp, 23 predicted proteins | sample 011ome_25_FD_133759 | JGI IMG/M metagenome (GOLD analysis project Ga0181563, IMG submission 133759) | Coastal salt marsh microbial communities from the Groves Creek Marsh, Skidaway Island, Georgia - 011512CT metaG (megahit assembly) | ecosystem: Environmental > Aquatic > Marine > Intertidal...
CGATAGTGCCTTTGCCAGAAGCAGTGGGTCCGTCGACTGCGATGATCATGACTTCGCTTTCCGCGACTTTACAGCCTTCCACAAGCCCCAGATCGCAATCGCGGCCCAAAAACCTTCGAGCACTAGGCTGGGCCAATTGGTGTGGACGAGTAGAGACACGGTGAGCAGCGCCGCCCCCACCAGATTGGTCCCATGCAGAATGAACGGATTGGGCTCGTCCGTCGCGGTCAGATAGAAATATGCCCCGATGATGCAGGCCATCCCGACAAAGCCGATCAGGCTATAGATGTCCATGGCTTCGCTCATGCCGCAGCCTTCGCGAGCAGGTGCATGAAGTTCGGGAAGCTCGTCTGGATTGGGGAGGTGTCGTCCACTTCGACTCCTTTGCGGCTGGCGTTTCCGGCCACTGCCATCGCCATGGCAATGCGGTGGTCCAAATGCGTGGTCACGGGCACACCAGACGTGCCGGGCAGGGGATCGCCGCCACTGCCGTGGATAACCAAGCCATCCTCGCGCTCTTCAACTCGCGCGCCGGCCAAAGTCAGCGCATCCGCCATTGCCGACAGGCGATCGCTCTCCTTGACACGCAATTCGTCTAGGCCGCTGGTGGTGGTCGTCCCCTTCGCCAAGGCGGCGGCGACAAACAGCACTGGAAACTCATCGATCATGCTGGGCGCAACCTCAGGATCGACATCGATTCCGGTAAGTGCAGAGTGCTTGACCCTAAGATCGGCAACGGGTTCACCGCCAACCTCGCGTCGGTCCAGTTCCTCGATCTGTCCGCCCATCGCGCGCAGCACTTCGATCAGACCCGCTCGTGTCGGATTAAGACCGACATTTTCGATGACAAGATCGCTACCCTCGGTGATCAGTGCAGCAACGATAAAGAAGGCCGCTGATGATGGATCACCCGGAACGACCACATCTTGTGGCTTCAACTCCGCATCGCCGTGGATTCGGATCACACGCTCTCCATCTACCTCTTCGACTTTCAGCTCAGCGCCAAAGCCGCGCAACATCCGCTCGGAATGATCGCGCGTCGGAACGGGTTCGATCACGGTTGTAATACCCGGCGTGTTGAGGCCTGCGAGCAGCACCGCGCTTTTTACCTGAGCGCTCGCCACCGGCAGGCGATAGGTAATCGGTACTGCGGGAAGGGCACCATGCATGGTCAGCGGCAAGGTTCCGCCCTCGGACGCATCAAAACTTGCGCCCATCTGGCTCAGCGGTGTGATCACGCGGCCCATCGGACGCTTCGACAGGCTAGCATCTCCTGTGAACTGCGCGGTTATCCCATGGCTGGCGATCAGCCCCATCAGCAGGCGCGTGCTGGTGCCGCTATTGCCCATGTCGAGCGGCGCGTCAGGTTGCAGCAACCCTCCTACACCCACGCCATGGATGTGCCATGTCTCGCCGGATTTTTCGATCCTTGCACCCATGGCCCGCATAGCGGCGGCGGTCGCCATCACGTCTTCGCCTTCGAGCAAGCCGGTGACGCGGGTTTCGCCAATGGCCAGCGCACCGAACATGATCGATCGATGACTGATTGATTTGTCCCCTGGCACGCGCAAGCGCCCCGTCAGAGGTTCTGAAAAAGTGAATCTATGGCTGGGCAAGCGGGTTTCCGGTCCGTTTTGAGCTGAGATTTTAGCAGCGCGGATTTTGACAGGCGCATGGCCCTATGGCAAGGCGCGCCGCGCTCTTGATTCGGGCTGAATTACTACCCATCAAGAAAGAGAATTTTTCGCGCGGCCTGATTTAGCAAGAACAGCAGGCCCGACCAAAGGAATACGAAGATATGACTAAGCCAGAATGGGGCACCAAGCGTTCCTGCCCTAAATGCGGGGAACGTTTTTACGATCTGGGCAAGGATGACCCTGCGACCTGCATCGAATGCGGTGAAGAATGGCATCCTGAGCCGGTTCTCAAACCGAAGCAGCCGATTCCGTTCGAAGACGAGAAGAAGAAGGACGTAGAACCGGATAGCGATCTGAGCGGCGACGATGATGATGATCTGAAGGATCTGGAAAACATCGATGACGCAGAAGATTCGCCAGACAATGATGTTGATCTCGGCGGCGACGATGACCTTGGCGTAAGCAAGGGCAAGGGCGACGACGAAGAAGACGATAGCTAAGATTATCGTTGCATAACTTGGAAGGCGTGTTTAACGCGCGCTTCCTGCAGGTCGAAGGGCCTGCAACATGACTGGCGCGGGGCCTTAGCTCAGCTGGGAGAGCGCTACAATGGCATTGTAGAGGTCAGCGGTTCGATCCCGCTAGGCTCCACCAGTCACCTGATAAAGTCGGATTTCATATGAGATTCGCACGCTGGCCGACGAGTTCTCGTCCGCCGGCGTTTTTCGCATTTGCGAAGCTTTCGAGCTTCGAGACTTGGAGTTGAAGACGATGTTTGACAATTTGTCCGACCGCCTTGGCGGCGTCTTTGACAAGCTCAAAGGCCGGGGCGTTCTTAAGGAACAAGACGTTCGCGATGCGATGCGCGAAGTCCGCATTGCTCTGCTGGAAGCCGATGTCGCTTTGCCGGTCGCGCGCCGTTTCATCGACGCTGTCACTGAAAAGGCCGTTGGTCAGGACGTTTTGCGTTCGGTCACCCCGGGCCAGCAAGTGGTCAAGATCGTTCATGACGAGCTGGTCGAGATGCTGGGCGGGGAAGAAACGCCGGGCCTCAATCTTGATGCCAAACCGCCGGTTGTGATCATGATGGTCGGTCTGCAAGGTTCGGGTAAAACCACCACTACCGCCAAGCTGGCCAAGCTGATCCGCGAAAAGCACGGCAAGAAAGCGTTGATGGCTTCGCTCGACGTCAATCGTCCGGCGGCGCAGGAACAGCTGGCTGTGCTCGGTGAGCAGACCGATATTGCAACATTGCCAATCGTCGCGGGCCAGCAACCGGTTGATATCGCGCGCCGCGCGATGGAATCGGCCAGATTGCAGAACGTGGATGTTCTGCTGCTCGATACTGCGGGCAGGCTGCATGTTGATGAAGCGCTGATGGCCGAAATGAAGGCTATTTCTGCCGTTTCAGCGCCAACCGAGGTGCTGCTGGTGGTCGACAGCCTGACCGGCCAGGACGCGGTCAATGTCGCGCAAAGCTTTACCGGCGAAGTCCCGCTGACAGGCGTTGTCCTCACCCGTATGGATGGCGATGCACGCGGCGGTGCGGCGCTTTCCATGCGCCACGTCACGGGACAACCCATCAAGTTTGCCGGTACAGGCGAGAAGCTTGACGCGATTGAAGCATTCCATCCCTCGCGCGTTGCGGACCGCATCCTTGGCATGGGCGATGTTGTCAGCCTGGTCGAGAAGGCTGCGGCGACGATCAAGGAAGAAGACGCCGAAGCACTCGCCAAGCGTATGGCAAAGGGTCAGTTTGACCTGAATGACCTGCGCACCCAGCTGCGGCAGATGCAGAATATGGGTGGCCTCGGCATGCTGGCGGGCATGATGCCTGGCATGAAGAAAGCCAAGGCAGCGCTCGCGGCGAGCGACATGGATGACAAGGTGCTGGTGCATATGGACGCGATCATCGGTTCGATGACCGGTAAAGAGCGCGCGCGGCCCGAATTGATGAACGCCAAACGCAAGAAGCGCGTGGCGGCAGGCAGCGGCACCGATGTGCAGACCGTGAACAAGGTTCTGAAGATGCACAAGGAAATGAGCCGCGCGATGAAGCAGATCAAGAAGATGGGTGGCCTCAAAGGCCTCGCATCGATGTTTGGTGGCGGTGGCCTAGGTGCAGCCATGCCCGGCCTCGGTGGCCCGGGTGGCGGCATGGGCGGCGGCATGCCCGGCTTGGGTGGTCCAAAGGGGCCGTCGGTTGATCCCGACACGCTCCCGTCGGAACTTAGAGACATGTTGAACAAGAAATAATTTTACTAATTTACAAAGATTTAGACTGGAAAGGTAATACACAATGGCAGTTGCAATTCGTTTGTCGCGCGGAGGCGCGAAGAAGCGTCCTTACTACCGCATCGTTGTCGCAGACGGCCGCGCGCCGCGTGACGGCAAATATCTGGAGCAGATCGGCACCTACAACCCGATGCTGCCGAAGGATTCGGGCGAGCGCGTGAAGCTCAACGAAGACCGTGCGCGTCACTGGCTCTCAGTTGGTGCGAAGCCGTCTGACCGCGTGCACCGCTTCCTGGATGCGGCTGGCATCCTTGAGCGTGCACCGCGCAACAACCCGAACAAGGGTGAGCCGGGCGAAGCTGCGAAGGAACGCGCTGAAGAGAAAGCTGCAAAGCTTGCTGAAGCTGAAGAAGCAGCCAAGGAAGCAGCCGAGGAAGCAGCCGAGGCACCTGCAGAAGAAGAAGCAGTGGTTGAAGAAGCTGCCGCTGAAGAGGCGCCTGCTGAAGAAGCCGCAGCCGAAGAAGCTCCGGCCGAAGAAGCAGCTGCTGAAGAAGCCGCAGCCGAAGAAGCTCCGGCCGAAGAAGCAGCTGCTGAAGAAGCACCCGAAGAGAAGGCTGAGTAAGCCCTTTCATGACGGATACGCCCGTCACGCCGAAGGATCTCGATCTTGCAGCCGTAACTGGCGCGCATGGCGTGGCGGGCGAAGTCCGCTTGAAGCTGTTTGGCGAAGGCGTGGATGCGCTAGCCAAGCACAAGAGCTTCAAAACCAAAGGGTCCGATCTCTCTCTGACCCTCAAGAAGATCCGCTCAGACAATAAGGGCGGCGCGATTGCGCGTTTTGCCGAGGTATCCGGGCGCGGCTCGGCGGAAAAACTGCGCGGCACCGTGCTGTGCGTACCGCGTGACGCGCTGCCTTCGCTGGACGATGGCGAATACTATTTCATGGACTTGATCGGGCTGGCCGTCTTCACCGATGCCGGCGACGCCGTGGGGCGCACCGTGGATGTCCAGAATTTCGGCGCGACCGACATTATCGAGATCGCCAAAGACCCTGTGCCTGCAAAGGGCATGAAGACCTTTATGGTCCCGATGACCAAGGACGCGGTGATCGAGTGGGACGCAGAAAAGCTTGTGATTGCAGCCAATTTCGTTGACGAATAGCGGCATGACCTCTCTCAACGTCGCGATATGCCAAGCTGCGCCGGTGCCGCTCGATTTTGCTGGCGGGATCGAGAAAGCGACGCGGATCGCGAAAGAGGCGATCGACAATGGCGCGCAGCTGGTCGCGTTCGGTGAGACTTTTCTTGGCGGCTATCCGCTGTGGCTGGATGAGGCGCCCGGCGCGGCGCTGTGGGATCATCAAGGCACGAAAGCGCTGCATGCAATCATGCTCGAGCAAGCGATTGTGCCCAATGACGAGCGCTTGCTGCCACTGCAGGAACTCGCGGACGAAACCGGCGCGTGCATTTCTATCGGCGCGCATGAGCGGGCGCGCCAAAGCCTCTACAACAATCAGCTGATGTTCCGCCCGGGAGACACACCGCTGGATCACCGCAAGCTGGTGCCGACGCATGGTGAGCGGCTGATCTGGATGCGCGGCGATGGCTCGACGCTTAGCGTGCATCAGGCCGAGTGGGGCAAGGTCGGCAATCTGATCTGCTGGGAACATTGGATGCCGCTGGCAAGGGCTGCGATGCACAATCTGGGTGAGAGCGTGCATGTCGCCGCATGGCCGACAGTGCGAGAGGAATATGCGCTGGCGAGCAGGCATTATGCGATGGAGGGGCGGTGCTTTGTGCTGGCGGCGGGGCTGGTGCAGCATCGCGATGATCTGTTCGACGGGCTGGAACGAGTTGGCGGAAACGACGAAGCGCTCGCGTTATTTAACGCCATCGAAAGCGAACAACTCAATCGTGGCGGCTCGATGATCATCGCCCCCGATGCGCGGGTCTTGGCGCAGGCAGGCGAGGGCGAGGAAACGCTCTTCGCGGAGCTTGATCTCTCAGAGGTCGGCCAAGGCCTCGCGAGCCTCGACACCGATGGCCATTATTCGCGGCCCGATGTGTTCGAACTGCACGTCGATACTCGGGCGAAGGATGGGGTGAATTGGGCGGATTAGAGTATGTTGTTAATTGGCGTAGCGAAGCGCCCACATGCCTCGCCCTTTCCCTTCGGGCAACGCGAAAAGATCCATTCCACCTTTATACGCGTCAGAATCTGAGGAGTTTTCCTCCAGAGTTTTTCGGATCACGGCTTCGGTGCTCGGAGGAAGTGATCTTCCACCCCGGCTTCCCTATGCGGGGTATGGTGATTGTCCTCTCGTGCGATTTAACTTGGATGGTCTTGGTTTCGACATGTTCGGGTTCTGCTTCCACTTCGGCTAGAAATTCTCGTTCGGCAAACATCCTAGCCAGTATGTCATTCTCCGATTTGTCTCCCTCGACGGAAGCGCTCCAAATCTTGCCAAAGATTTCATTCGAGATTTCAATAGTGCGCATCGTTCTTTTCCAGACTTAGAGGGTTTATGAGCTATAAAGAGGTATTTAGAGGTGTTTGGAGGGTTTTGTTAACTTTCGGACCTTCAACTCTTCTGTTAGTCGCCTCGCCATGACCTTCGCTGCCACCATCCTCACGCTTTACCCAGAGATGTTTCCCGGGCCGCTGGGCGTTTCGCTCGCAGGCAAGGCGCTCGAGCGCGGGGACTGGTCTTGCGACACAGTCAATCCGCGCGATTTTACCGAGGACAAGCATCGCACGGTTGATGATACGCCAGCGGGCGGCGGTGCCGGGATGGTGCTGAAGGCCGATGTAATGGCGGCTGCGCTTGATTCTGTTTTGCAAATGCAAAAGCCCTCCTCTGAAGTGGAGGGGGCTTCCTCGCCCAAAGTGCCCATCCTCGCCATGACACCGCGCGGGAAACCCATCACGCAGGCACGCATTCGCGAGATAGCATCAGGCCCCGGCGTCACCATCATTTGCGGCCGTTTCGAGGGGTTTGACGAGCGGCTGTTCGAGGCTCGCCCCGAAATCGAGCAAGTCAGCCTGGCGGACATCGTGCTTTCCGGCGGGGAACCGGCGGCATTGGCGATACTTGATGCTTGCATTCGGCTACTTCCCGGCGTAATGGGCGCGCCTTCAAGCGGAACCGAAGAATCCTTCGAAGATGGATTGCTCGAATATCCGCAATATACCCGACCTCAAACATGGGAAGGGCGCACGATCCCTGAAGTGCTGCGATCGGGGGATCATGCGAAGGTGGATGCTTGGCGTAAAGCGCAAGCGGAAACCGACACTCGGCTACGCAGGCCGGACTTATGGGAACGCTATAGTGGCGATCCAGTCCGATCTGCCTCTGGTGTGCAGCGAAAAAAGAAGGACTAGGACCAGTGAACCTGATCCAGCAAATCGAAGCGGAAGAAATTGCCAAAGCTGGCAAGGACATCCCCGAATTTCGCGCCGGCGACACCGTTCGCGTGGGCGTGAAGGTTGTCGAAGGACAACGTGAGCGTATTCAGAATTTCGAAGGCGTAGTGATCGCCCGTTCGAACCGCGGAATGGGTTCGAATTTCACTGTGCGCAAGATGAGCTTTGGCGAAGGTGTGGAGCGTGTATTCCCGCTCTATGCACCAATCGTTGACAGTATCACTGTGGTTCGCCGCGGTGTCGTGCGTCGCGCGAAGCTCTATTATCTGCGTGGCCGCACCGGTAAACGTGCGCGTATCGCCGAACGCCGTGAGAATGCGCCGAAGGCGTAAATCTCGCATCGGCGAAATAGAGAAGGGCGGTCCTGCGGGGCCGCCCTTTTTCGTTGGAACTTTGCAATCACTCAAGTTTTTCGTCATGGCATCGCCAAACCGATTTGAGAGAGGTCTGTCCTTGAAATGCGCTTACTCATCGCCGTTGCCGCTTCGCTTGCTCTTGCCACTCCAGCACTCGCGGATGATCACGCGATGAGCGATGCGCCAGAACTGACATTCGAGCGGGTATTCGCTTCGCCAAGCCTCAATGGATCAAGCCCGCGTGAGGCCAAGCTTTCGCCCGATGGGCGCTATCTCACGCTGCTGGGCAATCGCGAGGATGACAGCGCGCGCTATGATCTGTGGGGCTTTGATCGTGAGAGCGGCGAGTGGACCATGTTGGTCGACAGCGAGAAGCTCAGCTCAGGCCGCACGCTGTCCGAGGATGAGCTGATGCAGCGCGAGCGGCAGCGTGTCGGCAATCTCAAGGGCATCATCAGCTATCAATGGGCGAGCGATGGCAAGTCCGTGCTCGTGCCGCTGGACGGTGACCTCTATCTCGCAGGCCTTGATGGATCAGTCACGCAATTGACTGACACTGAAGAGAGCGAGCTCAACCCCAAGCTCAGCCCCCGCGCTGGCTATGTCTCTTTCGTGCGCGATCGCCAGCTTTGGGTTGGCGAAGTGGGCTCGGAAGCTACGCCGATCACTCCCAAGGAAGGCGAGAACATCCGCTGGGGCGAAGCCGAGTTCGTCGCACAGGAGGAAATGGCCCGCCTCACTGGCTTCTGGTGGGACGGGAATGATACGCGCATCGCAGTCCAGCGCACTGATGAAACACCTGTGGCGGTTGTGAACCGCGCCGCGATTGGCGCGACTGGCACACGGGTATTTTCTCAGAAATACCCCTTCGCGGGCAGCGACAATGCGATTGTCGAGCTCTACATCATGGACCCGGACGGGCAGAACCGTGTGAAAGTAGATCTGGGCGAAGAGACCGATATCTATCTCGCGCGGGTCGATTGGGGCCCGCACGATTATCTTTATGTCCAGCGCCAGAACCGCGAACAAACCGTGCTCGACATGCTGCGTGTCGATCCGAGTACCGGCGAAAGTCAGTTGTGGTTCACGGAAAGCGCAGCGCGTGATGACTTCTGGATCAACTTGGACGACAATTATCGCTTCCTCAACGACGGATCGCTGATCTGGTGGAGCGAGCGCGACGGTTTTGGGCACCTCTACCGGTTTGCTGAAGGCGAATGGACACAGCTCACCAGCGGCGAATGGGTTGTCACTGGCCTTGTCGGCGTCGATCAGGAGCGTGGCCGCCTCTATTTCGAAGGCAATTCCGATGGTGTGCTGGAACGGCATATCTACGCGCTTGACCTCGATACCCCCGGCGAATGGACGCGGCTGACCGAACCCGGCTTCGTCAACTCCGCCAGCATGGACAAGAAGGGGCAATCGCTGCTGATCTCGCGCTCTGCATCAAACCAGCCGCCACAAACCTATCTTGCCGATACGGACGGCAACCGGATCGCCTGGGTTGAAGAAAACGCGCTCGACGTGGATCATCCTTATGCGCCGTATCTGGCCAGCCATGTTGCGCCAGAATTTGGCACGGTGGCCGCCGAAGATGGCACACCGCTGCATTACATGATGATCAAGCCGGAAATGGAGCCGGGCAAGAAATACCCCGTGTTCTTCTACCACTATGGCGGACCTGGCCCGCAGTTGGTCGATCGCGGCTGGGACGGGGCTTTGGCGCAAGCGGTGGTCGACAAGGGTTATATCTGGTTTGCGCTCGACAATCGCGGGTCGAACAATCGCGGGGTCGATTTCGAACAGCCGATCTACCGCGCGATGGGCGGGGTCGAAGTGCGCGATCAGGCGAAAGGCACCGAGTTCCTTAAGACGCTTGAATTCGTCGATCCGGACAAGATTGCGATCTACGGCTGGTCCTACGGCGGATACATGACCTTGAAGCGCTTGCAGGCAGAGCCGGGCGTCTATGCCGCGGGTATTTCCGGCGCGCCGGTTACCAAGTGGGAGCTTTACGACACGCACTATACAGAGCGTTATATGGGCGATCCGCGACTTGTACCGACGGCCTATGAGGATTCCAATGCGATGAAGGACGCGACCAAGATGTCAGATCCGCTGTTGTTGGTGCACGGCATGGCTGACGACAATGTGGTGTTCGAACATTCGTCAGAACTGATCGCGGCGTTGCAAGAGGGCAATGTCCCGTTCGAGATGATGCTCTATCCCGGATACACGCACCGCGTGGCGGGCGAGAATATCTCACCGCATCTTTGGAATACCTATTTCAACTTCCTCGAACGGCACGGCGTGACTCCGCCCGAGTAGGGCGCGGGGTTTCCGCCAACCATTCAAGCACCTTGGCTGCGACCTCGTCGGGAGCTTCCACCTGGGGATAGTGCCCGATTTTGGGCAGTAAATGGTGGCGCGCATTGGGCAACACGTCGCGCCATTTGCGATAGGCGTGTTCTCCGGACACCGGATCAAGTGCACCGTTGATCAGGCCGATGCGCGCTTGCGAATGTTCTAACGCGCCCACCCAGCGCGCCTCATGTTCGCGGCGATCGGCGATGTAGTGCAGCAGTTTGTGGAAGATCAGGTTTCCGTCATGCTCGTTAATGAATTCCCAAAAGCTGTCCAGTTCGGCTTCGCTCGGCTGAGTGTCTAGGCCGAAAACTTCTGAGAAGCTCTTCCCGAAACCCTTTCGGTTCAGCAATCGGCTGACGATAAAGCCGATGGGCGAAGTGCCCAGTTTCTGGATTGGCCGCGGGCGGTGCTGATCCGGAAATATGCCCCCGTTGAGGAATATCATCTGACCCAATCCGGTTGCGCCAGTACCGTCGACGTTTCGGGCCAGCAATTCCTGCCCCACCGACACGCCGTAATCATGCACGAGCGCATCCCACTCACTAACCTTGAGGTGTGAGAGCAGTGCTTCCTGAAGATCTGTTTGAAGGTGGATCGAATAGCCTGAGCGGGGTTTTGCCGACAAGCCGTAGCCCAACATGTCGCACGCGATCAGGCTGTAATGTTTGGAAAGCTCTTCCCACACAGGTTCCCAATCCCATGCGCAGGTTGGGAAACCATGGACAAGCAGGAGGGGGGGACCCTCACCGCCGGTCCAATAGGCGATCTGGTGTCCCTCAAAGGTGAAATAGTTCGCGCGACCGCGCCATTCGGCTGTATTGGCATGCATAGGTTTTCCTCTTGCTATGCAGGGCTAGTCGCGGCAGCGGGGTGTGCAAGCAATTTTATGCGACGGAGAATGTAATTGGGTTATCGGGTGGCAGTTGTTGGCGCGACAGGCAATGTCGGGCGCGAAATGATGCAGATCCTCGCAGAGCGCGAGTTTCCGTGTGATGAGGTCGCGGCAGTCGCATCGTCGCGCTCGCACGGGACAGAGGTGGAATTCGGCGACACCGGCAAGATGCTCAAATGCAGGAACATTGAGCATTTTGACTGGGCGGGCTGGGATATTGCGCTGTTCGCGGCTGGCAGCGGCCCGGCGAAGGAATATGCGCCCAAGGCTGCGGCGGCAGGCTGTGTGGTGATTGACAACAGCTCTCTCTACCGGATGGATCCGGACGTTCCGCTGATCGTCCCAGAGGTCAATCCGGAAGCGATCGACGACTATTCGAAGCGTAACATCATCGCGAACCCCAATTGCTCGACTGCTCAAATGGTTGTCGCGCTAAAGCAGCTGCACGATGCGGCGACGATCAAGCGTGTCGTTGTATCGACCTATCAGTCCGTGTCAGGCGCAGGAAAGGCGGGCATGGATGAGCTTTTCCAGCAGAGCCGCGCAATCTTTGTTGGTGACCCCGTTGAAGCGGAAAAGTTCACTAAGCAGATCGCCTTTAACGTGATCCCGCATATCGATGTCTTCCTGGACGATGGATCGACCAAGGAAGAATGGAAGATGGTGGTCGAGACCAAGAAGATTCTGGACCCCAAGATCAAATTGAATGCCACATGTGTGCGAGTGCCTGTGTTCGTTGGCCATTCCGAAGCGATCAATATCGAGTTCGAGAATGAGCTTTCAGCCGAACGAGCGATGGAAATCCTGCGTGAGGCGCCTGGCATCATGCTGATCGATAAGCGCGAAGATGGCGGCTATGTCACGCCGGTCGAGTGCGCAGGCGACGGTGCAACCTATGTTAGCCGCGTTCGCGAAGACCCGACGGTAGAAAATGGCCTGACGCTTTGGTGCGTGTCAGACAATCTGCGCAAAGGTGCGGCACTGAACGCGGTTCAGATTGCCGAACTGCTGGGCCGAACGCATTTGAAGAAGGGCTGATCGCCTAGGCGAACTGGTCTAGAAGCATGGTGTGAAGACGAAGGCCCTTGCTTGTCTCGGAAATCGCCAAGATCGACACAGGCCTGTCCTGCGTGTCGCTGAGCTGGCAGGTGCACTAAGTCAGATTTATCGCTTGCCGGTGCTCGCTCGATTGCCGCGCATCAGCAGGGTAAGCGGAGCAGCGGCAATGGTGAACCACATCATCAGGTAGAAGTCGTTGATATAGGCTACCATCGCCGCCTGCCGGTTCACTTCGGCATCGATTACTCGCAATACCGTCTCACCCATCACCTGATACTGGTCGATCGTCGACACATCGACAACACTTCCGGTCGCGGCGGTCACGTGACTGCCTAGCTCTTCATGCCCGCGCTGGATGTTGCTGCCGAGGATCGCAGTCATGATCGATATACCGATCGATGCGCCCAGCGAGCGCAACAGGTTGAGCAGGCTCGATCCGTCGGTCCGCAAGCGGGGCGGGAGCGTCGCAAATGCGCTGACTTGCAGCGGGATGAAAACGAGCCCCATGCCAAGCCCCTGGAGTAGCCCGGAAATGATAATGTGGATCTGGTCTACCTCAAGCGACCAATGCGCCATCTGCCAGAGAGAATAGGCGCAAACGAGAAAGCCGATTGCGACGACCGGACGCGCATCGACGCCGTGCCGCATCAGGTATCCGGATACTTGCATGCTGATGAGAATGCCCACCCCGCGCGGCATCAGAACAATACCCGTGTCGATCACGCCATATCCGAACAGATTCTGGAGCATCGGCGGGAGCAGCGCCATCACCGCGAACATCACCACGCCGATCACGACCATGAAGAACAGCGCAATCGCGAAATTGCGATCCTTGAACATCGCGGTTTCGAACATCGGGTGGGAAGCGGTCGCGAAGTGGACGATGACCATCCAGGCGGCTGCCGCGCTGAGTAGCGCGTAGAGCCAGATTTCGCCGGAATCGAACCAGTCGAGCTGCGTACCACGATCGAGCATCAGTTGCAGCGCTGTGAGCGCCACCGCCATCAGCAGGAAACCGGCTATGTCGAACCGCCGCTTCTTGGTCTCGCGATGCGGCAGGAAGGCAAACAGCGCGGAGAGTGAAAGGATCCCGACCGGCAGGTTGACATAGAATACCCAGCGCCAGTTCGCGCTTTCAGTCAGCCAGCCTCCGAGGATCGGGCCAAGGATCGGGCCTATCATGATCCCCATGCCCCAGATCGCCATGATCTGCGGATGCTTGCTAGGCTTAGTCACGTCGAGCATGAAAGCTTGGCTGAGAGGTGCAATGAATGCCCCGGTCACACCCTGAAGCGCACGGAAAGCCCCCATTTCTTCCAAGTTCTGCGCCATGCCGCACAGCATCGACGTGAGGATGAAGCCCGCGACTGACATGATGAACAGCTGCCGCCCACCAATTCGATCAGCCAGCCATCCGGTAATCGGCAAGGCAACAGCTGATGCGATGATGTAGCTGGTGAGTACCCAAGTGACGGTATCTACCGTTGCACCGAGCGAGCTTTGCATGTGCGGGATCGCGACATTGGCGATGGTCGTGTCAAGTATCTGCAGCAGCGACGCCGCCATGATCCCGATGATCAGCAGCCAATAGTTATCGGTATGAAGTTCGGCCTCGTCATGGGGAGGCACCGAGACGGCATTCGCGCCGCCACGCCCATCGCCACTCGCTGGTGCCGCGCGGCTGGCCATCGTCAGTCTTGCTTTTCGTTGCTGGTATAGACCGTCACTTCGCTCGAAAGGCCGGCAATCAGCCGACGCGGGCTTGGCCCGTCAATCGCGATCCTGACCGGGACACGCTGGGTTACCTTGACCCAGTTGCCGGTGGCGTTTTGAGCGGGAAGAACCGAAAACTCGGCCCCTGTACCTGCGCCGATGCTTTCAACATGACCGGCCAGTTCGACGCCCGGATAGGCGTCCAATTCTATCTTCGCACGCTGCCCCGGTTGCATTTCGGCAAGGTCGGTCTCCTTGAAATTGGCTTCGACATAGGCCGTCTGCTCAGCCACCAGAGTGAGCACAGGCAAGTTCGAGACGATCTGCTGCCCATTCTGCAACCGTTCCGCTTGCGCCACCCGCCCGGCGATGGGCGCGCGGACCTCGGTGCGGCGAAGCGCGAGTTCGGCCTCTGCTTTGCGGGCCTGCGCGGCTGCGACCTGTGGATTGACTCCAGGCACGGCAGAGCCTGTCGCAAGTCGCGAGCGGGCTTCGCGCTGTCTTGCCAGCGCCTGCTTCAGCTCTTCGCGTGCCCTCGCTCTCGCGTGTTCTGCGGCATCAAGGTCGGCCTTCGTGCTGAAGCCGCGATCCCATAGCGCCTTTACCCGCTCGAAATTTGCTTCGGCCAGGTCAATGTCTGCTTGCGCGGCGCCAATGTCTGCGCCGGTAAGGTCGGTATCATTGCTCAGTGCGATCACATTGGCCTGCGCCGTTGCAATGGCAGCATTGGCGTCGGCAATCTGCAGGAGGTAGGGTTCGGGATCGACCCGGAACAGCAGCTGACCAGCGCTAACCATGTCGCCTTCCGCGACCAGTACTTCCACGATCTTGCCGCTGACTTCGGCGCTGACAGCAACTTTGTCCTGTTGGACATAGGCATTGTCGGTCGAGACTTTGCCTTGCAGCCCCAGCCAGTAAATCCCGGCGCCCGCAAACAGCAGCAGGGGAACCGAGATCATGATCGCAGCGCGTTTCCATCGGAATTTGGGTTTGGCGGTCACGGAATGCGCGTCGTTCTCGATTGGCTCCGGGCGCGTCTCGAAATCTGGATCAGCCTCAGCCATCGACCAGTTCCTTTTTACGTGCGCGCGAGAGGTTCTCACCGATCCGGTCGAGCAACGCGGCGAGTGTTTTGCGCTCGCCGCTTGCCATCCCTGCCAGCATTTCCTCGAACATGATCTCGACAATGCCTTGCAGTTCGTTGACGATCTGCGTCGCCTTGTCGGTCAGATGCAGGATACGCGCGCGGCGATCCGCGGGATCCGATCGACGCTCGAGCCAGCCGGCATCCTCCATCCTGTCCACGATACGCGTGAGCGTGATGGGTTCGACTTCAAGCCGCTCTGCATAAAACGCCTGATTTTCTGAGGGGTTGCGTTCCAGCGAAAGCAACAGGCGTGCCTGCGCTGCGGTGAGGCCTAAGTCGCGCACGCGCTCGTCGAAAAGTCGACGCAGGACGCGCGAGTTATCCGCCATGCGGTATCCAAGCTCGATTATCATGCGTGCACTTATAATAAGTATGCTTAGTATGTGCAAGCGTACTAGCGAGCTTGCCCGATCGCGGCTAGTGTGTGGCTCATGACACTGACTGCAGATCTCTATTTCAGCTTTCGTTCGCCTTACAGCTATCTAGCCATGGGGCGATATCGCGAACTGTCTGAGACTCACAATGTCGATATCGCGCTGCGGCCGGTATATCCGATCGCAATCCGCGATCCCGACATCCTGTTCACCAATGCCTTGCAAGGCCGATACATCTTCATCGATTCCGCGCGTTCGGCTCAGATGCTTCGAATTCCCTATCGTTGGCCGAGCCCTGATCCGGTGGTGCAGGACATGATGACGCGCAAAGTGGCTGACGAGCAGCCTTACATCTACCGGCTGACGCGCATGGGGCAGGCGGCTCAGAGGCGCGGCAAAGGTATTGCTTTCGCCGATGAAGTGTCGAAGATCATCTGGTCAGGTGAAGTCGATAATTGGCACGAGGGTGACCATCTGGCTGGAGCGGTCAAACGTGCAGGGCTGGATCTGGACGAGCTGGATGCCGAGGCGGCAGCTCAGGCAGAGGAGCTCGACGCGGAAATCGCCGCGAACCAAGATGCCTTGGCTGCCGCAGGCCATTGGGGTGTGCCGACGCTGGTGTTTGAGGGCGAACCTTTCTTCGGCCAGGACCGGATCAAGATGTCCAAATGGCGCATGGAGCAAAAAGGGCTGACCGAGCGATGACATCTGTTCTGACCGGCCGGTGCCAGTGCGGCGCTGTGACCTATCGCGCGAAGGCCGAGGCTAAAGGGTACGCCTGCCATTGCCTCGATTGTCAGAAGCAATCGTCAAGCGCGTTTGGCATCTCACTGCCCATGGATGCGACGAACCTGACCGTTGAAGGCGAGCTGGGCAGCTATACCAAGACCGCTGACAGCGGCGCTCAAACCGATTGTTATTTTTGTCCCAGTTGCGGCAGCCGGATCTATCATGAAGGCAAAAGCAGGCCGGGGAAGGTCACGATCAAGGCGGGTACGCTTGACGACACGTCCGCTCTGCAGTTGACCGGCCACGTCTGGGTCAGACGCAAGCAACCGTGGCTTGATCTTGGAGAGGAATTGCCCGTGTGGCTCACGCAGCCGACAGCGCCGGACGAATGGGAGATGCTCTGGAGCGGCGGACGCGAAGAATGACGGACTATTTTGAAAGCTTCGACGGCACCAAGCTTGCCGTTCACCGCACGGGCGAAGGACCGCCCGTGGTACTGCTGCACGGTTTGTTTTCCAGCGCGGATATGAACTGGATCAAATGGGGGCATGACGTAAAGATCGCCGAGGCTGGGTACGAAGCGATCATGCTCGATTTCCGCGTGCATGGGGAAAGCGAAAGCCCGACCGATCCCGACAGCTATCCGCAAAATGTCCTGGTGCGTGATGTTGCGGCATTGATCAAGCATCTGGAGCTTGAGGACTATGTTCTCGGCGGATTTTCACTTGGCGCGCGCACTTCGCTGCATGCGGTGGCGCATGGCGTGCTCAATCCCTCACGGTTGATTGTCGGCGGGATGGGCACAGCGGGGCTAGGCGAGTGGAACAAGCGCTCGGCCTTTTTCAAACGCGTAATCGATGAATTCGACACGATCGGAAAGGACGATCCAGCTTACTATTCGCGTCAGTTTCTGAAGTCTCAGGGCGTGAACCGGGTCGCGGCTCGCCTTTTGCTCGACACCATGTCTGATCTTGATCTTGCGATGCTTGCCAATGTCACGGTCCCGACGCTGGTGGTATGTGGTGAGGAAGACCGCGATAATGGATCGGCGGAAGAGCTTGCTGGCATGCTGCCAGATGCGACATTCGTTGAAACGCCGGGCAATCATTTGATGAGCGCAACCAAGCCCGAAATGGGCGATGCGATCGCTAACTGGCTTCAGGAGACGGCATGACCTAAGATAAAGCCCCCTCTCAAGTTTTGGCTCTCTGGCCTCGGAATATTTGGAATATTCATCGTGTTGGGCGCGCACTATTTTGCCGCGCGCCCTTCATCAGATGAGCGGTTGAGCTTGCCGCACCCCACGAAGGCTGCCACCAGTCAAGGCATGATTCGTGACCGCTTCTTGCCGACCAATGCCATCCACAACCTGCGTGACTATGGCGGATATGCCGTTGCCGGAGGCGGAAAGGTCAAAACTGGGCTATTGTTTCGCTCTGGCCATCATGCCGAGGCAGGGGAGCATGACCTTGCGACGGTCGAAGCGCTGGATTTGCGCTATGTGATCGACTTGCGCGGCGATAGCGAGCGAGAACGGCACACATGCAAGCGACCTGAAGGCTTTGACGGAGAGGTGATCTATTTCTCTGGCGAGACTGCCGGGCTGGCTCCGCATCTGGAGGCAGCCGAAGGCAATGTTGATGGGGCAAGCGCGCATAAGGCGATGGTAGACCTGTATGGTGCGCTACCCGATCGCGAAGGCGTCAATTGGGTTCTCAAGCGCTATTTTTCCGTATTGGCAGAGGGAGAGAGCGCCAGCTTGGTTCACTGCGCAGCGGGCAAGGATCGCACCGGGATCGCTGTCGATCTTCTCCATCACATTTTGGGCGTGCATCCTGATGATGCGATGGAGGATTACCTGCTCACCAATCACTCGCCGCGCAATGAAGAGCGTATTCGCCACGGCATGGAGCTGATGGGCGACAAATATGGCGGGATCGATGAAGCGACAGTGCGCGTGTTGATGGGAGTTGACGCCGAATTTCTCGTAGCGGCGCGGCGTTCAGTTAAAGAGCGTTTCGGATCAACCGAAGCTTACTTGAAGCAGGTTTTGGGCGTCGATGCGGCCAAACGCGACGCATTGAAAGCCGCGCTTGTGGATGTGTAACGCTTTCCTTGCGTACACGAATTGAAGCTTGTGGTTACAGTGACTAGATCGCTTGGTGACACTAACAGGATTTTACTATGGCTACTCACCGCACCAAGATGCTCATTATCGGCTCAGGCCCGGCGGGTTATTCCGCAGCGATCTATGGCGCGCGCGCCATGCTTGAACCGATTGTTGTGCAAGGCATCCAACCCGGCGGCCAGCTGACCATCACGACAGATGTCGAGAACTACCCGGGTTTTGAGGATGTGGTTCAAGGCCCGTGGTTGATGGAGCAGATGCAGAAGCAGGCCGAACATGTTGGCACGCGGATGATGTGGGACACCATTGTCGAGGTTGATTTTGACAATGGTTCACCGTTTCGCGCGGTGGGCGACAGCGGCGATGAGTATATTGCAGACACGGTTGTGATCGCGACTGGCGCGCAAGCCAAATGGCTTGGCGTTCCGGGCGAGCAAGAACTGGGCGGCAAGGGCGTGAGTGCTTGCGCGACTTGCGACGGATTCTTCTTCCGCGGCAAGAAGGTGGCGGTGATCGGCGGCGGCAACACCGCCGTTGAAGAAGCACTTTACCTTACCAATCACTCGGACGATGTGACCTTGATCCATCGCCGTGATGAACTGCGTTCCGAGAAGATCCTTCAGGAAAGGCTGTTCAAGTCGGACAAGATCACACCGCTTTGGAACAAGACGGTAGTACGGTTCGAGGCGGGTGAAGATGGCGCGCTGCATCATCTGGTTCTGAAAGACACCCAGACTGGCGAAGAATCCACTCTGGAAGTCGATGGCGCGTTCGTGGCTATCGGCCATGCTCCTGCGACCGAGCTGTTTAAAGGCAAGCTGGCGATGGACGAGAGTGGCTATCTCGATGTGAAACCTGGCACGCCGAAAACCGCGATTCCAGGCGTCTTCGCAGCCGGCGACGTGACGGACCATGTCTATCGCCAGGCGGTAACAGCGGCAGGCATGGGGTGCATGGCCGCGCTCGATGCGGAGAAGTTCCTCGCGACACTGGAATTTGAAAAAGAACCCGCGACAGAAGCGGCCGAGTAGAATGCAGGGGGGCGCCGTTAAAGCGCCCCCGCTTTCATTACATATGAATATCAAACACGCTGATGCTTGCGTGGAATATCAGCGCGATCAGCACAAGGCTCGATAGGGCGAACAGCACAAAGCGAACCAACACTACATTGGCGGTTGCCTGGACAAGGCTGTGCGCGACGCGAAGCCCAACATATATCCAGGCCAGCAGAGAATTCATGCCGTCGCCCTGGCCAATGATCGCAAGTACAATCGCCACAGCATAGAAAACCGTCGGTTGTTCGTGCAAGTGATTGTAATTGTGGGCTTTGCGCTGAACTTCGGGTGATAGTTGAGCATCCAATCCTGCGGAGGTGGGCAGGCGTGAAAGCTCCTTAGGATCGACTTTTGCCTTGCTCATCGCTGGAATGCGTGTGGCATACATCCAGAACCACATAACCATCGTCCAGATGGTGAGCGCGACAACAGGTTGCAGGATATCCATTCCGATCATCAAAGTACTCCCGGGTCTGCCAGCAATGTGACCGATACCGCTCGCAGAGCAAGCGCGGCCAGTGCCAAGGTTGAAAGAATGAAAAGCAGGAAGCGAATGGCAACAACGTTCACTAGCGCTTGCCAGAGCGAATGGACGATCCGCAGACCGACGTAGATCCACGCCAGCAAAACGTCGATCGCGCCAGCTCCCATCATCGCCAGAATGATGACGGTCGGATAGAAGATGGTCGGCTGTTCCATCAGGTGCGAATAATTGTGCGATTTCCAGTTCACCTTGTCGGGAATGGCGCCTTCCAGATCTTGTCCGCGTCCGCCAGGCTTGGCATTTTTCAAGTCCATGCCTGACTTTGCCATGGCCGGAAACCGGGTTCCCGCCGTCCACATCAACATGATTATTGACCAGACAATAAGCACCGCTCCTGGTGCTAGCATTTGAGCTTGCATGATTTATCTCCCCTCGAAGCAGCAAGACTGCGCAGCACAAGGTCAATTGTCAAACGCAACCTATGCATCCCCGGCAATCGTCTGTGC